>Ga0105356_10002782_pt1 | contig 17362 bp, 35 predicted proteins | sample GOMGulsemesocosm_3_FD_83502 | JGI IMG/M metagenome (GOLD analysis project Ga0105356, IMG submission 83502) | Methane-oxidizing microbial communities from mesocosms in the Gulf of Mexico - GOM9D Gulf of Mexico | ecosystem: Environmental > Aquatic > Marine > Cold seeps | place: Gulf of Mexico...
AAATGTGAGTTAGACGCCATCGTAGAAGATACTAAAACTATTCTTGGCTACAGCCACATCAAAACAAAACACCACAAACTTAAAGAAACCATCGCAGCTAATTTCGGATTTCAAAAGTTTGCATCCCTACTTAAAGCGCTCCCAATAAAAGCCGACATCAAAACTTTCTCAGAAACCTTCGGAGAGCTTTCAAACAAGACCTTTGCCGATAAAATTACAAATACCCAATCGTTTGGAGATTGGCTTTATTATCGACTCCTAAAAGGCGTGGTGCACAACTATGAACAAGCCATTAAAATACTGGATAAATTAGATAAGCCTGAAGTGTTTTGGGATATGGGATGGGGAGACTCCGCTTTATATATATCGCTCATTAATGACGGAGACGGACAAAAACCACTTGCATACATATCAAGAGAAACATTTGTAAAGCTAAAGAAAAACAATTTACTCGGTGAAAACATATTGCAAACCCATAAAGCAAGAAAGCTATTTGTTTATAACCAGCACACACATCAATAGAGGGGAATTCACCACATGAGTGAAGCTAAAATTTACGCTAAAAAAACCACGAGCATTCGCACCGTTCAAAACCCTAATTCCCAAGATGTTATATGGGAAGCGCTAATAAGCCTAGAGCAAGTAAATAAGTGGAAAGTTGATACTGATGAGGCAAATAACGAGTTCAACAGTACAACGTCTAATGAGATAGGTTACAAGCACTCAACTATAACCTCATACTCCATTGAAGAACTATCTAAGTTTAAAGTTGATTTTTTTAGTGATATGCCTATCATGATGTTTATTGATGTACAAAATGCACTTAAATACATCTCCCGAACTGACTAACCTTTAGTCGTTCCTAATTATAGTTGCTACTAACAATTAATTAATAGGACAATATTATGAGCGATAGAAACTTAACAGCATTAGAAAAGGTTTTAGAGAAACACGGCTTTACAGAAATGTTTGGATTAGGATTATATGCTAAAACTCCTGAAGGGGTCGCAGTTGATACTAATTCTGGAATGGCTAAGGTTATTCCGAACATTGACGCAAGCTTTGATGACTTCATTGATATTTATGATGAAGACCAAGTAGATAAGTTGGAAGCGAAATTAAAAGAGCTCGGCCTTACTATAGACTAGCTCTCTCACTTTAGCGATTTAGGCTTCCTAAGTCGCTTTTCTTTTAAAATGAATCAGCTAAAAAACATAGTATTAATCCACCAAAACACTAACGGCAATAAAAGAAAATAAAATCGAGGAATATAATACTTTTGCTTAACACCATCAGCCTTGTCTTGAAGCTTTTTTAATTGCTGCTTCTCTTGCTCTATTACTAAGTATTTTTGATCCTGAATCCCACTATTAAGCCTCCAGGGAAATAAGAAATTAGGCGGGATTAAAGACACTTCATCCTCAGTATACACAAACCACCCAATACGTGAGAAATGCTTATCAAGATGAAAGTCTAGCTCAAACAAAAGGTTATCTTTTTTTAAAGCCCAGCCTTCATGCCGCCTAATGTTAAGAGACCTATAGAACTCCCTATCCTTAGCAGGCTCTATTCCAACACCCCGCCCGTAAGTATCAGGATGCCTCATTGATGAATCACAAGCATAGTAAACAAAGTATTGCTGTTTACCTAGAGCGCCTAATATCTCCATCTTCTCAGACGTAGCACCATCCAACTCTGTTAGTGATATATTCCAAAACACAACATCTGAATCAGAGGACTCTATAATTTCGATGGCACTATCAATCGACTTACCTGGGACTACTTGAACGTCGACAAATTTGTGACCATAAAAAGGAAACTCTTTAATATAATGAAGCCCATCTCCTGAGCCAACTAAATCGAAGTCATCTTTCTCAATCAAGACCAATACTTTACGAGGATTGTAATTGTTCACATACGAGAAAATATAGTTTGCCCAAACATCACCACAGATGCCGTCATCCTGAAAGGCGATTAATGTATTAAAATTAGCTCTTTTCACAGCACCACTCTCTTATTTGTATTCGACGACTTCAACAACACAATTTTGCTTCTCACCGTTCTCGATAACAGCTTTTAAAACACCTTCACAATAGTGACCCAACCTATCTTGCCCCCCTTTATAAAAAACATAAGTTGAACCGGATGATTGAGGCCAGGTTAATTCCTCATCTTTTTCTTCAATAGTATCCATTGAATCAGCACCTGATGACATGCGCCAACTATCGCCATCAGCAAAACCTCCGCGCCATGAACCAAATACTTTAAAAAAAGAAGGTTTACCTTCCGGCGTTATCTTTATTATTTTCCAACCTTCAGGACGATGCACTCTACCGCTCATATCTACTTACCTTAATTATTGTCTTAAACTGTTACCGCGCACATGGCGAAAGATTACCCATGATATTACAAATAAAAAAAACATCCAAAATCTTAGATGCTTTTTAAAATTCTCCAACCGTTTCAATATCTATATCTTCAAGCTTTACTCGTGAAGTTAAATCTAATATAAATTTATCAGAACAAGCTAAACCATTACTAAAAACAGGAACTACCAAAGAACTTCCGGATAATAATAAATTCGTTATTGAATTTAGCTGCAATAGCGCCCTGTAATTAACAAACTCCTGAGTACCCGCTTTAAACGCCCACATAGCCACATCATTAGACATACCTGTCCGATACAGTGAAATACCACTCTTTCGTGAGACTTTTGCGCTCAACACATCCACATCTCTCAACGAAGCACAGCGAACTATAATTAATTTTGCTTTTGACATAAAAATCCTTTTAAAATATTACTTCTAAATAGAATTTCACATAACGAAACTGTGCAAGGATATACTCACTCTAACCATTCGTTCACAATAACTGCATCATCAATCAAAAAACAGGCGCAAAAAAACCCGCATAAAATACAGGCCATATAGTAATCACAAGCAAATCCAATCTATTCTTCTTTTAAAAACCATCTACCATCTTTAAAAAAAGTGTCGTGTTTCTGATTGATTGCAGCACCTTGCCTTACATGAAAGTAAGGATCATCTAATAACATCGTAAACGTTTCAAGTGAGATGTCAGGTCTAGATAATATCTCACGCCTAATCAACCAATCACATTTTTGCGCTACTTTATGCAATAGTGCTGGTGATATATTGGGATTGTCAATCAGCGAGCGATGAATCCCTCCTAATTCGCTATCACAATACTCTTCCAATACCGATACATCAGACTCCGTCCTCGCCAGTGACACAATATCTAAAGGAGTAAGGACTTCCCTTCCTTGTTCGTCCACTTTCAATTCCATTTCACTTAATTCCAAACCACTCACCATCAATTAATTACTTTACACCGTTAATTATACTTAGGCTCCCAGTAGGTCAATAAAAACAAATGGGCAAAAAAAAAGCCCTCAAAATGAGAACTTATCGCTTAAATCTACAAAGCTGATTATTTATTCACCATTCTTGCAGGAGATATCAATATTACACTTAATACCGAAAGACCAGACATAATAGGAAAACCAGAATAAGAAAGCACGCAAAAACAAAAGAACAAACATACACATAACATATAACGCGCCATGTATTGAAGAGCTTGACGCTCATCCTCTTTAGTTTTATCTACCCATATAGTGAAAATTATAAACCCAATTAAAAATATAAGCGCTATCGCTACTACTATATTCATCTATTTCCTGTTTTAAATTTTCTATAAACTGTAAGTGGCAGTATCTCTGTTATCAATAACATGCCTTAACCGCCAAAACATAATGCCGCCTGTACCAAAAACCAACCATGCGAACAAACTACCTGAATATAAACAAGCAAATGCTATAAACAATAAAGAAACCGATACAATCGCTACTATGAATTTATCTACTTTCTTTCGCTGAGCACCTTTGGTCTTGCTTATAAATACAAGCAAACCCACTAGTACAAAGATGGTTACGCTTATTACAAAAAGTGCTGTTGTTAAGCTATCCATATTAATTCCTTTCATTAAGTCAATTAATGACCATGTAAATCATACATATGAACTTGAAACGGATAATGAATAGACACCTACTACTGGTGTAAGCTCTATATGCTAATTTCAAAGCAATAAAAAAGCAACTTAAAAAGTTGCTTTGAGAAGTTTAGTCCAATGAAAAACTAACCCACCTCACCTGTTTGTGCTCTAAAATGATCATTCGTGTAATATGCGGCGTAGGCCAAAGTGAAAAGCGTATATACTAGCGCAATCAAAACAAACAACACTTTAAATAAGACAAGTCCACCTGTGGAAAAGGAATTCACAGCTAACACAATAAACAATATAGCCACCAGAAAACTCACTAACGCTTTAAATAAATTATCGTTCTCAATCATTCCACTTCCTTAATTATCTTCAATCATGCTCATATTCGTTTTTGTAAATACGAACAACAAGCGGTAATCGCTCTACTCATTTAAAGAACATTAGCTCTGTCGTCATTAACCATCCGCAAAGATAGATGAAGCCACCAAACACACCACACATCAAACCAACACTAATTAGACTACTTATCATCTATCACACCGTTCCTTTTGTTTCTAATATAAACCTTACTCATGCCATAAAGAGATATTAGAGCCCAACCTGAATTAGTTATAAAACTCGGCAAATTCCATTGCTCACAAAGTGAGATTATCACCAATATAGACGCAACAAGGTTCATACCAATATAAACGAATCCATTGCCCTTGATTTTTTCCGCATTTAACAAATAATATGAGAAAAAATAAATGCCAGACCCCAACAATCCCAGAAACTCCATAAACGAAATCAAAATTAATCTTCCATAACTTAAAATCATAAATATGCTTTATCTACACAAACAAACGAAGAACATAACAACCTTTACATCTACATATAATTCATTAATATAATTCGAAACAAACCCCCGCTGGAACACCTATGCCTGAAGTTATAAAAAAAGTCGTTAAAACTCACAGATGCTTCAACTGCGGAGAACATCCTCTGTATTACTTAGATCCCTGTGAAACAGAACCAATTTGCATAAATGATGATTGCGAAGAGTGCAAAGATGATCAAAAGTTCCCACACGTTATTGAGCACACAACCAATACGTGCGGCTTTACTTATATTCAAAGACACACCAGTCGAGCAAAGGCGCTTCAATTGTGGCAAGAAAAGAACAACTATCGAAGAGACTATTAACCGATATATGAGCGTACTTATAGAAACTCTATAAAGCTTTTTAGAGCAAACAAAACTTAAAGGACATAACCATGGAAAAATTAATTTCATCGAATAACTACAGTGTTTTAGCACTCTTACTTATGATGCGAAACAATGAGTTTATCGGCAATTATATACTCGATGCCAATGAAAACAATGCAGAAGCAGATTGGGATTTAGGCGAAATCTCTGAAACGATGGCAGAACTACTCAATATAGCAACCAACGATGAAGATACAACGCTCACTAAAATGATGCTGAGCTATTTTAACCAACGAACATCTTGGGAAGTTATTAGCTACAAAACTAAAGAAGACTTTGATAAATGCAGAGGGTACAGCCACGAGCCTCTTGATTTTTTTCATGAGGTTGCAGACACCACAGTTCTTTTATCGTTTCTTGATGAAAATGAGGTCGTAAAACTCAGAACATCAGATGGTGAAGAATCATTAGTATATCGACAAGATGAATGTGACATCAAACTCCTAAGAAAACTTAGAGATTACGGTGTCTACTGTGAATTCTCTCAGTCAGGATTAATAACACTCTTTGGAGTTCACAATACAACGATGTCTGACGTAATTGAAACTATTGCACATAATACAACAGATAGTGAATTAGATGCAGATTCTGAGGACTTTATTAAGCTACTCAGGCTCAACGATGCAAAATTAAAAATGGTTGACGGTTTTATCACTTTTACACATATTTAATTTAACCAATTAAAGACCCTACTTTCAGGGTCTTTTTCTTTGCAATTCTTCGCCCAATCATTAAGATAAAGGCATTAAGAATTATTAGGATTTATATATGACCGATAAAAACCAGTTCACCCATATGACAGAACTACCCGTACTAAGCGGACATACAGTTATGTCCTCATTCACGTCATACATTTTAGGCACTACCTTTGGCTTGCCGCACGACATGTCCTACTTTAAAAAAGTAGATATAAAATTCGGCGACTTCAAAATCAACTGGGTTATCGTGTTGGCTAACGGCGAAATGCAAGGTGAGTTTTTAATCACTAGTGATGAAGATGGTGTCGCGCAAATGATGATATCAAGAATGTATGAAGGTGATAACCTACAAGAAGACTCTATAGGGATGACACAATACGATCAAACCCCTTATCATACAGAATGCGTGCTTAATCTTATCAAAGAACTGCCTAAGTTAGATTTCTATGAAATGTGTGTAGGTTGTATCACTAATAAATGCGGTGATCACCAAGACACCGATAACCTACATTAACCCCCATCTTTTGCTGGTGAATAAACGCTTTCATTATAATTGATTGCGTCACCAGACACTTTATTCTGCCATCAAAAATCATAGCAATAGCATCGTCGATAGGGAGCTCTATACGGTTCCTGAAAAACTCTGTTGGCTCTTGAGGCAATGGATTCTCACAAGGATTACAATCAAGAGCTAAGATCATGCGAGTACCTCCTAAAGCTTCTACCCTGTCAGGAGAGCTAACATATTCACCAAGCTCAATGAATTTACTAGCAGATAAAGACAACTCTTCTTCCAACTCAATAGTAGCTACATCTACAGGAGTTTTCCCTTCAATCGAACCTCCCATGCAGCACTGCAAAACCCAACTAGATATACCGTAACGATATTCTTCCTGCAAAATAATATTGCCATTTTCTAGAATAGGAAGCACCACCACACCCCCTGGTATTTGGATTTTTGCGTAATGAGCTTTTAATCCACCAGCGAATGTCACTTCATCATTGTAAAAACTCACGAACTTGTTTTTAAAAATTAATTTTTCTGCATCCTGCTTTATCATTATTATCCCTAAATTAAATAGATTCTTTATTAATTAGAAACAGGAGAGGCGCAAGACAAACATAAAAACACATTTGTGGAAGTTGCTAACAACTATGGCAAATCCGATTAACTGACTTTCTAAATAGTAAATCCAAACATCCTCACTATTTATTCTTGATTAATTGTTCGAAATCCTTATCATTTAAATCCATCAAGTAAAATAAGCCATGAGCTATCAAAAATAAGATCAGCAGATTCAAACCCGCATACTAATAAGGCCACACATGAACAGGTTAAAAAAGATAAAACATAAGAAGCAAAAACGTGCAGAGCTAATAACCGCAACCTTACAAGGCTATAGACACGCAGTTGAATGTTATCAACCTTATTCCGGCACAACAAATGGGATAAGAACACCTGTAATGACAGCATACGAAAGTGGCTATGATACGGGTCTTAAAGAGTTTTATTCAAGCAGAAAGAAGTAGGGAATAATATGAGCATAGTGAGAAGTAATCTAATGAGTAGGCCACATTACTCACCGTATTGTGGTGAAGATAAATGCACCAGAGGTATGCCAAGAACAACATTTAACGGCGCACAGTTTAAATGCGATTGTGGCTGGGTATCTGGATTCGATGACAAATTCATCAAACAGTACCTAGAATACCGTAAAACATTTACCCAAACATAAGCACTGTCAGGTATTCAGCTCTGCTATATTTTTAAAATAGCCTCAAAAGCCAAAACCCCTGCTGCTTGCCTAATTACTACTATAGCGACTTTGCTATCAACAACAGGACATAGACATGAAATTTTCTAAAAATGAGAGCGAAGTTTTAAAAAATGCACTTGAGCATTCCAATACATTGATGCAAATCCCCACTTCGGACTCAAGAAAAAAGCTAATAGTTAGTGTGCTTTCTAAAATCCAAGAAAACGATACATCGGATTTTACGGAAGGTGAATTGAAGATGATTTTACGTGCACTAGGGCTAGCTAACCAGTTCAATCAATGCTCAAGCTCTGACCCGTCAAAGAAACTAATACTTGACTTAATGACGTCAGTCAAAGTACAGCTAACCGAATTAGAGGATATCGAAATCCCTCTCCTTATAGCAGTATAGGTAAAGGATTAGAACAAACATAATTAGCTAGCTAAATTGCCAGCAATCTACTAAAAGCCTCTACTTACTGAGGCTTTTCCATTACTTAGAGACACGGAAACCTTACTTGGAACCACCTGTTATTTTTAAGGTTTGTGCCAATCGTTTAGCATCAAACCAATTATTAATAAAATCCTTACAACTGGAATAACCTTTCTTTTTCTCTTTACAGAAAGTCTGCTGATAAGTGTTTTTAGTAAAACCAATATTACAACCTGGACAGTTAACATCGTCCCCTACAGCTGAACCCTTAACTATAAGAAAACGAGCTATGGCTTCAGCTTTCCTTTGAATTGAACTAACACCACTTTCATCTAAGGCATTCTGATAGATGCGATGAGTGGGCTGTTTTGGATTCCCTTTTCTAAAAGCAGAGAAAGCCATTTTAAACTGCCCTGTTTGAGTCATATTATTCCACTGAGCTTTCGCAGCACTCTCGTTGATTCTGCGCATTAAATCTTCTTTTTGCCCAAGCGCCTCCATCCATTCATCAGCATGTTCGGCCATTGAGAAATGCCCTCCCACTTCCCCTTCACTAGATTCACGATGACCCATAACCACTCCTGTTTAAAAACACTAAGACTCGACAGTATATGAGTATTTGAGTTTATTTTAAACAAAAAAAACTAGAAGCTAAAGCTTCTAGTTAAATCATTATCATCAAACTAAGCAGATTGTGAATATTGCTCAGCACGACTGGTAGCTAATACATCATCGAGTGACTCGAACAAAGCTAGTACCTGTTTTTGACCAAACAGTTGAACATAATCACAAATATCTGATATATCTTCAACACCATATTTTTCGAACACTACCCCTTCGATTTCATCGAAAACAGTAATAAACAAATTACGATATTCATCAATCACATCTTCATTTTCATCATCCTCATGAGGAGTGAATTTTTGATGCGACACTATGGTCGTATCTTTATATCTAGCTTCAATATCACTTATATTTCTATAAAAACCATAAGCGTCAACATAAATAGTAGTGCTCTTATCAGCCATTACCTTTAAAACGTAATGAGCATTATTTCCTTCATCATCTACCATTATCAAACCTTCGATATTAAATCGCAGATCCGAAAACACTTCATACAATGAATCAAACAAGATGTAACACTTACTATGAGCATAAAGCTCTTTGTAATCCTTGTTTCCTTCTCCTACCCAAGACATATCACCTGATTCTATAAAATCATAAACGGTCAACATACGCGCTTTGATTTCATTCATAACATGATCACTATCTTTAATAGGTGTCGCCGTTTCTACCGCTTTAGCAGCTTCACTTAACAACATCATAGACAGACCTAAATCTCTACCTAAATTATTCATAGTTACCTCTTTAATTAAAATTGTCCTCACTACTACAAATAAGAGCCAAAGAAGGTAAATCACTAACAACAAAAACATAACTGATATTTCCGATTAGCGCTTCAATTCCCTAACATCCATACATCACACAACCACAAGACTTCTATTGGATTTAGGAACAAGAATACAAAACCACAAAGATATAAACCAATTAGCAGTATTACTTAGTACATTTACAGACGGCTCCGGCCAACTTAAGTCCATATCAAAAAAATACAACTCTCTCCCTGGATGGTTAGATATTGAAAGAACTTGCGCCGAATTTTTTAACGGGAAAACCCTTGAGAAAAAAGATGTGTTTGATGTTGTGATCCCAAAAGAAAATAAAATGATAGGAGTTTCCATCAAAACAAAGTGCGTAGGAACTCCATTAAAATTATTCAACCTAGACAACGGACAACTATATTTAGAGCTAACCAATTCATCAGCGACTATATGGAATGAATTAAAACAACACAACTTGCAAGAAAGTGACTTTGGCAATAACTCAAAAGCCACCATAATCGGTAGCAAGCTTGTTGAGATAGCAAATAAAATACAAAGCAAGTCAACTGTCGAAAAGATCGACTTCGACGAGAGCCGTCATATTGTTTTTTCATATTCAAAACCGACAAATAAAGACCCATCTATATTCTACAAAATACACGTTTTAAAAATGAATATTAACGAAGAGCTAGTTTGGAAATTTAGTAGCGATAAATGCTTGAGAGGATCTTTAGGAGATAAAACAATAGTCGACTGGTACGGCTTATCTGGTGGTCAATTAAAATATTACCCCCTTGCCAGCAACTCCACTCACACAAGCCCTGTTTTCTCTCTTTTTCCATTAAACCGATTATCCATATCCGATAAGGCTAAAAACTTAGTCCGCAGTAAAGAAAGTCTAATAATTAACAACTAACCAAAACATCCCCCATCCCCGAAGCTATTTACCTTTGCACGATAAACTAATATATTATTAATAATAGAAAGGACAAAAAGATGAAATCAGTACAAGAACTAGCGAAGGCTTTTGGAACGCATGATCATTACATTGAGCTTTGGATCAATAAAATGAAAATCACCAAAGAAGAAATCGAATTTGCGTTAAGTAATTTTGATAAACACCAACGCAGAAGACTAATGCAGGAATATATACGACCAGAACAATATCTAGTCGAACACCCTGGATTAATCAATCACGTACAAACCATGGATATTGCTATGATCAAAGAATTGCCAGAGCAAGTATTCATGACTCACTTAGAGCAACTACAAAAATCAGATAACATTAATGACGAGATAAATGATAGAAGCTTCCCATACAATAGTTATGACGCTGAAATCTTTACAACGTTACGGTTTTTGACTAAAACAGCTGATATTAAGTTTATTAAGGGCATGTTCACTCGCTCAATCAGCCACAGTGCATACCCGAAAGCAAAACAAAAATTAACGCAACTGGCACAACAATGCGCTGCTTAATTTAATTAAATTAAACCTCGTTTCATACGAGGTTTTTCTTTATGCCTTAGCACGCTCTATTCGAGATTTAATGCTAAGTATTTTTAGTTCAATACTATCACGTATACCTCCATGCCTAACAGATTCCACATCAATCAGGAGTATTTTTAATTCATTTTCTAATTCTTCTACCAACAACTCAATTGGGCTACTCATACGCTTTTCCTTTAGTTATATTGATATCTAAATAACACTCCACTTAGCGAACTAATAAAACACAAAACTTAGCCTTGATATTCGAAAGCTATTCATTAATATATCCACAATGAATCATCCAAAAGAGAATGCTATGTCAGCAACCAAAACGTTAATCAATGCCTTAATCACCCAGAGAGATGCCGCCAACAATAAGTTAAGAACCCATTTCGTTACACTGTGTACTAAATGGTGTGCAAAACTTGACGACAAACCAACTGTCAGAACACTCGCAGAATGTGCGACTGATCATGAAGCTTTTTTCGTTAATGACACTGAAGAACTCATACTAGAATTTCAGCACTATATTGGCGCTAGTAAAGCCAATGAGGGATATTCAGAACGACACTTTGAACAAGAACTCTCAGAAGAAGAGATCTGGAGCAAGAAGAATATCCTTTGTACATTTATCCCAAGACATTTTCTTGGCGGACTAATCCCAGAGCTGGAAGATATTTATATCGATAAAGAGCTTTCTTGTGAATACGAACAACCATCAAAAGACATCGGCGTAAAGCTAACGCTCAATGGCACAGAATATCAATTTGATTCAGCCTTAGATGCTCTTCACGATAGCGTATTCTCTTCTATTACCAAGTCTTGTGGATATAGCGACACAGGAGGAGGTTGGAGAGATACTTATCGTCGACTTCTAAAACCTCTTGTTCGTGAGTTTATTAGAAATCCGGCAAAACATGAACAAACAAGCGAACAACCAAAATTCTCAATTGAGCCATCTTAATCGAGTGTTATGTACGTTTTAGCGCTTCAATAGATAGTTATGTATAAATTAACTATTTGTTCGAGCGTTATGCAAGACCTTCTTCATTCAACGCTATAAGACTACGCCCTTTCTTCTTGTGGTTTGTGTATCATATTTGCCTGATAATTCATCTATTAATAATCACAATAGATGAATCAGATGAACGACAGAATATTCACCATTACCACGATAGAAAACCCAAAAGACAGATTAGACATCAAAGGTGGCACATACAAATACCGCAGCACGAGGACTGTCGGCTATTTGTTTAACTTTAAAGAGGCCGAGGAAACTCTAGTCAATAACGCTGGAGATCGTAATGAAGCCGGACATTACCCTTTAGCTATCATCGAATGCTATCCGGAAGGAATATACGCGTGCGCTTGTGATGAATATGAAGCACATTGGTATGAATGGAATACAGAATCAGAAATGTATCAAAAAATTGACTGTCCTGAAGAGTTTTCAAACACCATCGGTTTTGGAATGAGCTAGCCTCTCAAAATAAACAATAAATATATTTTTAATTATTTTTAATTATTTTTATTTGCGGCCCTTGATTATTACCGATCCATCATTAATATATCCTTCATCAATCGGTGAAGGGATTTAAAATGAATACTGTAAAAACTAAAGATGACGGACTGATAAGTATTAGCTCAACTGACGAGTTAAGAGTGTCAAACACATGCCTACTCGTTAACGAGAAACCTTTTATTGTTGAACATCCCAGCACAGAGTTTATTGATAGCGTCGAAACCGACGATAAAGTTCGAGTTTTAAAATACGTGAGCGAATCTGAAGGCGTTAAATCAATCCCTGCCTCTGAAGTCAAAGGCTATTGGGCGTAATAATGAACGCAAAATTCAACATGAGAATGTATTCTCGGACAGCAAAAAGCGGTTCACGATTTAAATCTCTTTTAACTGATAAAGCTGACATAGAAGTAAGGAGAATAATCTCTCTGAATATAGTTCATTTTGAAATTAGAATTGAGCTAACATGCGGTAAGAAATTATTTGGCTGTGGCATGTTTTTAAAAGAAGCCCATACAGACCTATCTCCAATAGGAACCAACTAATCAAATGTTGTGGAATAATTTATGAAACAAGAGCACAGAGTCGTAATACATAACAAACCCAAAGATTGGACGACGGACAAGGAGCTTGTTGACGATTACATGGTGCAACTCAAAGCAGAATGCCCTAACCTCTTTCATTCCGCAAAAATTCAGTCTAGAAACATAAAGGAACAATCATGATCAAAAAACGAGGCGCAATATCTTTTTCCCGCACAACTAAGGGAAGCTACCTATTGCTAATAACTGACGATAAATCTAATGAGGTTGTTGAAGTAGAGATGACCGCAGAGGAATTCTCTGCCGCTATTACTGGTCAGCAGTCTAAATGTGATCTAACAACCTTTAATGAGGGGTAATAATTGAAAGCTACTATATTTGCAGAGCCCAGGTTTGAGCTAAACATTAGCACCGGACTTATGTCTTTATTGCTACGTTTATCAAAAGAACATTACGACAGCACCTGTCAAAGAGCTTCAATGCATGGCGGATTCCTGTATGGCTGGAATAACGCCCTTGAGATGGACTCCACCTATGACTTAAGTGCCCGTCAACTCGATTTGACCACCAAAATAATTGAACGATTTCCGGATGACTTGAGCGAACCTCAACGGAAAGAACTCAATGAGTATCGCGAACTTGTTCATAAACTGTTCAAAGAAAGTAAACAGTTCAGTCAGTATAATATCGAAGTCAAAACAACCTAGGGAATATCGGCATGGCTGATTGGACAGCAGTAGAAGCAAAGAAAGGTGCTAAACTAGCTCGTGAGCTAGGGATGAATGCTCGCTGTGTTGTCTGCAAACATTACGATAGCTTTGTCTCAATTACGTATAATGAAAACGACATAGAACAGCACAAGAAACAATATAAACTCTGGACTGAAGAGCTAAAAGATAAAGGCATCGAGTGTAAAAACAGAGAAACGAGAATAGTCGAATGAGTTATAAAACTATCAAAACTAACTATGGCGATAAATACACTTTCTTTATAAAACATATTGGTAGTGAATTCGTGCTTTTTGTAGAACCAGAGTTTAGAAACAACGGAACGCAAAACTTTGATGGCTATTTTCCTCGCACGTACAGTCATCCCAAATATGCTAAAGCGGCGCTAACTAAATATCTCGGTAAGCCAAACCCATGGGTAGAAGTTAAACTAACATTAAACAAAGTAACTGAAGCACTGGTTAAGTTTTGGCACCAAGAAGAAGAAAACGGATTTCTTTCCAACTTGTTTGATGCACCCATAGAAATAGACGATGTTATCTGGCCTACGTCTGAACACTACTATCAAGCCATGAAACATATTGACCCTGTTGTTATCGCAAAAGTAAGACGACAGAAGAAAGCGCTGAATTCTAAATTTGTTTCTCGCCAAGCCTGCAAAAGATTAGATCGATGGCCTAGCGATGAACACAAGCTAAGCTCTATGCGCATAGCAATAAAAGCGAAGTTCGATCAGCATACAATACTTAGAGGCAAACTACTAAAAACTGCCCCTTTAACTATCATTGAGAATAGTCCTAAAGATTCATATTGGGGCGTAGGAATTGATGGCGAAGGTAAAAATATGATGGGAATCCTTCTTATGGAGTTAAGAGATTTCTACATGACAAAACAACAAGACAAGGTTTTATTATGACAATCGAATTTGGCAATATCGGCACAAAAAGAATCGATAAAGATGGCTCCGAAAGTTACATGGATGGAGGATACACATCGGAAACGGCAGCGAAGCGCTCTATCCCAACATATAACGCCCACCTTGGCGAAAGTTCACTACCTGTCACTTTTCAGATAGTTACCAATAACGAGACGTACACTAATGAAAAAGTATTACAATCGAGCGTTCGAACAAAAGAAAACAACGGCAAGCGCTTCAAGTGGGAAAAGATAACTGATAGTTAATTGCTGAAGGCTACCTTTGTACCTTCAATCCAAACTATCCACTAAAGAACTCAATTGCAGTTCTTTTTTTGACCAAAATAATACATAGCTACCTACCACAACCAAAACCACCCAGAGTTGTTGCTATTTAGAGGAACCAATACATTTTAATTATTCCTATAACAGGAGTAGATGATATTGCCAGGACAAATGATGAAAACATTAGCACTAAACAAAATCTTAAGCCAACCAAAACAATTTTACTTTATCGCCCTTAATATTGTTATTAATAAAGAGCTCTCTCAAAAAGAAGCGATTGAATATTTTCAAGAATATTATAACGACGAATGCGGTGGTACGGGCAATTGGAGACTACGACCTCAAGACGACAGCTCTATTACTACAGATTACGTCGATTTTGGAAAAGGTGGAGAACCCAGAGCAGGCGCTTATAGCACCTCAGATGGAAAAACAACTATAGACCTTGTTTTGTATTTCAATTTAGACCCAGCGTACTCCGGCGAAGTTTTACCTATGGATGAAGAATTAAAAGCCATTTCAGAAGAATTAAATACATTTGCTCGTATTAATAATTGTGAATGGGAACAACTTAATATTAATCCTAAGTTCATAAGAGTTGTCTTTAACGCGGACAATACGTCAGTTTTACAAGATGTTTTAATTCTTGATGACTACGTTACACCGGAAGCGTTAATAGCTAATCTCGAAGCTGGAGATTTCTTTACCACTTTAGATTACAACCCTGATGAAGAGAATATCATTTTCAACATTAGCAATCACAAAATTGCAAAAATAGTAGCACAGCAAGTGTATGTAGACGATAAGAAGGAGTTCTCTTTCACTTCTCTCATTAAATAACACTTAAACAACATATTAGAGTCCTTTTAGGGCTCTTTTTCTTTTTAAAATAATCATCAATAATCTGCCACTCCCATAACTATTTACTAGTGTCATAAGACATAATTTTAATTTACATAAAGTGGACTAACCGTCCCATAGGATATAAAAATGAAAAAATTAGCAATCGCTTTAGCCATTGTTGCATCTGCAACTTTATCTTTATCTGCAACAGCTGCTGCATCTGTATCTGAATTATCAGTTACTGTGCAATCAACTCCTGCAACAACTGTAGCTAAAAATGCTAAGTTAGTGTTTTTTCCTGACATGACTTTGTCAGCTACAAAACGCGGAGGCCGTGTTCGCATTTAACCTCTACCCTGACCCAAATCATCTTTTTGATTTGGGTTTTTACTTTCAAATCCACCCAATCACCAGTCTGTTTTCTCCTTATCTCACCCCTATTTACAATCAGTACAAATTCGTACCAAACAACTTGCACCACACAGGACTCAACATGAATATTGAAACGTTAAAGAAATTGAATAAAATTTTTGATGAATTAACTAGTGAACAACAACAAGCAATCTTTGATGCGTTTAAAAACCTCAATGACGCTGAAGAAAAAGGCAAGCTTGTCTCTATCAACGAGCAATGCAATGACGACGACCAGTTTTGCTGGGAATGTCTTGCAAGCACACATGGCAATGGAGATGAAGAACTCGAAATTGTTATTTTTGGGTTACTTGAATTAACTGAAGGGTTTTGTGAAGAAGCGCCACAATCACCTAGGAACTTCGTAGGAACTTATTTAAGCCCTCAAAAAGCTTTCATAACCTGGATGTCGAACCAAGAGGTTTTTGCAGTCTACGACGATAGCGAAGCTGTTGTGGAATGCATGAGTGAGTTTAGTAACGAATCAATCAACTTTGCTGTTGAACAATAAAACACAAATAAGGACAAACACATGACTACTTTAGAGTTAATTAAAAGTAAAGGCGGAACAGTAGCAACCATCACAGTAAATGGCATTACCTTTTACGCTGCTGGTTATCGCAGTTCAGGAGAAGTTGATGTGCATGACATCAAAGGAGATATTGTTGCAAACGCTACCTTTCATAGCGACACAGAAAGCGTAGTGATTACTATTGATGGTGAAGCGAATTCGCAACCGTCACTCTATTTTGAGCACGATGGCAAAATGGAATATGATTTAGCTAAAGATGTCGGCGAATACCTCGCTGCAATACTTTAAACATTATTTAAGCACTCTTTTTTTAAGAGTGCTTTTTCTATTTAAATACCACTTTTTACATAATTATTTTTACAAACGCTTACATAATGGATAAGGCGAGCACCCAAAGATCAAGTCTTCCCAGTCTTGCGCAGGAACAGTTTTCTCAGACACAACTTTTCGCTTACATAATGGATATGGACTACAACCATAAGCTGATACTTCTGCTGACAACACCAACTCTTTTTCAAAAGAAGATGCTGACAAAGAGTTGGTTGAAGCAACTAAAAGG
>Ga0105356_10002783_pt1 | contig 17356 bp, 12 predicted proteins | sample GOMGulsemesocosm_3_FD_83502 | JGI IMG/M metagenome (GOLD analysis project Ga0105356, IMG submission 83502) | Methane-oxidizing microbial communities from mesocosms in the Gulf of Mexico - GOM9D Gulf of Mexico | ecosystem: Environmental > Aquatic > Marine > Cold seeps | place: Gulf of Mexico...
CAATTGCTTTTCTTGAAGCATCTAATAAAAACAAACGTACATTAGCCTTTGTATTTTCAGAAAATTTCTGATCTATATTTAATGAAAACAAGTTCCAATTTACTTGAAACCAATTACGTTCTCTATTAGATTGATTCGGATTGTTAAGAAACATCGCATCAGACAAACCTCCGGCTTGTTGTGCCAAATAATTCATATGCGTATAATCTAGGCCCACAGTTGTTTTTTCTGAAATATCATAGTTCAAATCCATATAAAAATTCACCTGGTCGAAACCTGAATTCGGCCTCCAACCATCGCCTTTTTTCTTTTGAATGTATGTATTGTAACTGAACTTATTTATGGTACCACTAACGTTGTTAAAGGAGTTAAACAAACCAAAAGAACCAACTGTTTGTCGTGTTATCAACTGAATAGGCTTATTTTTTACAGGTTCTTTTATTTTAAAATTTAACAAACCTCCAAATTGTGTTCCATATTGTAAGGATGCAGCCCCACGTACAATTTCAATTTTTTCTAAAGCTTCGGTAGGTGGTGTGTAATAACTTTCTGGGTATCCTAAAGCATCGGCACTGATATCATAACCATTCTGACGAACATTAAAATTTGCAGAACGATTTGGGTCTAAACCCCTACCTCCTATTCCTAATTGCAAACCTGCTCCATCACTCTCCCAAATATTTAAACCAGCCACTTTAGCATATACTTGACGTGGATTATTTGTAGCCAAATTTCCTATAATATTATTTAATGCTATTACTTCAGATTTTTTACCTGCATATATTGAAAATCCCTGTACTTCTTTTAAATTAGTCAAACCAAAAACAGCTCTACTATGTTGTGCTATAACTACTTCTGAAAGGTTTTCCTGTAAATTTTCTAAAGCTACATTTAAAACAATGTTTTGATTTTTAATAACAACTTCCTTACGAATTACTTCATAATTATTAGAGAAAAAAGCAATTTCATAAATACCCGGTTTTAGGTTAGAAACGACATAAGAACCATCACTATCACTTTGCCATAAATCTACAGCAGAAGACATGAATAATTCAACTCCATTTAAAGGGTTTCCTTTCTCTTTATCTGTGATTACTCCAGAAATTTTATACTGAGAAACTCCTATAAATGGAAGTAGTAAAAAAAAGAGTAATTTAATATTTGTTGTTTTCATATCTAACTAAAAATTCTATAATTATTGAATACCAATAGTATTTACTTTTTACTCTTTACAATTTTAAGTATGGAAAGAACTGAGCGTACTATTTTTTTAAACGGTGCTATTATATTTTTTAGAAAAGAATTGTATTCAAAGTTCTCTTCTTTACCCAAACCAAATTGAATTTTATTTACTGATTTTGATCGTACCAGTGTACCAAACATCCAATCCCAGAATGCAAATTTTGATCCCAAATTTTTATCAAAATGCTTTGGGTTATCACTATGATGAATTTGATGTTGAAATGGACTTATCAATATACATTCCCAAAAATTAGAATATTTCAACTTTACATGAGAATGCCTCAGGTTTGCACCAAAAAAAAGAAAAGCAAAACTAAAAATATTAACACCAATAAACGTTAATTTATCAACCTGATGTTGGGAAAAATAGTCAAAAAAACCAGTAACAAACCCAAAAATTAAAATCCCTTTGGCATTATTAATTAACAACTCTACGGGATGTAGCCTATATTGTGTAAAGGGATTTAAAACAGTTGCAGAATGGTGAATTTTATGGAATTCCCATAAATAAGGAATCTTATGCATTAAAAAATGAATAAAATAAGTTCCAAAATCATTAGCCAATGTTATACAAATAGTATACAAAACAAGAGTTTCATTAATACTTAAATGAAAACTGCTTGTACCAAATTTTGTTTCTAAATATTCATTTGTGTAAAAAGCTAAATACAGTCCTCCCATTAAATAAGGAGCTATAAAAAGAATCTTTATAAAACTATTGAAAAAAACCAGTTGATAATCTACAAAAGCCGACTTACCTAACCATATCTTTTTCTTAAAAATATATTTAAAAAAAGTAGATTTTACCTGTGTTTTTTTAAAAACAAAAAAAGCAAGTACTAGAGATGAAAATAAATATAGTAAATAAGTACGTTTACGTGGATGCAATAAGTAGCTTAAGGTTAGTTCTAAACCCTCTACAAACAAATTATATGCTTCATCAACTACATGCATTACATCACCTCTTTTTAATACTACAAAAACACAAACCTTCAATTAGAAAGTTTGTGTTCTATTATATTATTCAATACCACACTTCAAATCAATCACCATCATTATCTTGATAAGATATACTACTATTCAATGCAGTGAATATCTCTATTTTTATAGTTGCAACCACTTGTTGCATAGCCGAATAGGCTTCATTCAATTTTGAATCTTTATTAACAACCAATCCATGATAATCGCCAGTAATCGCTTCAATTTTTTGTTTGGCAATATTCAATTCGTTCAAAAACTCATCGGCTAATAAGTTTCCATTCTTTTTAACTTCTGTAGAAGCTACATAGTCTTTAAAACTTTTACCTTTTGTTGAAGACCCAAAATGCTTCCCTATATAGAAGTCTGTAGCAGCTTGATGTGCTGCCAATAACATTTCTTTAGATTTTTTACTGTATATTGTTTCAATATCATCAGCATAAACAGTACCCTGAGTAAATTTTCCTAGTGGTCCTCCTAATTTTGCTTTTCTAATTTGTTGCTCATAATATTCACTGAATCCGTTTAAAATTTTTGAAACTGAACTATTTGCATCTGTACCATTACTAGAAATAAAGGAGCTTTTATAATTTGCTTTCCATTCATTTGTAAGTGCATCAGATTTTTCAATCATTTTATTTACAATTTCCAACAAATAATCTCTTCTTTTTTGTGCATTTGTATCAGAATTGTACTTTGCTAAAATTGCAGTATCATCAGGAGCAACCCCATATAATAAATAATCTAAAGCTGGTAACCCTTGAATTGTATACGTAGTTTCAAGGTTGTAACCACCATTTTCGATTGCGTTCTCAATATTTGCAGGTTTTGTTGGAAAAATATTAACAAATCTTCTTAACAAAACAACATCAGAAGAAGGTCCCCAACGACTAAAATTACCACCTTCAAACTGAGCTGCTTTTTGCCAGGCCAAATAAGTTGTTTGAAATGAAGTTCTCAAAGCATCTAAATTTGTTTGATTTTGAGTAGCAATAAATGTTTGTGTTTGTTGTTTTAAATCTGCTAATTTTGTTTGAAAATTTACATAAGAAGGAATGATCAGATTATCAACAATATTTGTCAACAGACCAGTACGATCAAACGTATTTCCTGATGTTTCTAAATTATTATCAGATCCTCCACAGCCAACAAAAAGTGCAATTGTAAAAATTAGACCGAATATTTTATTTCTCATTATGATGTTCTTATAAATTAACAAAATAAGTACCCCAAAAAGGGATACTTATTTTTATGCAAAAATACTATTTAATATTTATTTAGCGTCACTTGGTGCGAAACCAAATTTAGTTCCTATTTGTTGTGATAATGTCGCTACTTTTGATTCAATATCTGCAGCGTATAAACCACCATTCGTATCAAAAACCTCTAACATTGTAGCAACTTCTGCCTTTGAAAAATAAGGAGTGTCTGTACCATTATTAGAAAATTGCAATCCAAAAATAAACCCATATGCTTCAGACAATGCATGATAAGCATTTGCTTTATCATTTACGTTATCAGACAATACTGTAGCTTTTCCTTTTTCTAAATAATTTACAGCCTTCACTGCACAAACTAATGACATTGCTTTTTTAATAATTTCTGCTTGTTGATCTCTAACATCATATTGTTTTGCAGCAACAGCAGCTCTACCTTTTAAGAAAGCATTCATAAGCGTAGTTTTTATTCCATTTCCAGCTGTATAACCATCTACAGAATAAATATATTCTCCCCAAAATCTATCAACACCATCTAAATCTGCTGCAGGAACATCATCTAAAGAATCATATGCCAAAGCATTTGGGTGAAGATTTACATATCCAAAAGCTTCATCCCAGTGGTGTTCCATAGAAGTATAATCTTTTCCTTCTTTGTTAGTACCATTCTCTACATTTAGTTTTGCAGCCGTTAAATATTTGTTTACAATTTGATCTAACTCCATTGCTCCCATCAAACTTTTAGAAACCAACTGAGTATACTCCAAACCATTTGCATCAATTAAAATTGGCTTAGAACCATCTGCTTTTCTTTGTGCAATACCTGCAACACCAGAAGCCGCATCTGGTCTTGTTTGAGATAATGTAGCCAATTCTGTAAACCAGTCATTAAAAACAACTTTTACTTCATCACTATAAGCTACTGAATAAGCTGTTGCTCCTGAAATATTTTTACTAGATGCATTCAAAGTTGCTGCATCATAATAAACACCTGCTTCAAAATCTGTATTGTTCTCTTGATGATTGAATATACTGTTTAAACTTTGAGCCGAAACCGTGGTTTTCGAAGCTGCACTTACCGCGCTTTTTAATTGAGAATGCATGTCTATTCTCGTTTTTTGTCCACCGTAGCTTACTGTATTTTTTGCATCTCTAGAAAACTCATAGCTCGAAGGAACATTTAACTCAGGTGCTTCTATTTCATTGTCATCGGTACAAGAAACAAATGTGGCCATTGCGGCTAATAATCCTAAGGTTAATTTTTGTAGTTTCATTTTCAGTTTTTATTTAGACTTATTATAGATAATAATTTAATTTAAGGCGCAAAGATAAATAAAAACAAGAATGACACAAAGTTTATTTAGATTAAATTTAAACAATATTATAAATACACCAATTAAATTTCAAAATGACCTCTAGAGATTTGAATTATTTTGTTCAGATGAAATAGGAAACTTAATCATAGCCTTAACTACGACTCCGTTTTATCTTGATAATATGAAAGGAAACGACTTGTGCTCAACTTGATTGGGTAAACGAATAAACTAAATTGTTTTGATACTTTGTAAAAACATAAAAGTAATATGCAAAATACAATTTAGCCATAGGAATGGCTTCTTTTATTCTAAAATAAGGTTCTATAAACCTATTGCACTCTACATACACTCAATGCACATCGCTTTTCAGTTTTTTGTATCTTTCTTTTACCTTCACTTAAATTTGAAACTATAGCCAAGGCTATCCTTGAAAATTTAAACTTGCTAAATGGAAAAATAAATTTGTCAAAGTTCCCGAAAACCTAAATACATTGAGTATCTATAAATAAAAAGAGATCTGTTGTGTGCTACTTTGGAATAAAAATAAAGCGTAAACCGAAAGTTAATTATCACAATTCAAATAAGCCTTAAATAATTATTTATTTGGATCAATAACCTCAATTTTTGTAATAAAATACAACGTATCTCCTAACCAAGGAAACGTAGCAAATCTTTCCTTGTATTTTAATCTCACAAATTTTCCCTGATAGTCTTGCATTAAATCAATCACTTCTTGCTCGCTGTCTTCAATAGAAAAACGAAAACGCTGTGCTTCTGAAACTCCTTGACTGATTTCTCCTTCCCAAGTCTTAAATAAAATTCCTTTATGACTTACTTTTATCAATTCGCCCGACCTATACCCGTCACTAAAAGTAACATAATACACTGCTGTAAAATACAAAGCAATTCCTAAAACTACAACACCTATAAAACCAAATAAAAATTTCTTCATACCTCAAAATTTAATGGCATAAAGGTAAAAAAAAACAATAAAACATATTGCCTATTTAAACCTTTGCTTCAGATCAATCAAAAGAAAACTTTTTTATATCTTTAAAAAAGTTTAATTAAAAAAAATATTTCTATGCTAAATCTTATTTATCTCGTACCCGTAGTGATCATTATATCACTTGGGTTATTTACTGTAAAACAACAAACTACTGCTATTGTAGAGCGTTTCGGAAAATTTTTAAGCATTCGCCAATCAGGCCTTCAGTTTAAAATTCCCATTGTCGATAAAATTTCAGGCCGCGTCAGCCTAAAAATTCAACAATTAGACGTTATGGTAGAAACCAAAACCAAAGACGATGTTTTTGTACAAATGAAAATTTCTGTGCAATTTCAAATTCTTCGTGAAAAAGTTTACGATGCCTTTTACAAGCTACAAAATCCACATGACCAAATTACAGCCTACATTTTTGATACTGTAAGAGCAGAAGTTCCTAAAATGAAGCTAGATGATGTTTTCGAAAAAAAAGACGATGTAGCGCAAGCTATACAGCGTGAGTTGAGAGAATCTATGCTAGCTTATGGATACGATATTGTAAAAGCCTTAGTCACGGATATAGACCCGGATTCTCAGGTAAAAGAAGCTATGAATAGAATCAATGCTTCAGAAAGAGAAAAACTAGCGGCTCAGTTTGAAGGTGATGCACAACGTATTTTAATTGTAGAACGTGCAAAAGCAGAGGCAGAAAGCAAACGTTTACAGGGAAAAGGAATTGCAGATCAACGTAGAGAAATTGCACGTGGTTTGGAAGAATCTGTAGATGTTTTGAACAATGCAGGAATCAATTCTCAAGAAGCTTCGGCATTGATTGTGATTACGCAACATTATGACACCTTACAATCTATCGGTTCTGAAACCAATAGCAATTTGATTTTATTACCAAACAACCCGAACGCAGCAAGTTCTATGTTAAATGATATGGTTACTAGTCTGGTTGCTGCTAATAAAATTAATGTTAGCTCTGATAAAACAAAGAAAACCAACAAAAACTAAAGAATCTCTTAATTGTATTATAGGAAAAAGACTTCCTTAAAATCAACTTAAACAAAAACCCCTGATGCAAATACCATCAGGGGTTTTCAAAAACTAACTAAACTAAACTATTGTTGTTATACCAATTTAAGTTTCAAAACAACGTCTATAATTTTGAAATATAATTGGTGTTCTTCTTTTTATTTGAAATGTTTGTTTGCTTCAAAGTTTTTAGGTTTCTTCTTTTTTCCCTTAGCATTAAAAGCATAAGTAACTCCCATCTCAAAAACAGGTCCATTACGAACATACTGTGTTTCTTGATAAAAAATCTGATCTCCTGAAGCATTGAAAGCATTTGTATCTAACCCTGTATTGTTTACAGAAAAAATATCCAAACCTCTTACTGAGAAATCCCAATTCTTTGCATTCTTAGGCTGATAAGTAAAAGCAATATTTGAAACAGAAAAAGCATCATTAGACCCTTGTGAAGTCACAGTAGCCGAACGTACATTGTGATCAAAATTAAATTTAACTTGATCTGATAATGACAAGTTTACATTTCCTTTTACAGACCAATTGGTACTGTTTTGATCTACAGCGTATCCAAATACATCCCCTTTAATTTTATAATTATACAAAGAACCACTGATAAAAAACTTTGCAAAAGAACCGGTAATAATATTCGCATTCAATTCTGCCCCCAAAGATGTTGAATTTCCCGCATTGGTATAAGAACGTATCAAAACGTCTTCTCCCAAAACAGCATTTATAGCAGGGTTTTCAATAGCTGTAGTAACTGTATTTACTCTGAATACAGTATTGTCTGTTCCTCTATAAAAACCTGTCAAATTTATATTGTGCTTTCCAAAATTTGTATCGTAAGAAACTTCAACATTGTTCAAGTATTCTGCTTCCAATTCTGGATCTCCAACTACATATACTTCAAAATGGCGACGGTATAAAAACGGTGCTATTTTAGTTACAGACGCTCTGTTAATTCTTCTACTACCAGCCAATGTAACTTTACTTACATCAGAAATTTTATAGCTAAAATGTGCTGAAGGAAAAACGTCTAACTTACTCTGAGAATAATTTGACTTTCCTACTTTTCCAAAGACAGATAAATAATCGGTATTTGAAACATCCATAGATTGGTCACCATACTCTCCCCTCAATCCAAAAATATAACTCAATTTTCCACGAGTTGCTGAATAATCAACATAGGCAGCATAAATTGTACGCGTTAAATCAATAGAATTGTCCAAGTCTTTGACAATAGAATTGTCATCGAAACTAAAATCTCCATCAATATTGGTATATTGAATTTGCGCCCCAGTTCCAAAAGAACTTCCGTTGTCAAAATCTTTTGCATAATCTGTTGAAAAACGTATCCCTTTTAACGGTGTATTGTCAGACAAGGCGTAAGAATCTGCAATATCTGCATTCGCATAATCATTAGCAACATCAGCATCAACCGCAGCTCTAGAAGCATAAGTAAAGTTTTTATTTGTCAATTCTCTGCTCAAGTTAGAAGTCTCATAGGCACCTGCTACTTTAAAACTAGCATTGTTTTCTAAAGCTACAGAATAGTCCGCATTAAAAGTACTATACTCTCCATACCTATTGTCATTATTTGGGTTGTACATGTGTATTTCTGAACTCACATCTTTATTGGTTCCATCTGCATCAGCAAAGAAATTATTATAGACATAATAAGCAGCTCTACCATCGTTTCTATTTCCATAAAAATAAGAAAAGGACAATTTTTTTGTGTCACTCAAATCAAAATCAATACCTGCATTTGCAGAATAATACTCGTACCATTCAGGGCGTTGACCATCAGTAGCGTTCATATGGAAATACTGGTCAGGTCCTTTAGATGTCAAAACTCTTGCTTGTCCAGAACGTTTACCATTCACATTTTTCATGTTATAGTTGAAACCACCATACATTGTATAATATTTCTTATTATAAGTCAGACTAAAACCTCCTCCATAACGATCGTCACTTAATTCGTGTCCGCTATAAACATCAGTAATATCAGCCCAAGGAGCACCTCCTAACAATCCATTCATGGAAACTGTCAATCCTTGAGAACTGTTCTTTTTTGTTGTAATATTAATAATTCCTCCTTTTCCTTGTGCATCGTATCGAGCTGTTGGAACGGTAATTACATCTACTTTTGCTATGGTATTGCTAGAAATCTGTCCTAATAAAACTGAAGGCTTTATATTGGTTGGTTTCCCATTGATATAAACTACAAAATCTTGTGTTCCACGAACAGAAACATGACCATCAGGGTCTACAGAAACCGAAGGTAATTTATTCAATACATCAGAAGCGTTCCCACCTTTCGCTGTGGCAAAATCTGCAGTATTATATGTTTTTCTATCAATTCTAGAAACCTGAGTTTTGATTACAGCTTTGACAGTTACTTCGTTCAAAGATTCTGTATTGCCAAAAATCCCGACAACACCCAACTCTATATTCGAATGTTGTTTGTTTATTTTAATACTCTTTATTGTAGTGTCTTTATAACCAATATAGGAGACAATCAATTCATAGTTTCCATAAGGTACTTTATCAAAAGAAAAATTTCCATCAAAATCAGAACTTGTCCCCTTTTTTGTAACTCCATTTTGTAATAAAACAGTTGCAAATGGAATTTTATCATTTGTTTTTTTATCCAAAATACTTCCATTTACCTCACCATTTTGAGCACTCATTGTGAACATTCCTAGCATACACATACTAAATATTCCCAAAATGTTTTTTTTCATTTTTTTCATTCTTTTCATTTTTATTCTTCTATTACTTATGCAAACTTTCATATTTTATTTTTTAGACGCAAAATTATACAACAAAAGCGATAGTTACTGGTCTATATGAAAATTGTATGGTACCTAATTTGCTTCCTGACGAAAAACGCTTGGTGTAACGTTCACATGTCGCTTGAAATATTTTGTGAAATGAGAATTGTCATTAAAAGACAATGTATATGCTATTTCTACTATGGTTAAATTTGTATACAACAACAAACGTTTTGCTTCGCTGATAACAAAATCAGATAACACTTCAGAGGCCGACTTCTCACATTCATTTCTACAGTTTGCATTTAAATTTTGTGGAGATGTATTTAATAAATTCGCATAATATTCTACCTTATTGGAAAATTTATTCTGCTGAGATAGCAATTCTATAAATTTGTGATACAAAGTACTGCTATTGGTAAAACTAGATTTTTCTGATTGTAATAATTTCCCTAACAATGCCTTTAACAAACCTTCAATAATTGTATTATTTTCTCTAGAAGCACTTTCATATTCGCTAATCAGCAGTTGAAATAATTGTTCAATAGACTTTTTATCTTCGGGGTATAAATATGGAAAAGCTGTAATTTTGGATATCAATAATTTTATTTCATTGTCCAAACAGTTATCTATGAAGGATTTTTTAATGATGATCACATATCCGGAAGGCTCTGTTTCAAGGTTCCAAAAATGAACTTGCTCCTTACGCACAACAAAAAATATTGATGGATTTACTTCTATTTTATAATTGTCAATAACATGATAACCTTTCCCTTCTGTAAAATAAACCAGTTCAAGGTATTTGTTATGTTTGTGGGCTATTGTTTTACGTATGTTTTTTCTAAAAGGAGCTATTTTAATAGTCTCAATAGCATTTATTTTATCATTTATCTTAAGTTCAACAGGCATTCTTTTATTTTATTGGTAAACTATAGACAAAAAAATCGAAAGAAAGTTTAATACTCTCTTTCGATTTATATAAATAAAAATACATTTTGTATTTATTTCTTCTTCTCTTCTTTCTTTGTATCTAAATCTTCTTCTTCTTTAGATGCATTCTTAAATTCTTTGATACCACTACCCAATCCTCTCATCAATTCTGGAATTTTACGTCCACCAAAAAGTAACAATACAACTACAATAATGATAATCACTTGAGGACCACCAATCATTCCTAAAAAAATATTCAATACATTCATTTTAATTCCATTTTATGAGACAAAGATACTAACTTTGATTTAATTTTTACATTTGCAGTCCTTTTTTTATAAAACCCTATAAAACAAGAAGATTAACCCCTTTTTCACTAAAAAACACCTTAAATTAATGTTTATTTATCAGATTTAGCAAAAATAGATCCTCCCAAAACTTTTGCGGTTTTTACTGATTTTGGTTTTCCCATATATTCTATAGTTCCCCCAAGTTTTACTTTTGCATCCAAAACATCTGTCACATGAATTTTAGCTTCAGCACCTGTAGAAACAGAAATTGAAGTTTGATCCGATATCAAATCAAAACCTTCATAATTACTACCGGTAGATATTTCAACATTTTGAGATTTTGTTTTCCCTTTCAATTGTATATTTCCACCTGTTATGGCTTTTACTTTTAAATAATCAACAACAACTTTTAATTTTATATAGGCCCCTTCTTGTGAACTAACTTCCAATTGTGTTTGAGCAAAAACATCCTTAGAAACAATAACAGCTCCTTGATTTACATCCAACTCACCAATATCTTTATTGTAATAGATATCAATTTTAACTGATTTAGAATCAAATAGGCTCTTTATTTTAAGGCCAATTTTCAAAACTCCTTTCCTGTTTTTAATATATACCGCTTCTGATTTTTCTCCAGTAATTTCAATTTTTTGTTTGGAAGATTTTATCAAATTTACGTGCAATCCATTAAAAATTTTCAATTCTACAAAATCCTCTAATTTTTGTGTAACTTTTTCTTGAGCGAAACTACTTAATGTTGTACAAAATATTAATGTTATAATTATTTTCTTCATGATATTCTTTTTACAATATGTGATCAAAACCTACTTTTTAAAAGGCAAAAGATTACAAAACCTGTGCCATATTAACCTGTGGTAAAGTAAAGGTGAAATATATAAATATCCAAATCCCGAAATAGCCTTTTTACTAAAATCTATTCTAAAAAATATTATTTCTTTCATCTACTCAAAAAAAGGAAATTTTAATTAACCCCGCAATGTAAAATATTTTAATAACTTTGCTAGACACAACCCAAATCAATTGAAATTATCTTCAAAATATAAATATTCTGATAAAGAATATAAACTGTTGTATGACACTTTTTATATCTCTCTCTGTTTATTTGCAAATAAATACCTTAATGATGCCGACTTGTCAAAAGACGCCGTTCAGGAAGTTTTTATCAAAATTTGGGAAAATAAAACGCAATTCAAAAATCGAAATAACGTAAAATCTTATCTCTATACATCAGTCAAAAACAAAGCTTTAGATTATTTAAAGAATACACATCTAAAAACAAAAAGCGATCAAAATATAGAAGAACTCAAACATTTAGAATCTGATTCATTTTTTTCAAGGGAAGTTGTCATTGAAGAAACTTTTAGAATGCTTGAAGATGCAGTAAATACCTTACCTAAAAGATGTAAAAGCATTATAGAGTTGAGTCTATTGGGTTACAAAAATGAACAAATTTCTGAAACCTTATTGATTTCTGTAAATACCGTAAAAGCGCAAAAAAGGATTGCATATACCAAATTACGTCCATTGTTAAAAAACCACCATTCTTTAACTGTACTTTATTCTTTACTTTTTACATATTTATAAAAAAGTTCGTTTTTTTTAACCCTTTTCATAATTCGATCGTCTCAGTAAGGTAAGAGATAGACCACATTATTGAAGAAATACCATTATGAAAGATTTTCATCAAATACTAAATTTAGCCAGAAGTTTAGTAGATACAGCCACTAAGAAAGAAAGGATTGAAAAAAACACAGATTTGTCCCTTTTAAAAAAGGAGGACAAAAATCATATTATAGATAACTTAACCAACTTAGATAAAAAAAACGCGCGAAAGATTCTTGCTCATAACTTTTCTAAATCTAAAGAAGCTGGTTGGGTAACGATAAAAAAAGCGGTTAAACCTGAACAAAAACTTCATCTTTTAAAACCTTTGCTTCGAATAGCAGCCGTTTTTATAGGCGTTATTGGTCTTTCCTTTTTTCACCTAAACGGCAACCTATTCAATTCTCAAGATACTTTTATAACTATAGAAGAAAATGACATTGCATTAGAACTGGACAATGGAATGATTGAAATTATCAAACCTACTGATGAAAAAAAAATAAATAAACAAGGGGAAATTATTGCTACAAAAGATAAAGGAATAATAAACTATGCTAGAAAAAGTACTTCTGCCACTATTACACCTACCAAAGAAAAAGCTACTAGTATTTGCAAACAAAAAGAGGTTGCAGTAAAAAAAGTTCATTTTTTTTTAACCCTTTTCATATTTTGGTCGTCTCAGTTAAGTGGGAGATAAATCTCTTACTGAAGAAATACTATTTATGAAAGATTTTCATCAAATACTAAATTTAGCCAAAAGTTTAGTAGATACAGTTGCTAAGAAAAAAAAGATTGAAGAAAACACAGATTTGTCCCTTTTAAAAAAAGAGGACAAAAATCATATTATAGATAACTTAACCAACTTAGATAAAAAAAATGCGCGAAAGATTCTTGCTCATAACTTTTCTAAATCTAAAGAAAACGACTGGCAGACTATAAAACAAGTTGTCAAACCTCAACAAAAACTTCATTTATTAAAGCCTTTACTCAGAATAGCAGCTGTTTTTATAGGTGTTATTGGTCTTTCCTATTTTTTCCTAAATGGCAACCTTTTCAATTCTCAAGACACTTTCATTACTATAGAAGAAAATGACATTACATTAGAGTTGGACAATGGAACTATTGAAATTATCAAACCTAATGGCGAAAAAACAATCCTAAATAAGCAAGGGAAAATTGTCGCTACAAAAGATAAAGGAATATTAAATTATGTGAATAGAAATACCTCTACATTGGTTTCACCAATAAAGAAAAAAGCAATTGGTACCTACAAACAAAAAGAAATAGCATTAAAACAAAAGGATCTTATTGCTTATAATGAATTGCATATACCTTACGGGAAAACCTACAAATTGGTATTATCAGATGGAACTTTAGTACATCTAAATGCCGGTAGTAGCTTGAAATATCCTATCAAATTTATACCTGGACTACAGCGCAAAGTTTTCCTAAAAGGAGAAGCTTTATTTGATGTTGTAAAAAATAAAGAACAGCCCTTTGTTGTGAATTCAAAAGATATTGACATAAAAGTCTACGGAACATTATTTAATGTATCCTCTTATTCAGAAGACGAAGCTATCAATACAGTATTGGTTCATGGATCCGTAGGAGTAGCTCCTTCTAAAAAAACAGAAAAAAACCAACAACAAAAAATCCAAATATTAAAACCGGGACAACTTGGTGCTTGGAATAAAAAAGAGAAAAAAATAGCGGTGACAAATGTCAATACAAAAATTCATACAGCTTGGGCCGAAGGCAAATTATTATTTAAAAAAATGTCTTTCAAACTAATTCGAAAAAAACTAGAAAGACACTACAATGTGATTATCAAAAACAATAACACTCAATTGGATCAAAAAATCTACAATGCAAGTTTTGAAGTAGAGACTATAGAAGAAGTCCTTGCTTCCTTTAGAAAGAACTATGCAATTGAATATACAATTGAAAATAACCAAATAATTATTAACTAAACCAAAATAAATTTATGATCTGAAACTTTACTCGAAATCAATCACTTTATAAAAAAAAACCGGAAAATGCTGGCACATCTTCCGATTAAAATGAAGTGATCAAAAATTAATTTAACCACAAATTCACAACAAAAGTATGAAAAAACTTATTGAAGTAAGGGGGGATTATCCCCTTTATCTAAAATTAGACTTAAAAATGAAGCTAACAACTTTTTTATTATTAGTTTCTTTATTTCAAATTAATGCAAATACGTATTCTCAAAAGACCAAAATAACCTTGCACATGGAAGATGTTCGAATAGAGCAGGTTCTAAATGAAATTGAGGAAATAACGGAATTTAATTTTTTAGTAGACATTTCAGAAATAGAAATGGACAGAATTGTTACGGTAAATACCGATCGAAAAAAATTATCTACCATTTTGAAAAAAATCTTTAGAGGAACGAATGTAGAATATGAAGTACTGAACAAACAAATTATTCTAAAATTAAAGGCAAATTCAAAGAAAAATGAAATCCCAATAGCCAATCAACCTATTGTTCAAGAATTTGTAATCAAAGGAATTGTAACGGACAATACCAAAACACCGCTTCCTTCTGTGTCTGTATTAATTCAGGGCACAAAAAAAGGTACTGAAACAGATTTTGATGGTAATTACTCTATCAAAGCAAAAAAGGGAGATGTTTTAGTATTTTCTTATGTTGGTATGACTTCCAAAAAAATAACTATTACAGACAAACGCATCCTAAACGTTTCACTAGAAGATTCAAACTCATTAGATGAAGTTGTATTGGTAAGTTTTGGTTCACAAAAGAAAACAAGTGTAATTTCTTCTATCACATCTATCAAACCTGCAGACTTAAAGATCCCTACTAGTAATTTAACAACAGCATTAGCGGGTAGAGTTTCAGGTTTAATTGCCTATCAAAGAAGTGGTGAACCAGGAAAAGACAATGCCGAATTCTTTATTAGAGGTATTACTTCTTTTGGAGATGGAGGAAATAGTCCTCTTATCTTAATTGATGGTATTGAATTGACTGTTGACGATTTAGCTCGTTTATCTCCAGATGATATTGCAGATTTTTCTATATTAAAAGATGCATCAGCCACAGCTTTATATGGAGCAAGAGGAGCAAATGGAGCTGTTTATGTAACTACTAAAGAAGGTGTTGAAGGGCCATTAGCTGTAAATTTCAGATATGAAACTTCTATTTCTATGTCTACTAAAAACATAGAACTTGCAGATCCTATTACCTACATGGAATTATTTAACGAAGCTGTACGTACAAGAGAAGCTTTAGATCCTATACCTTTTACACAAGAAAAAATTGACAAAACCAGAGCTGGTGGAAACTCATTATTGTATCCAGCAATTGATTGGCAAAAACAATTATTCAGTGATATGGCTCACAATACAAGAGGTAACTTTAGTGTACGTGGTGGTGGAAAAAAAGCTCGTTTCTATGTATCAACCGTATACAGTCAAGATAAAGGAATATTAAATGTTCCTAATGTGAGCAACTTTAATAGTAATATTGATTTAAAAAAGATTCAATTACGTTCTAACGTAAATATAAATCTTACTCCCACTACAAAAATGAAGTTAGCATTTAATGCAGCTTATGATGATTATAATGGTCCTATATCAGGAGGTTCTGATGTTTATACACAATCACTAAGAACTAGCCCTGTATTATTTCAGCCTTTCTATGAAAAAAACGCAGATACTAAATTTACAAAACATATTTTATTCGGAAACAAAGTAGGTCCTGCTGGTACTGGTACTTACTACAATCCTTATGCAGATTTAGCAAGAGGATATAGAGAAGATACGAGTTCTTCAATTATATCAAAAGTTGACATTGATCAAGATTTAGCATCCGTACTGGATGGTTTAAAGTTAAGAGCAGTTATAAGTGTTACTAGAAGAGGTTCATATAGTGCTGTTAGAGGTTACAATCCTTTTTACTACACTCCTTTATACAATGAAGTTTTTAATAAAACTGTTTTATCATCATTAAATTCTGGTGTCGTTGACGGAGAGCCTTTAGGTGTACTTCGTGGATCAGAATCTTTAACTTTTACACCTGGAGCTGCAAGAGTAAGTTCTTCTAATTATTTAGAGTTTAACCTTAATTATACCAAAACTTTTAAAGAAAAACACGATGTAGGTGGGTTACTAGTATTTACTAGAAACCATAGGGTTGAAACTGTAGAAAACAGAGATTTACAAGCGTCTTTACCTTTTAGAAACCAAGGTTTATCGGGAAGGTTTACTTATGGGTATGACAATCGTTATTTTGCAGAATTCAACTTCGGATTAAATGGTTCTGAACGTTTTTCAAAAAAAGAAAGATGGGGGTTCTTCCCCGCAATTGCATTAGGTTGGGTTATTTCAAATGAAAATTTCTTATCTACCAATGATATAATAGATAATTTAAAAATAAAAGGATCTTATGGTCTTGTAGGAAATGATAACATTGGTCGCTCTGCAGATCGTTTTTACTATTTATCTAATGTGAACCTAAATGACGGTAGTAGAGGTTTTTTAACGGGGCGAACTTTTGATAACTTTACAGAAGGTACTTCTATTTCTAGATATGCAAATAATGATATTACATGGGAAACTGGTAAGAAAATGAATGTAGGTATCGAGTTAGGCTTGTTAAACTCATTAACTTTAGAACTAGATTATTTTAAAGAAACACGTGCTAATATTTTCACAACAAGAATTGTACCTTCTACTTTAGGTTTACAAGCAGAAAGTAGAGCAAACATTGGTGAAGCACAAAGTGGTGGTATTGATGCTAATTTAGATTACAAAAAGAGTTTTTCTAATGATTTTTGGATTCAAGCAAGAGCTAACTTCACCTTTGCAAAAAGTAAAATTACAAAAACAGAAGAACCAGATTATTCAGCAACACCTTGGAGGTCAAGAATTGGTCAATCAATTACACAACGATTCGGATATGTTGCTGAACGTTTGTTTGTAGATCATG
>Ga0105356_10002785_pt1 | contig 17352 bp, 13 predicted proteins | sample GOMGulsemesocosm_3_FD_83502 | JGI IMG/M metagenome (GOLD analysis project Ga0105356, IMG submission 83502) | Methane-oxidizing microbial communities from mesocosms in the Gulf of Mexico - GOM9D Gulf of Mexico | ecosystem: Environmental > Aquatic > Marine > Cold seeps | place: Gulf of Mexico...
ATAATTAACCCTAAAGATTGGCGCAAATGAAAGCTGGCAAATGATGATTGGTGTTTATCATAAATCACCATAGCAACAACCCAACCTATCAAGGTAAAATAGCTAATTACTGCAACTAAGGTAGCCATTTTATATCGCTCAGCAAGGCTTAATTTTCTCTCAAAAACATTGTCATAATCACTTGGGACATGTGGCATAACAAGCACTCCGTAGCTAATAATAAGGAAAATCGCCTAAGTACTTAGGAGCAAGCTTTTAACTTAGGCTTAATTTAAACTTAGGAAAAATTAACACATTCAACAAGGCAGATTTTTCATGTGCCATTTAGACTAACGACTAATTGTTTCAATTTTATGAAAAAAAATGTTAAAAATATTTTAGTTTTATCTTTGGTTTTAGCGCTTTAACTTGTTAGCAAGTTGTTGATATTGCTGCTGCATTGTTAATGTTAACTTTGTTTGTGCTTTTGGTGGCAAGCTCTGGTAAGTCAAAGCATTATAACTTGCACTGAGTTGGGTGAAGACAATAGCTACTTCTGGACATTCTGCTCTTACCAACCTAGCAAAGTCATTTACTGTCATGGCTGCTGGTTTCTCAAGCCCCTGTTTTTCAAGTTTTCCTAAGGCGTTTAAGTAAATAACTTGCCAAGGTGTTTTAGGCAGCTTTTTCCTCTTAGAACGATTAAGCAGCTGTAAAACCAGTAGCAGTATTACCATGCTACCAATAAGTGATACCGCAATAATTATCGCAAGCTTCCAAGCACGCATACCGCCAAACCAATGCTTTAATAAGTCGTATTGTTGCTTTGTTGTAAATCCAATCACCCATCGTGTCCACTGATAATCTAATGCATCAAATTGTAAACGTAAGGCATTTAACCAAGCAGTATTCTTAAGACGATATAAACTAACCAGATCATTACTTAATGCTGACTGCTGTTGTAACAGTTGATTTGACCAACCTGAATTAACACGCTGTGGATCGACCGCTCCTGTGGGATCAATACGTAGCCACCCTTTACCAGCAACCCAAATTTCAGACCAAGCATGGGCATCATATTGATAAACACTTAAGTGCCCTTTTACGCCTGCCCCCTCAGATTCGTTAACATCATTAAATTCTCCACCTAGGTATCCGGTAACCATACGTGATGGTATACCTGAGGCGCGCATCAAAAAAGTAAATGCACTAGCATAATGGGCACAAAATCCAGCTTGGGTGTCGAAAAAGAACTGATCTAAGCTGTTATTGTTCAATAGTGGTGGTTGCAAGGTATATGAATAGTTCTGCTTGTTAATCGTTGATAAGACCGCTTGTGCACGCTGCTCGACATCGACATAATTATGCTTTAATTGTAGCGCCAATTGCTCAAGCCTTGGGTTACTCCCCTTAGGGTAAGCCAAATTTATTTGCTTACTCTTTGCTGTAAGCTCAAGTGCTAATGGTCCGCTTAAATAGCTGGTTAATTGGTAAGACTTAGTTTGAGAGATAATATTTGTACTTTGAAAGGTATAATCTGGCAAAGAAATAGTATCATTAACGCTCTCTGCTAAAACATTTGCCGGAGCTAAGGCAAATAGGTAACGTTGAAAACTTGGCTCTGCAATAACTTGATAAGTTAATGATGGGACATCAATAGTGCTGACATCATATAGAAAATGCTTTGGCTCAACTTTAGATAAAGCTATATTCTCATTTCGCTTTTGCCAGCTCCACTGTCTACCATCGTAATCTTCAAGTACCATGGTACGCCAATATAATTGAGAATAATCGGGTACTGCTTGCTGATTGAAATTGACGCGAAAAGCCAACTTACTCGAGCGTGTTAAATTAGCAATATCGCCTGGTTTTACCGTATCAGACAGACCAATCTCAGTCGATTTTGCTTTTGGCACTTGCCAAAACGGTGACAGTCTTGGGAAAACCAAGAACAGTACCACGGCAAGTAACATGCTTTGACCAAGTAATATAGAAACAACTTTGATATTTCTGGCAAAGTTTTTCTCATTTGAAAAGTACTGTAATAAAACAGATAAATTAATAATTAAAAACAGCAAAGTCATGGCGCTAAAGGCTAAATCTTGCCTAAATATTAATGACGATGCTAAGACAAACAAACCCAATAACAGCAGTTGATAGAAGTCTCTTCGCGCTTTTAATTCAAAAGCTTTAAGCACATAAGAAAAACAAAGTAGGTGCACCATACTCGCTAACAAGCCTACCTGCTTTGCCGTAAAAAATATAACGATGCAACCTGATATAGCAAACATGCCCAACAGTACAGAAGGTACCTGAATTAATTGACAATTATTGTTTAGTGGCTGCTGTTCACCTTTCTCATTCCCCTTACTTTTATGTAATAACAGCGCCTGCCAGGCGAGTGACAATGAAATAACCGCAAGCATCCAGGTACTTAACTCAAGCGCGATAACTGCAACATTTAGACACTGACATAGCCATAATAGCCAAGCATTTTTTCGGCTCAAGCTAAATTCAGCTTTGCTTTTAAATCGAGCGCTAGTATTTTTGCTCTTTGCCTTGTTATTAAAAAAGATCATGAGTATAAGGCCAATGCAACAAGGCATGCTTCCTGGTGAGCAAAGCCAGAGCTAGGTTCAATGTTCATGGTTTTACTTACCTGATCTGTACCCAGTTCTAAACCAAAAGTTTGATTCGATATAGACATCTCTGCGACAAGAAAACTTAAATAAGCGAGACGGGTTTCTATATCGTTACCAGGCATTTCACTAAGCTTTAACCATTGTAATTGGCTTTGGCTTGCTTGATAGTGCTTTGAGTAGTGCCCTTGCCCTTTAGCTAATTGCTTCCATGCAGTTCTTGATTTAGATTCACCTCGAACGAAGCTTTTAAGCTCAGAAAAGTCATCGGTACCTACCAGGTCCGTCGTATTATAGCTATCTAAGCTAGTCTCATCACACTGGCTAGCCAATTGGTATTGACCAGAAACTAAGCGTTTAGGTTTGGGGTAGACGATGCCATAGTGACCAAAGTCGAGCACGGTTTTACTTTTGAAAAGCCCTAATGAATATTCACTAAAAACAGTCACTCGTCCGAGGTAATGTTTACCACGTTTTTTTGGGATAATAGCTAACTTTAACGTTTGGCTCCCCTGCTGACATTGTTCTATCCGCACTATCGGGCTATCGAGAGTGTCGTCAGTAAAATGAAGATTGATATCGAAATGTATTTTCTCAGCCATGATATCTATAGGAAAATTAAGAACATCACCGGCATAGCCTTGTTGCTTTGCTTCACTATAAAAACGTAACTTTGAGAAGTTATAAAAACTATGCAACATCACACTTATGAACAAACTTGCCAGTAAATAGCTCAATAATAAAATGATGTTATTTTGATAATTGGTGCCCAATAAAAAGATCAGCATGACAAACGCCGCATATGAGAGGCCAAAACGTGTCGGGTAAATCATAATATTGCGGCTATTTAGCTGGTGAGCAGATCGGCTGGGAATTCGACGTGATAGCCATCGTTCAAAAATTTGATGCCAAAAAGCCTTGAAAGTATTCATCTGTAAGAGCACTTATTGGTTCGACAGCAGTTAACTAGCATAATGCTTATCGACATCACTAGATTAACTATATTTTGGCTAAACAAGTTAATAACCCAGCGGATTTAATACGTCAACGCTGTTCAGTATTTGATTAGCCACACTTGTAGATTCAACTTGGCTTAAATCAATATTTTGGCTTGGCTGCATTTCTAATCTGTGTTGGCAAACAACATAAAACACGGCCTGTACATCATCAGGTAAGACATAATCTCGATTATCAATAAAAGCCATGGCTTTCGCCGCTTGCAGCAGTGACTTTGACGCCCTTGGTGATAAGGGTTTGCAATAAATTTCAGCTTCAGCTGTTCCGGCTTTATCATGTATTTTATTTTGGCCTGTATAAGCACGCCTACTAACATGGCTTAAGGCAATAATATATTCAACTACATCATTAGAAACATTAACTTGCGTAACGGCTTGCTGCATAGCGATTAAGCCAGCTTGATCAACTACCGATTGATCTTCTGTATTTTTATCTGATGAGGCTTGGTTTGTGCGCTGGGTATTTGTTAATAGAATTTGCTTTTCCGCTTTTAAGTCAGGAAAACCAAGAGATAATCGCATCATAAAGCGGTCAAGCTGAGACTCTGGCAATGGGTAGGTACCTGCATGAAATAGCGGATTTTGTGTTGCTATGACAAAAAATGGTGTAGGTAACTCATGTGTAACACCGTCGATGCTAACTTGCTGTTCAGCCATCGCTTCAAGTAATGCACTCTGTGTTTTTGGACTAGCACGATTAATTTCATCAGCTAACACCACCTGATTAAAGATAGGTCCTTTATGAAGTTCAAAACTATTATTGTTATTATTAAACATCGAAAAGCCAACAACATCAGCGGGTAATAAGTCATTGGTGAACTGTGTGCGCTGATAGCTCAAGTCTAATGTAGTTGCCAGTACATGAGCCAATGTGGTTTTACCCATACCAGGTAAGTCTTCAATCAGTAGATGCCCTTGAGCGAGTAAACAAGCTAATGCTAATCGGCACTCCTTGGGTTTGCCTAAGACGACGGATTCAAGTTTTGCTAGGATTGCAATAATCGTTTGTTGGCTGGCTTGTACTTGATCGATTGCTGGTGGCGTTTGAGGCATAAAATAACGTCTAATTATAATGAGTTAATTAGACGTTTTATCATGAAATGAGTATAAAAGGAATTGATTAACGCTTACGACGCTCTGCTACCGCTTCATTAAGCTGGCTTAACAATTGCTCGGTATCATTCCATCCAATACAAGCATCAGTAATACTTTGCCCATAAACTTCGGCTTTGCCGTTTTTGAGACTTTGATTACCTTCAACTAAATGACTCTCTACCATTACACCAAAGATATTGTCATTTCCTTGGCTTATTTGACCACTAACGTCGGTAGAAACTAACATTTGGTTTTCAAATTTCTTATTCGAGTTTGCATGACTAAAATCTATCATTACTTTAGTATTTAACTCACTTGAAGCTAACTGCTCTGTTACTGCTTTTACACTGCCAGCATCAAAGTTTGTTGTTCTACCACCGCGTAAGATGATATGGCAATCACCATTACCCGTTGTTTCAACGATTGCCGCGTGACCAAATTTTGTTACTGATAAGAAGTGGTGTGAAGCTGCAGCAGAGCCAATAGCATCAATGGCAATTTTAATAGTACCGTCAGTACCATTTTTGAAACCTACCGGACAAGATAAACCCGACGCTAATTCACGGTGAACTTGTGATTCTGTAGTACGTGCGCCAATAGCACCCCAACACATAAAATCAGCCATGTATTGTGGCGTAATCATATCTAAAAATTCGCCAGCTGTCGGTAAACCTAAATCGTTTAAATCAAGCAACAACTTACGACCAATGCGTAAACCATCATTCAATTTAAAACTATTATCCATATAAGGGTCGTTAATTAAGCCTTTCCAACCGACTGTAGTACGTGGCTTTTCAAAGTAAACACGCATAACAATTTCAAGGCTATCTTTATACTTTTCACGTAATTGTACTAAGCGTTGGCCATATTCAAGCGCTGCTTCAGGGTCATGAATTGAACAAGGACCAATAACCACAAGCAAGCGATCATCTTTACCTTGCAGAATATTATGAATAGCAGTTCTGCCGGCAACCACTGATTTAGTTGCTTTCTCTGACGCAGGAAATCGCTCTAATAAGGCAATTGGGGGTAATAGATCTTTAATTTTGTTGATGCGTACATCGTCAGTTTGGTACATATTGGCTCTCTTCACTGCTATTTCATTATTTTAATGAATATTGACTTGGTACTTATATGGTATTAGTTCTGATGAACTGGTTGATTAAAAGTACCTTAAATTTATTCCTAATTAGAATCCCAAAAACAATCTAGCAGTGTTACAAAGCTAATGCCATGAAAAATTTCTGATCTGAGTGTTTTTCTAGAATATTTATTCTAAAAGGAGGAAATCCCTCACCTAGCAGAGCAAATAAGACTTATCTGTAACTTATTTTAACAATGCATGACCTTCTGGTAATTGTTTTGCAATCCACAACGCTAATTTATGTTTCATATTAGGTTGGTCTTCACTATCAACTGCTAATGGTTGAATTAGTTTATCGTTAACAAGCAAACGATACAGGCTTTCAACCTTATCTTTTGCGGAGTTTGTTGCTGAAAATGCGTTATAACCTCTGTTAACTGCATACTTTTCGCCAATGGTTAATGCTTTTTTTAGTAATTCGGCTTCATGTTTCAATTTTTTCATTTAGAAGTTGCCTTGAGTAGGAAAAATAATGTTAATACCATGCGGTAAAAAACAATTGAACACAAGTAAATATGCGTGATTTATTAATGCAGCTAAAGGCTTGAATGCTTCAGTTACAGACTTTAACATTTAGCAGACTTTTCTCTTGATTTATATCATATTTATCTGATACAAAGTTCGTATAATTCTATTTATCTAATCCAAGTCGAAATCGAACTGGATTAACATTGTCACTCAACATAACTGGTGTAACCATGGCTATATCTCGTACTAAAAATTTACAACATAAAGTTTATATTTCCTCTTCTGCACGCGAGAACCAATACTTAATGGCAAAAATACCATTAACTGATGAAATATTAGAAAAATACAGCGACTTAATAGATGAAAGTGCTGATGCTCCTTATGAAAAACTTTATCAAACCTTAGCGGATTATTTTTTCGCTATTAACGATAAGCTTAAAATTGAAAGCACACAGTTCATTGCTAATGACAAGTTTGCCCGAGTACGATTTAGTCCTGAAAAATTAACAGCTCAAACTAAACAGCAAGTTTTGTTCTTATATAACCCTAAATACCATACAAGCCAAAATACTTTTTATAATGGCAAAAACAAAGCTAAGAAAATTACTTTAGTGTTTTTACCAAATGGCAGTGATATTCGTGGTCAATCGGCAGCCTTTCATAAAACAGTTCAGCAAGCCATAGAGAACTTCTCTAAAAAATCATCAATTACCCTTGCTGATATACGCATTTGTGATCATCAGCACTTAACCTATGACATGTTTGCGAAAAACAAAGGTATTGAAGGTAGCCAATCACATAAGTTCCGCCCAATGACTGATAGGTACTTAGCCGATAAGGTAACCTTACCAGCTGATACAGATGCACTGACTTATGCGATTGTTGATTTTCCTATTAACTCTAGAATTAGAGCATTAGCCCCTGTTGATGAAAATGCTCAAGAACGTTACAACCCACTTTATAACCTTATTAGTGATACATTTATTAGTGCAGCTAAACAATCTAATTTAAATAATGGTGCCGTGATCGCTAACGGTTTGGTCCCTATAGTACGCCGCGGTGAAGATGAGAATGTAATTACTAATGGTGAACTACTCATGTTAGGTTATAACCCTAAACACACGAGTTGTGGTTATACCTGTAAGTGGAACTCGGCCAAACTCGTCGACAGCGTACAGCTCGTTTTTGTTGCTAGTGAACAAGATAAAACCTCACACGGTTATGGAAAGTTTGTTAATAACATTGAACATGCATTGGTTAATTTCACTGAGAAACTAGGCTTTATCAATGATAAAGAAGAGATGGTAGTGCGTTTACACCAACATGTAGGTTTCTACCCTAATAAGTAGTTTATGCATCGAGTATCTCGATGTATATAACATCTTCTGTGATAGTAGTCCTGTATAGGGATACTATCATTTTCTCTTTTAGTTAATAGCATATTGTTGATAAAGCTTATCAATATAGCCAGACTTAGTTAAGTGCGCCAAACGGTTCTCAAAAAAGCGAACCGCATTAGCAACTTCTTCTGATTTTTTCTTATTAGCGGTGAATGCAAGATAAATTTCAGCTTGTGAAACGCAACCAGCACTTCTTATACTCTTCTCTAACCCCGCATTTTTCAGTTCAAGCATAGTAGTATTTTTAGTGAACAAAAACGCATCAACACGTCCTTTCATGACTTTCTTAGCACTTTGAGCCACATATCTTTCGTGGTATGGCTGAAATTGAAATTGCTCTGGGTGCTTTTCAATATACTCATTCAACTCTTCAATAGAAGTATCAAAAGCAATACCGACTTGTTTATTTGCAAGGCTTTGCTCGCCATCAAATTCCCATGGATCTTTTATTGATGTAAAAAAGCACATTCTTTGTGAACCCACACCAAAACGAGGGAAGATAAGGTGCGGCGCTTCTTTTTTAGCCGGTGCCAATAAGGCATCGTACTTTCCTTCTGTTACATATTTAATAGCACGGGACCAAGGAAAAATATCAATCTGCAATGTATATTCACTGCCTTGATAAATTTTCTTAATAAGGTCAACAGTGTAACCAGCCCTTGATTTATCAACACAGATTTGTGGGCACCAATCGATAGCTGCGACCTTGATAGTCTGCGCATGAGTTATAGATGAGCTAATAATAAAGCAGAGTATTAAAAAAGATTTAACTGTACACATTCAACTTACCGACTCATAAAATAGTTATCATTTTTTAATGATTTAATTATAGTAAAAATATAGCTAACAAAAAGAAAAGCTCTATCTTCTTGCCCAGTGAGTAATTTCTTGCTCGATTAAAAATTTTTCGGCATTTTTACCCTGTAATAACGCCAAGGTAGCTAATATCCCCGCTTGGATACACTGTGGCGCTGCTGCAGTAATGGAGCGTGGTGCATTAACTATTGGCCAACCTGATTTTGCATTTAATATATGTCCATATCGAGTACCGGCTTTTATCAAAAAGCGCCTGGTATCACCACTGGTTGCTAGTGCCCCTTGCTTGATGGCAACAATCATATCCTGTGTATGCCCAGCCTTGTCACTATTAGGGGCTTCAATAGCCACTTGCCAAGCTTGATTATTTTCTCTTGGACCTGTTACCGCTAGGTCTCCGCCTAAGTTAATTAACAGCGGTTTGTCCGTAAACTGTTTTGCTAACAATATACTACGATCAACAGCGTATTCCTTGCCTATACCGCCAAAATCTAATTGCATATTCTTTGGCAAAAGCACACTATATCTGTCATAGATAACTTTATCCCAGCCGACACAATTTAATATCTCACTAATTTCTTCTTGGCAAGGAAAGTCCTTACATTCAGCGTTTTCGCCATCAAAAGTCCAAAGTTTCCGAAGGACACCTGAGCTGATATCAAAAAGGCCATCACTTAACTGGTAACATTGCTCTGCAAAATTAAGCAATAGATACGTTTCTTCATCAATTTTTACTGGTTGGCCATTACTAGCATTTATTAGACTGCAAGTACTTTGAATATCATAACGACTATATTTATCCTCTATTCGCCAAACTTCATTACTAACACATTGTCCTATTTGCTTTGCTAGTTGTTCGTCTGACGTTTGTATCAATACCTCACAAGCACTTGCCATGGCATAGAAGCTAATAGCAAAACCGTCCTTTTGTTTACTGACTTTAATAGCGCGTTTCTTTTGCATTGTACCTCTAAATAAAAAAGTGAGCAGATAAAACAGATCTAAAAGCAAACACCTTAAAATGAATAACTTATTTGCGCAATAATAGCATCCACATTAGGAGCAATATCTAATCCATCAAGAGCTGCTGGCAACGAAAATCCGGCATAAGTTGGCATTTGGTGATAATACTCAAGTCTAAAAGAAAGTTCGTTTCGACCATTAAGCAAGAGACCGTATTTTCCACCAACCGTAATGGCTGTCATTTCACCAATACGATAATCGGCACTGACAAAGTTTCCTAAAGACTGATTATTGATAACAAACGGCTTAAAGAAATCTGCTGCGCTTTGCTGATAATAGCGAATATGTGGCTGGAAATAACTTGTCTGTCCAACAGGAATAGTAAAGCGTGAGTCTATGGTATGTGAATTAATTCCCCAGTCATCCCACATATATCGATAGGAAACATCGGCAACTATATTTAATAAGCTTTCATCAAAATGATATTTAGCCTGCATAAAAGTACTTTGTTTTACTCTAGAATCAGGACGGTTTTCATAAATATAATCCTCGGCAAAGCCACCACTATTTAACACACTAACCACTTTGAAGGGATCTGTTAAGTAGCCATCAACCGTTGAGTAAGAGTAATTAAAGGCGGTAATCATGCGCCTAGAGATAACTTGAGTAAAACCAACAAGTATGTCTGTAGTACTTTTATTCTCACTATCCCCTACTCTTGTTTTGGCAAATTCATCATTCCATTCAGGCGAGTTTGAATCACCTACTAACATTGATGAAAACGCTTTAGGAATACCACCTTCGGGGGTAAAGGTATCAAGGAAATAACTCAAGCCCATGGAGATAGTAGAGTTTTTCTTATTAAAATCATATGCCAAATTGCCATTGATACCCAAAGATAAATAGTCATACTCTTTAGACAAATGGCCACCAATACTCGTTGTAATATTATCTTCGAGGGGTTGTGTCCACTGACCATTCAGTTGCAGCCGAGTATCTTTAAAAGTATCATCAAGTGGGGTATCACCTGCTGGGGTGATATATTGACCATTACCTGATGGACGGGTAAATGTTTGTGCTTTAGGCTGAGCAACAGCCCCATTTGCAGAAGCGCCCGTTAACGCATCAATCGTTAACTTTAAATTTAAAATCTCATCGTTTTCAAATGTTTTAGTGCCAGCAATAATAACCTCGCCCGCAGTGACTCTATCAACTTCAGAGTAAAGCAAATAAGCAGTTTCAAATTGCCATTCATCGACCTCTTTCGCTTGCACAGAAGTCGTCGTTGTCACGCTCGTACCTAATAAGGCAGTAGTCGCAATAGAAAGTGCCGCTTTTATGTTTCGCTGTTTAGTGATTTCTGTCATTAGTTACAGCCACACCCACCACCACCAAAGCTTTTACCACCACTTGATGCTTCTTTAGAGAAGTAGATATGATCATCTAAGGCGGCATCTATAGGACTTGAGGTTAATGCCATTTCTTTTTTGGCTAATAAATCTCTCTCCCAAGGCTCTACACCTAAACTACTGCAAGCACTAAGGCTTACAACACAAGCACTTAATAAAAGTGGCTTAATCATTGAGCGAATCAATCTTGTTCGAAAAATGATGGTATTCATCTTCATGAGGACTCTACTTATACTTTTATAGTTAAACCGCCACCTAAAGCACGGTACAAATTAACAAATGCAATTAAGCGTTCTTTTTTTGCAGAGCTAAAGGATAGCTGTGCATCAAACAATTTTCGTTGCGCATCCATAAAGTCTAACGCGCTTGCAACACCATTTCGATAACGTATGCGTGCTAACTTTTCGTATTCTCTCGATGCTACCAGTAAGTTTTTCTGCGCAAGATAAATAGTTTCACTCGATTTAAATGCCATTAATTGATTACTCACCTCAAGAAAAGCATTCATCACGACTTTTTTGTATTCCATGCTCGCTTGATACGCTCTTTCTTCAGCTGCAGTTAAGTCATCTCTTAGCTTACCAGCATTAAAGAGCGGTTGCGTTATGCCACCAACAAGCTCCCAGTAAGTACTATCTCCAGCAAGTAACCCTGACAATTGACCACTTTCAAAGCCAAATTCACTGGTGAGCGTTATTTTGGGAAATAAATTAGCTTTTGCCATACCTATTTTTGCGGTTGCAGAATGTAGTTTTGCCTCAACCTGCAATACATCAGGGCGACGTAATAATACTTGTGAAGGGATCCCGACTGGGATAGAAACCGGAACCACTTGCTCAGTTAAACCAATTCCACTTGAAACTTCTGTTAGTTCATTTGCTAAAAGTAACTTTAACCGGTTAGTTGTTTCTAGTTGCTCTAATATCAATCCAGGAATGGTTACTTTAGCAGACTCTAACTCAACCTCTGCTTGTCTAACATCTAGACCAGATACCATGCCATTTTCTTTTCTTAACTTGGCAATATAAAAGGCTCGCTCTCGCAAAGTGACTGTACTTTTGCTCAAGTTAATCTTCTCTTCTAAATCTTTTAAAGAAAAATAAGTACTTGCGACCTCCGCGACTAAATTCATCTCAACGACATTACGTGCCTGACCTAAGGCTGCTAATTCAGCCCAAGCAGTTTCACTCGCTCGTCGGTTATAACCAAATAAATCAAGGTCCCAAGCAAGTTGACCTTTTAGTTGATGACTATCATCATAGTCACTAACACTTCCTTCTGAAACACGTTCACTTTCAGTCATTAAACCAAGGGTTGGGTAAAAAGCAGAGTCTGCTACTCCCGCAAGGGCTCTCGCTTCTTTAATGCGAGATACAGCAATATTTAAATCATAGTTTTTTGCTAGCGCTTGCTCAATTAACTGCTGTAATTGTGGATCTTGATATGCTTGTTGCCAACTAATAAGCGCGGTACTTTCACTTACATCATAACCATCAATGCCTTGAAAGTTATCTTGAACAATTAATTTAGGCCTTTCAAAATCAGGACCAACAGTACAAGCTGTTAATAAAAATGAAAGTAAAGAGCTAGTTATTAATTTATTCATCATTCTCTCCTTGCTGTTTTACTTTCACAAAACGTGCAACCGTAATGAAAAATAATGGTACAAGAATGATCCCTATGGTACTGGCTAGGATCATACCTCCTAGAATAGGATAAGAGATCGATTGTCGACTCACCGAGCCAGGACCAACAGCTAAAATAAGTGGCAATACTCCTAAAATAAATGAAGCTGCTGTCATCATAATGGGTCTGAAGCGCATACTTGCCGCTTTAAATGCTGCTTGTTGCGCCGATAAACCATTTCGATACAACTGATTAGCTACCTCTACAATTAAAATAGAGTTTTTTGCTGCTAAGCCTATCAGGGCAATAAACGCGACTTGAAAAAATAAATTATTTTCTATACCTACCAACCACACAGTTAAACTTGCACCTAACATGGCAATAGGAGATATCAAGAGTACAGCTAATGGTAACGTCCAGCTTTCATATAAAGCAGCTAGAAATAAGAAGACAAATATCACGGCCAATAACAAGGCGGTACTCATTTGTCCTGCTGACTTTATTTCTTGGTAGGTTAAACCGGTCCACTCATAACCCATACCTGGCGGCAGTAACTTATCTGTTACTCTATTTATCGCTGTAATAGCATCACCACTAGAGTAACCTTCAGCGGGGTCTACGTTAATACTGGCACTAGAAAATAAGTTATAGCGATTAATAGCAGAAGGTCCTGTGGTTAAGTTAATTTTAGCTAAGACATTCATTGGCACCATAGCGCCGTTACCACTTCTGACATAAAAATTATTTAAATCACTCGGCCTCGCTCTAAACTGCTCATCTGCCTGCATCTTAACGCGGTAAACTCGACCAAATAAATTAAAGTCGTTAATTGTTGAAGAGCCTGTTAGTACTTGCATTGTGCTATAAACATCGGCGATAGGTACTTCCAAGGCCATCGCTTTTTCTCTATCTACATCTAAGAACAGCTGAGGAACTTGTGCTTGTACCGGACTAGAGGCTTTGGCTATTTCAGGCTGTTTATTTAACTCATCTAACACTAATTTGAGGTTTTCCATTAAACCATCAAAGTTAGCACCACTTCTGTCTTGTAACGCAAACTCAACGCCAGAGCCACTGCCTACCCCAGACACAGCTGATGGTTGATAAACATTGAACTGCGCCGTTGGAATTTTATCTAGCTGTATTTTTAACTCTTCTAACACTTGTTCAACACTATAGTCTTTACCTACACGATACGACCAAGGTTTCAGAATTACCTCAAGCTGCCCATTTGATTGGCTACTTCCAGCACGTCTATTTTCTCCCGCTAAAGAAAAAGAATATGCGACAGCATCGTGTGCCAAAATGAGACTCTCCGCTTCTTTAATAACTTTATTTGTCCGTGTCACCGTTGCCGCATCCGGTAAGGTTATATCAACAAAAAAACGCCCTTGATCCTCTTGTGGAATAAAACCTGTCGGTAAACTACTAAAAATAAACCAGCAACCAATAAAGGCCACAATAAAGGCTAAGTAGCTACGCTTTGCATGAAAACAGGTTAACTTTACTAAGCTGGTATATTTATCAGCTAATTGGTCTATCCATTGATTAAACCAGTTAAAAAATCTATTTTTATTGGGCTGTTGATCTTCTTTCAAAAAGAGCACACAAAGTGCGGGGCTTAAAGTTAACGCAACAAGCGTTGAAATGAGAACAGCAACTGTAATGGCAACAGCAAATTCCCGATACATTATGCCTGTTATTCCTGCGAGAAAGGATACCGGCACAAATACAGCAGCTAAAACCAGTGATGTGGCAACTAAAGCACCTGAAAGCTCTGACATTGCTTTTTTAGTCGCTTCAAATACGGATAGTTTTTCTTCCTGAATCAGTCTCTCAACACTTTCGACCACCACAATAGCATCATCAACCACAATGCCTATGGCGAGTACTAACGCCAACAAACTAATGGTATTAATAGTTAAGCCAAAGGCAGCTAACGCAACAAAAGTACCAATAATTGACACAGGTACCGCTAAAGCAGGTATCAGGGTTGTTCGCCAGTTTTGTAAAAACAGATAAACCACTAAAATAACTAACAACAGGGCTTGAAATAATGTAGTTTTAACTTCGTCAATTGAGAGTTCAATAAACTCTGATGCATCGTAAAAACTAACCCAATGTAACCCTTTAGGGAAAGCTTTAGCGAGATTAGCCATTTCTGCTTTAACACGCTTAGTCACTTCTAGTGCATTAGAGCCCGGCAACATATATACCTGTAATATGGTTGCAGGTTGTCCATTTAAGTTTGATTGTAGCGTATACGCAGACGAGCCTAATTCAATGTTTGCAATATCACGCAATCGAATAATTGAGCCATCGGGGTCGACCTTAACCATGATATTCTTAAAGTCTTCAACCTTATTAAAACGCCCTTGTGCGTTAATAGGGAAGTTTAACTTTATTGCATCATTCATTGGCTGCGCGCCAATATTTCCTGCTGCTGCTTCCTTATTTTGCTCTTTAATAGCATTTCGTACATCAGTAACCGTTAAGCCATACCCTGCCATGCGATCTGGGCGAACCCAAATTCGCATTGAGTAACTACGTGCGCCGGTATTTCTGACTCTACCGACTCCTGGAATACGCTTTAACGCCGCTTGAATATTTATTGAGGCGTAGTTACTTAAGTAAATATCATTATATTTTTCATCACTTGAAGTTAATGCTATTTTTAATAGCTCTACTGAACTTTCGGCTGAAACTGTTACACCATTTTGTTGAACATCTACCGGTAAGTCACTACCAGCTTGGCTGGCGGTATTTTGCACATCAACCGCAGCTAAATCGACATCAGTACCGACTTCAAAAGTTACGGTAATATTGGTACTACCAGAGTTGGTAGATTTTGATTCCATATAAAGCATTCTTGGTGTGCCATTCAGCTCTTGCTCAAGTGGTACACCTACAGATTCAGAAGCAACATTTGCGGTCGCGCCAGAAAAAGACGCAGAGACTTTGACTTGTGGTGGAGCGATATCAGGATATTGATCTACCGGCAAACCAAAGAGAGAAACCCCGCCGGTAAGTACGATGACAATTGAGATAACACTGGCAAAAATGGGTCTTTTAATAAAAAAGTGAGAAAACATTATTCCTCACCTACCGATTTTTTAGTGCTTGCTTGTTGCTGACTTTGGTGCTGTTTGAGTTGCTCTGCTGCTTTTTGTGCTTCATATTCAGCTTGTGTTAATGGCTCAACCAATTGACCATGGCGTGCTCTATGTTGGCCTTCGATAATAATTTTCTCACCGGCCTTTAAGCCCGAGTCAACCACTAGCCCTTGTTCACCATAATGTTTCACCATAACAAACCTATGTTCAACTGTGTTATCTGGCATAACAACCATGACATAAAGTCCGCCTTGCTCTACCCGAATAGCCTCTTCTTCTATTACAACGGAATCTGCATATTCACTTAGGCGAATACGCGCACTGGTATATTGCCCAGGTAATAGCTCACTATCAGGGTTGGGTAAAATAGCCCTGACTTTAAATGTTCCAGTTTTAGGGTTCACTTTAGGGTCAGTAAAACTCACATCACCCCAATATTTATATTCACTATCATCAGCAAGCGTAATACGAACAAACCCTTCCAACGCTTTACCCTGCTCCTCTGCTTTCCTTTTTTCTAACAAGGTGTTTATTCTTCTGCGCGCATTTAAATAATCAAGAGATGACATATTAAAGGTGACATAAATAGGATCTATTTGTTGTACCGTTGTTAATAATGAAATGCCCCCTGAGCCGACTAGCGCACCAATATCTGCTTGTGAGCTTCCTACCATGCCACTTATTGGCGCTTTAATTTGCGTATAGCTTAACTCTAAATCAACTTCATCTAAGTTAGCTTGAGAAGACATCACAGAGGCTTTAGCTTGCTCTTCAGTTGACACTGCCGTGTCGTAATCTAATTGGCTCGCGGCATCTTGCTCATAAAGTGGTTTTAATCGAATAACATCACGCTTACTTTTTTCATAAGCCGCTTTATCTTTTTCAAGCTCAGCTAACACGCGCTTTCTTTTGGCTATGTAGGGCTTGTTATCAATTAAATACAATAACTGTCCAGCCTCAACCCAGCTACCCTCTACAAACTCTACCTTTTCAACATAACCCGTAATCCTTGCTCTCACTTCAACATCAAGGGAAGCCTGAGTAACACCAATATACTTACCATACACAGGTACAGTTTCTTGCTTAACCGTTTTTACAATAACTTGCGGCGGTAAAGGTGCTTTTGTTTCCTTTTCGCAGGCTGACAAAAAGAGACATGATACGAGTACCAATGTAGAGGCCATTATTTTTGTCATTTAATATTTCCCTTTAGTCCTGACGGATTACTTTAAATAAGCGAAGTAATACAATAACATTAATTTAATTTAACTTTGTAGATAAATAATTGTAAATGTTGGATAAGTTGCGACATTCTGTAACCTATCAATTTGTCAGTAATATGCAACTCAACTGAGTATATTACTGATTCTGGCCTTTATATTTCTAGCCTTATGCCTTTTAGTGCAAAAACTTTACTTTTTGATATTGATATTTATTTTAAAACTGGCAAAGTGAAAGGCGTTACTTTTTCTTATTATTATTTATCAAGTGAAGTATCAGAGGTATGGTTAGGCTTCCCCTCTTTAAACAAAGCCTGCACACAATTCGGTTTAACTTACCTATTTCCAGCTAAGTTAACATAACAATAATTAAAGGAGTAGCGCTTCAATGTGTTCGATCTTTGGTATATTAGATATAAAAACAGGTGCTGATGCACTTCGTCCTACAGCTTTAGAATGTTCTC
>Ga0105356_10002790_pt1 | contig 17340 bp, 15 predicted proteins | sample GOMGulsemesocosm_3_FD_83502 | JGI IMG/M metagenome (GOLD analysis project Ga0105356, IMG submission 83502) | Methane-oxidizing microbial communities from mesocosms in the Gulf of Mexico - GOM9D Gulf of Mexico | ecosystem: Environmental > Aquatic > Marine > Cold seeps | place: Gulf of Mexico...
TCCTGAGGGAGATGATCATTTACCTGGTCAAAAGTTAAGTAACCTTGCTCTTTACCTTTAGTAATTAACTCTTTAAGTCTAGATTGTGGGGCTTGATCCATTGACGAGTATCCACCTGTGTTTAATGTCAAAAATTAACGATTTAATTGGGTTATTTTCTACTTTATCAATACAACTAAAACCTTAGCTGCCGAAATGAGAAAAATAAAGCGGGAAATTTTAGCAAATTGACTACTAAATTACCACTAAAAACTACCCTGTTTACTGCAATTACACTTGATTATAGCAGTTAACGAATTAATTACTTTTTGTCGATTACTTTAAGAGCAAAGCAAAGCATGTAATTCCTGCTTCTCAGATTTGTTCAGACCAACACTTCGCTCTTTTTGTAATAACGTTTCTGTTCTTTGTTCGACAAAACTATTCAATAGCTTTTCTATACTATCTAAAAATACTTGCTCTGCAGCATCAGGTTCAACATGATGTTGCCAACACATTAGTTTTGCTAGTTGCTTGCCCTCAGCAGTATCTCTGAAGTGTTCCAGCAGTTGTGCGCTATTTACTTGTTCATTACTCTGACAAATAGAAACTAAACTTATTAACAGAGGAATACCTGGCATATTTAGTTGCTGTAATATTTCAGGGTTTGGCAGTGCACTTACTATATGGGGATACTCTAACAATAATGCAATAGCAAGACGAACTGGGGTTACTTTATTTTTCGCCTGTGCTTTAGTTTTTTGTATTGGGCTGGCATTTCTTTTGTGCAATTCTGCTAATTGTTTTTCACTGCCACCAACAAATCTATTGGCTAGGGAAGTCAATATGCCATCTTTAAGCATGCTATCAGGTAATTTGGATAGATAAGGTTGGAATAGTTCAATTAATCCCGCTTTGCCCTCTAAGCTATTAACATCTATTTGAGCAGTTAAGTGCTCAAACAAAAACTCAGACAAAGGTGTTGCGTTATCTATAATCTTTTCAAAGGCTTGCTGTCCTTTTTCTCGCACCAAAGAGTCGGGATCTTCGCCGTCAGGTAAAAAAACAAACTTTAGAGAAAAGCCATCTTGAATAAGCGGCAAGGCATTGTCCATGGCTCGCCAAGCGGCATCACGTCCGGCTCTATCACCATCGTAACAACATACTACTTCTCTCACGGTTCTAAATAATGTTTGTAATTGTTCTGAGGTTGTTGCTGTACCCAAGGAGGCAACAGCATAATCTATACCATGTTGAGCTAATGCAACCACATCCATATAACCTTCAACGACAACTAATCGGCTAAGCTGTTTGTTGGCCTGTTTAGCCTCATATAACCCGTAAAGCTCTTGCCCCTTATGATAAATTCGAGTCTCAGGTGAGTTTAAATACTTAGGCGTTCCGTCACTTAATACTCTCCCTCCAAAACCTATAACACGACCGCGCTTGTCTCTTATGGGAAATTGAATTCGACCTCTAAATCTATCATATGAACGATTGTTGTCACTTTGCACCGCCATACCTAAGTCAACTAATTGCTGGTTGACTTGGTTATTGGTACCAAAAACTTTCATCATGCCATCCCAAGCATCACTGATATAACCTATACCAAAGCGTTTGACAATTTCACCACTTAATCCACGACCTTTCAAATAATCAATGGCTGTTTTTTTATCCTCGGCTACTTTTAATTGCTGTTGATAGAACTGGCTTATTTGACCCATAAGCTCATAGTCATCTTTTTTCTGCTGATAGGCTTTTTGTTGTTGGCGTTGTTGGGCAGGGCTGAGATTATTTTCTTCTTTAGGCACTTCCATATTATAATGAGAAGCGAGTTCATCGATCGCATCAGGAAAATCTAAACGGTCAAACTCCATTAAAAATGAAATGGCATTTCCATGCTCGCCACAACCAAAACAATGATAAAATTGTTTATCTTGATTAACTGTAAATGAAGGGGATTTTTCCGTATGGAAAGGGCAACATGCCTGATAATTTTTCCCTGCTTTTTTTAAGGGAACACGACTTTCTACTAGTTCAACAATATCAGCTCTTGCGAGTAAATCATCGATAAATTGTCGGGGGATCAAACCTGCCATTTTGTGCTCTATTATTGCCTGTGGATATTGCACACGGGTCTAACTAAGGGGTAACTATTTTACACAAACCTAGTTATTTTGAAAGTGTGTTGTATCGTCTGAGTTTCAAAAATTAGGCATAAAAAAACCGTAATCAATTAATATTACGGTTTTATCGGTGTCAGCATCAATGCTCTAACAAAATAAAAAACAACTATGCGTTTAATGCAGCCCTAACTTGTCCGCTTACAGCGCCTAAATCAGCTTTGCCTTGCATTGTTGGTTTTAAAATTGCCATTACTTTACCCATATCAGCCATTGAATTGGCACCGGAATCAGTAATTGCTTTTGCTATTAAATTAGCAACTTCATCAGCAGAGAGTGGTTGAGGAAGAAAATCTTCCAACACCGATATTTCATCTGCTTCTTTTTGTGCTAATTCTTCACGACCACCTTCGTTAAACATTTTAATAGAATCTTTACGTTGTTTAACCATTTTAGTTAATACACCGATAATACCGGTATCGTCTAAAACGATTTTATCGTCGATTTCTATTTGCTTAACGGCAGCTAACGCCATGCGAATTACGCCAAGACGTAATTTGTCTTTGGCACGCATAGCGTTTTTCATTTCATCTTTTAGTTGACTAAGTAAACTCATAAGTGACTCAGTTGACTGAAGTAAAGACTAAACTAGGTTTTAAAAAACTAATGTTTCTAAAACTAATCTTAGTACATGCGAATGCGACGAGCATTCTCACGAGAAAGTTTTTTAGCAGCGCGTTTAACGGCAGCAGCTTTCTTACGTTTACGTTCCCAAGTAGGCTTTTCGTAACATTCGCGACGACGAACTTCAGAAAGGATCCCTGCTTTTTCACATGAACGTTTAAAACGACGTAATGCAACGTCAAATGGTTCGTTTTCTCTTACTTTAATTACTGGCATTTGTTTATTTAACCTTAGTTACTATATCTATATAAAACGGAGAATAATTTTGCTTCGACAGACGCCTTACAATAATTATTACCGGCTCTTATTAAAAAGTGGTGACGTATTCTAATTTAATATTTTTCGCTTGTAAAGGTAACATAATTAAAATGACGGTATATTGCGGTGGTTAAATCGCTAAATGACAGGTAAAATCGACTTATTATATTTTAGGTGTTGTTAGGCAAACTGTAATTATGCGTATTTTAGGTATTGAAACCTCTTGTGATGAAACGGGTATTGCCATTTATGATGATGTGCAAGGTATTATGGCGCACCGTCTGTATAGTCAAATAGCGGTTCATGCAGATTATGGTGGGGTAGTGCCTGAGCTAGCTTCTCGAGACCATGTTAGGAAAACAATTCCTTTGATAAAGGAAGTGTTGGCGGACGCTAATTTATGCCCAGATGATTTAGACGGCGTTGCTTATACTGCTGGACCTGGCTTAGTTGGGGCTCTATTAGTCGGCTGTTCAATAGGACGTAGTTTAGCGTACGGCTGGAATTTGCCTGCGGTACCTGTACATCATATGGAAGGACACTTGCTTGCACCAATGTTAGAAGACAATGTGCCAGAGTTTCCTTTTGTTGCCTTACTTGTTTCTGGTGGTCACACCATGTTAGTTCGAGTCGATGGAATTGGACAGTATAAATTATTAGGTGAGTCAGTAGATGACGCTGCGGGTGAGGCATTTGATAAAACGGCGAAACTATTAGGTTTGGATTACCCCGGCGGACCAGCATTATCAAAAATGGCAGAAAACGGCGAACCTAACCGTTTTAAGTTTCCTCGTCCGATGACAAATAAACCGGGATTAGATTTTAGCTTTAGCGGTTTAAAAACTTCCGCCGCAAATACGGTTAGAAAGGAATTGTTGGGCAATGAAGATGAAGAGAGCTACCAGCAAACCAAGGCTGATATCGCTTTTGCCTTTCAAGATGCTGTAATTGATACTTTATCAATAAAGTGTCGCAGAGCATTAAAAGAATGCCAATTAAAGCGTTTGGTTATTGCTGGTGGTGTTAGTGCTAATACAGAATTGAGAAAAAGCTTAGCAGCAGTTATGGATAAACTTGGTGGTGAAGTCTTTTATCCTCGCCCAGAGTTTTGTACTGATAATGGGGCGATGATAGCTTATGCAGGCTTACAAAGGTTAAAAGGTAATATTCCACAAGATTTAACCTTCAAAGCGAGTCCCCGTTGGCCTTTAGATAGTTTAGCTGCCATTTCAAGCAAGTAAAAAAGTATACTAAATTCACTAGGTTTTTTCCCACTCAGCAAGACTTAAATGGCTTGGAAACCTATAACTTTATAGTTACTACTTTATTTTACTTTCGGTGCCTTTTATCAAACGGACAATATTTTCTTTGTGCCTAAAAATAATTAAAGCAGATAACATTAACACAGGATATAGATAGGTAGGTTTGAGCATCCAAGTATAAAATGGCGCTAGTGATACCGTTACTATAGCCGCCAAGCTGGAATATTTAGTTGATTTTGCGACTCCTGCCCAAGTTATAATTAACAGCGCAGCCAAATCTAATCCTATCGGTAATAAAACTCCAAAGGCTGTAGCGACAGCTTTTCCTCCTTTAAAGTCAAAGAAAATGGGGTACATGTGACCCAAACACGCAGCAAGGGCAATAATGCCTAAATAAATAGGATCTATACCTAAAAAGTAAGCTGCCCAGACAGGGATTGTGCCTTTTAAAATATCGAATAACAAAACAACTGCGGCGGTAAACTTATTGCTAATCCGCAATACATTTGTTGCACCAGGGTTATTAGAACCAGCGGTACGAGGATCGGGTAACTTAAGCAATCGACATATTAATATAGCACTAGATATTGAGCCTATTAAATAAGCTGCAACTGTCATAGCGATTATTAATAAAAATGTCATCTTAATGCTTAATTGTTGATTTGACCACTGGTTAACCATTGTATCTTGTTCTGATAACTCTTTGCCAGTAACACAAGGGTATTTATATCAAAAATAGACAAATTGTTGGCATTTCAGCTTTTTCTATATTTTGTTTCAATACGAAAACGTCCTATTTCTATGCTACCCCGTAATTAAGCTTTGCTTATTAACCGTGCATAGGTAAAATCCCCACGTTAACTAGATGTAATCGCGTTACTTAATCATTAAAAGTCACTCAAATTTTACGGTAAAAGTATGGATAAAGTATTTATAAAAGGTTTGTCAATTCAAACAACGATTGGTTTCTTTGCATGGGAAAAAGAAATTAAACAAACTTTAGAGCTTGATGTTGTTATGGCTTGGGATATACGTCCTGCTGCTTTAAATGATGAGCTTGATAAAACCTTAGATTATGCTGAATTATCAGTTGTTATCGAAGAGTTTGCTAATAATAATCCTGTTGATTTATTAGAAACTTTGGCTGAAAGGTTGGCAACGTTTTTAATGAAAGAATATCAAATACCTTGGCTAAAACTAACTATTCACAAACCTAATGCTGTGCATAATGCTCGTTCTGTTGGAGTAGAAATTGAACGCGGTTCATGTAACTAATGTCATTAGTATATATCTCTTTAGGCAGCAATATTAACCGTGACCATTATGTAACTCAGGGGTTAAACGCTTTAAATCGTCATTTCGGGCCATTAACACTTTCATCATTGTTTGAAAGTGAAGCTGTTGGTTTTTCGGGAACTTCCTTCTATAACATGGTTATAGCATTGGAAACTAATCAAACGGTTGAGCAGGTTGCCAAAATTTTAAGAGATATAGAATATAAAAATGGCAGAGCAGTCGATGCTAAAAAATTTAGCCCTCGTACTTTAGATTTAGATTTACTGCTTTTTGATGATTTAATTTTAACGGAGCCGGCACAAATACCTCGCGATGAAATTACAATAAACGCTTTTGTGTTATGGCCATTGGCTGAAGTCGCTCCCAATTTGTTTCATCCTATTTTTAAACAAACATATGCGCAATTATGGCAAGCATATGATAAAGACAGCCAACAACTAAGGAAAGTGCCACTTAAGTGGAAAGCTTAAGCAAAGCGCAGTGAATATATGACAACATTAGAGATTTTAATTTTAGCTTTATTGCAGGGACTGACTGAATTTTTACCCATTTCAAGTTCAGCACATTTAATTTTACCTTCTGCAATTTTAGGCTGGCAAGATCAAGGTCTAGCTTTTGATGTTGCGGTACATGTCGGTACTTTACTTGCAGTCGTTTTATATTTTAGACAAGAAGTTGCAAGTATGGCCGTATCTTGGGTTGCGACTTTCAAAAATGGACTTAAATTGGCTGATAACAACGTCGATTTTGATGGTAAACTTGCATGGTGGATTTTATTTGCCACAATTCCTGCTGGCTTATTTGGTTTATTGGGCAAAGACTTTATTGAAGCTCATTTACGCTCTGCATTAGTTATCGCTGCAACCACCTTGATTTTCGGTTTTCTATTAGGGTATGCGGATATATTGGCAGGTAAAAGAGCGATAAATAACGATAATAAATCTATGGAAAGCTTGGGTTTTAAAGGTGCTATGTTAATTGGCTTTGCTCAAGCGGTTGCTTTAATTCCCGGAACTTCTCGTTCGGGTATTACCATGACTATAGGTTTGTTTTTAGGATTAAGCCGAGAAAGTGCCGCGAGATTTTCATTTTTATTATCGATTCCTGCAATCGCTATGGCGGGCAGTTACTTAACCTTAAAATTAATCACGTCTACTGAAACGGTTGATTGGCAAGCTATTGGTTTAGGTAGTGTTTTAGCATTTGTAAGTGCCTATGCTTGTATCCACTATTTTTTAATACTACTTGAAAAAGTTGGCATGATGCCATTTGTTATCTATCGTTTAATCTTGGGCGTTGCCTTGCTTTGGTTTGTTTTGGCATAACTATGATTAGATAAGATTAATTAAAAAGGACTTTAATTATATTTTTTCATCCCCAAATTAACTTTAATCGCTAAATTAGTAAAATGGAAAGCTCATGAATGCAAATAGTGTCGTTATCACTTTAGAAAACTTTCAGCAGGTTGTTTTAGAAGAGTCCAAAGCTAAACTTGTTTTAGTTGATTTTTGGGCAACACAAGTACCTGAGAGTGCTGAGTTAAGAGATAAACTTTCCACATCAGTAGCCGCTTTTGGTGAACACATAATTTTTGCCAGTGTAGACTGTGAATCTCAACAGCAAGTCGCACAACAGTTTGGTATTCAAGGTTTACCCACGGCTATCATGGTTAAGGATGGTCAACCTATAGATGGAATTTCTGGTCCACAAACAGACGAAACCATTAAAGAGTTTTTAGATAAACACTTGCCGAAAGAAGAAGATCTTTTACTCAGCAAAGCTAAAGGTTTACTAAGTGAGAATAAGGCGAAAGAAGCTTTTTCGCTTATTGAGCAAGCTTATAAGTTAGATAATGAACGTGCTGATATCAAATTAACTTTAGCTGATGTTTACCTTCAAACAGGTAAAATAAGCGAAGCTGAGACATTATTAGCCAGCATTAAGATGATCGATCAGGACAGTGAATATCAAAGCTTAATGTCTAAGTTGGAACTGGCAAATCAAGCGGCTGATTCTCCTGAAATTAAGGCCTTAGAAAACAAAATATCTCAAGGTGAAGAAAACCTTGATATTCATCATCAGTTAGCCGCGCAATACAGCCAAGTTAATCGTCATGAAGACGCATTGGTTTTATTGTTTAGGTTGGTACAAAAGGATAACGCAGATACCTTAAGCAAACAGTTATTGTTAGATGTCTTAAGTGGCTTACCTGAAGGCGATGCTTTATCCACCAAATACCGCCGTAAGCTTTATACGTTAATGTATTAGCCTATTTCTATTGTATACACCTTAAGGTATGAATAGGTATTCTTTATTGCCGCCATTCCTAAGGTGTTTTACTATGAACTGGTACTCACTCCAGAAATCGAAAAGAGTAGATAACAAATTAAAACGTATTTCGATAATGACAAAAGATTAGATAATCCTTTCTATAAACCAAAACAATCCAATTAAAGCGATTAACAATGAAGCGGGTTTGATCACTTTTTGGCGATACCAAACTTTATTTTTACACCAATACAATAATCCTGCCGCCAAAAGTATTACTGAAACTTGCCCTATTTCAACGCCAATGTTAAATGCTATTAAGCTCATTATAAATTGGGAGGGTGCTAAACCCAGTTCGAGTAAAACAGCAGCAAACCCTAATCCATGTAGTAAACCAAATATGAAAATAACGGCAAGGCGCCATTGTTTCAATTTCTCAGCATATAAGCTCTCAATCGCAACATAGACAATAGATAGTGCAATTAATGGTTCAACTATTGAACTTGATATATTGATAACGCCATAAATGCCTAAAGCCAAGGTTAGGGTATGAGCCAAGGTAAAGGCACTGATCTGCCAAAGTAATGTCGAGAATTTAGTTGCTAATAGAAATAACGCCAAAATAAATAGGATATGGTCTAAACCTTTAGGGATTATGTGAACAATGCCTTGATAAACAAAATTCAAAAACTGCCCCACTTTTACTAGTAACGGATTTATTTTTTCTTGGGGGCCGCCATTGATTTTATCGAGTAATATAGGAGAGCTGATTTGTCCTTTTTCGATAAATATTTGCACAGGTTTAGTAATCACTAAAACCGTATCAGACATAATCTCAGGTAGTTTTACGGATAAGTTCATCTTGCTTTGGTCATATTTACCAAAAGCAGAATAACTAACTAAATAACTGGTATTTCTATTGTTAAATAACTGCCTGATTTCACCTAAGCTAGGACCCTGAAAGTTCAATTTATCCGCTACATTTGAATTGAAGTTAACAGAGGTATTTTCTTGAATATAGGTGTTTGCACCTTTTAGCGCAGCCATCAATGCCTTTAAAGGCATATTTCTAATGTCACTAATTAATTCATCATTTTGACTGCTAAATTTTGCTTGTTGTTGAATTAGGTGAACAACATCTACTTTTAATGTTATGCGGTATTCTGTATCGGACAATAATTCCAAAGATGCTTGGCTTTTTTCATTTACATGGCCATAAGACAAAGCAGAAAATAATAAAAGCCAGAAAGGAAATAAGGAAAACTTCGCAAGCATAAAGACAATTAATTAGAGGATGATAGCGCTAAGGTAATTGATTTTGGGCAGTTTGCCAATAGCGCTTTAGGAATTTAACTTCAGCCTTCAAGTTATTGGGGTAAATAAGCGATTCGCCAGTAGCCTTCTAGCATATCTAGCATTTCACAAAAGTTAGCGCCTACCTCATCTTTAACGAAGTAGCCGGCAATTTGTTGGTTGAAAGCTGCGGTAATATCTTCTTCTGCATGTGAAGTTGTGAGAACAAAAACAACACTTGATTTCAGTAGCTCATGGTTTCGAATCGAAGTTAAAAATTCTAAGCCATTCATCCTCGGCATTTGCAAGTCTAATAAGATGATATAGGGAGAAGGTATTTTACCGTTTTCAAGAAGTTCTAATGCTTCTAAACCGTCCTTTGCCCTTACTATAGGGTTGGCTATTCGTCTTTTCTTAAAACTCCTTTCCATGCCTTTTGCATCGACATCATCGTCTTCAATCATTAATATTGTCAGTTGTACTTGATCATTCATAATAGTGTTTCCTTTTTTTATTATTAATTTATGTTAATTCAGTGTCTAAGGTTAATGATTCACTGTTTTCTAAAACAACCTCAACAGAAATTGGCCAGGTGATCATTATTCCTGTACCCCTGGTATCATTTGAATCGATAGCTAATGTGCCTCCATGATAGGCAACTGTCTTTTTAACTAGAGCTAATCCCATGCCACTACCTTCAGTTGTATCTCTTGATTGCAGCGTTTGGAACATTTCTATGGCTTTATCGTGTAAACTGGTTGGGATGCCAGGGCCATCGTCTTGAATTCTAATAAGGTAATATTCTGCTGAGGTTGTTAAAGATATAGTAATGTGGCCTGTTGCTTTATCATGATGTTTGATGGCATTGGAGATTAGATTTCTGATCACCAGTTGAAACGGAACTTTTGGTACTATTATTTCTATGTTTTCTGCATTACAGGTAAAACCCTCACGATTACCTTGCAAGTCAAAAATATCATCTGTTAGTTGAGCCAAATTTATTTTTTCCGCCAAATAATCCTTCCTACCTGCTCTAGAATATTCAAGCAAATCATTTAACAAGGCGATCATACGTTTACTGCGACTCTTAAGTAATTCCAAGTGCTCCTTTGAGTCTTCAGGCAATATTTCATAACAGTCTTCTTCAAGCCAACTTACAAGTTGGCTTATACCATTCAATGGCGATTTAAGGTCATGGGAAGCGACATAAGCAAATTGGTCAAGTTCGGCGTTGGCTTGTTCAAGTTTACTTACCTGCTTAGATAAATTATCTTTTGCCTTAAATAATTTTTGACTATTGAGCTTATCCGAAGTGATGTCAGTGCGTATAGAAATGTAACTTTCCGGTTTACCGTTTGCATTTAAAGTGGGAACTATTGTGGTATTTACCCAATAAAGATGTCCATCCTTAGCACGGTTGCATATTTCTCCTTGCCAAGTGCGGCCATTAGAAATGGTGTGATATAACTGTTTAAAAAACTGTTTACTGTGATTAGCAGAATTCAGAATCCGATGATTTTCACCTAAAAGTTCTTGCTTACTATAGCCACTAATTTCGGTAAATTTTTCATTGCTATACTTTATACTTCCTTTGATATCGGTAATAGACACAATTGCATGTTCATCCAAAGCGAATTTTTGCAGAATTAAAGCTTGATCTTGCTTTGCTTTTAACAATAAGAAATTATGAAAACTGCGTGCTAATAATCCACTTTCATCATTAGCATTTATTGGGAGATTTTTCATTTCTCCTGTTTCACTAAATCGCTTAAGTTCTTGGGTGATCAAAATTAAAGACTGAGACAACCTTCTACTGAGCAATAATGCAAGTGCAAGCGCTATTACTGCTAACCCAATACCTATCAATAGGCCACGTGTTTTAAAGGTCGATATTTGAGACAATATCGCTTGTTCATCCATTTTAATAAATAAACGAATAATATTGTTAACATCGGATTGTTGTAAAAAAATTGTCCGATAGTGACCTTGACTATCGGTGTGTTGAAGTTTGTTCGCTGAAGTAAGTGGAATGGCTGTTGTTGTGTTTTTTTTAATAGTGTCTATTGCATTTGCGGTCAATTGAAATTCTTTGGTATTATTGGCAATTGCTTGGCCCAAATAAGGGAATAACTGCTGTAATTTTTCTTCTGTTTGTTTGTTTTGTAAATTAATTTTTTCTGGACCTGCTTTATAAATAATTAGCCCACTTGTACTGGCTAGATAAATCTGTTTATCACTGAGTTGGGCTAGGTTAAGTTGTTGCAAATAATCGGTAAAATTGATTTTTAGGTGCAATACGCCAAATAATTCATTGTTTTTTCTTGAAAAAATAGGTAGTACCACATTCAAAAAACCTTGTTGTACGACTGTCTTTTCCGTTTTCTTATCATCTGCGTAGTTTAAATCTTGTATCATTAAGTCATTAAAAAAAGAGACTTGTCCTTGCTGCTTCATACTGTCCTTACTTAATAATCTCTTGCTCAATACTTCTAGTTGTTCTTTATTGCCAGCCACTATTTGTTGGCCACTTTTGTAATTTTTAACAATTTCCTTTTGTTTGAATGAGTCAACATAACGAATTTGCAAATAATGCCTGTTTTTTTGCAATATGCTTGTGAAAATAGCACTCAATCTTTGTTGCCAGAGTTGATAATCTAGCGGTTTATTTTCACGTAAAGAGTCTATGATGCCTTGAATCTCGGGGGTTTTACTTAAAAAAACTAGATCTTTGCGTGACTCTTGATAAATGCTTTTTAGCAAAGGTTCAATAAAATCGCCTTGAATTGCTAGTTCAGCCATTTTTTGCTGCTTTGCTAATTTCTCATTGTCGGTACTATAAATACTGCTAACCATGAACGTGACTAACAAGACTAAAATAAAACTAAAAGTTGAAAAAATAATACTCTGTGGATATTTTACGGTTCCAAGTGTAAGAAGATTATTTTTTTTACTTAAATGCTCTGTTTTTAGTAAGTTGTCCTGATTGTAGAGTTGCTCTTGTGGATATTTGGTATGGGCGCTTTTAGCTTGTGCTAAATCAATTTGTAGTCTGTTATCTAGATGTTTTTTATCGAATAAACTAGCTAACAAACCAGATGTCAAAATGCTATAGGCAAATATTTTTAAAAAATGAGCAATATTAAAATGATTATCGAATAATGCGCTCGAGCCAAAGCTCATATGAAATTGGGTAGCAATTTCCGGTATTAAGCTCATTAGCAAGGCGAATTTTAGTAAGTTACTGCTGAGTTTATACCAATGCCAAATTAGCGCTCCTGAAAATACGAACAATGCTAAAGGAATTACGTCATAGGGCCTAGTAATTAGCGCATTAGCAAAGGTAGTTTGTGGTAAAGATGAACTAGTCGCTGCAGTCATAACCGCAATAATTGCTAGACTGATAAAAATAAAACTGATCAAAAGCAGAATTTTGTCTTGGTGATTTTTATTATTACCTTGAACAGAAAAACGCTGTGCAAGTTTTGAATAGGTACTCGATACATTTTTGCTAAGAGATAAACTTAATAAAATGCCAATGATCATTATGCAAACGTTAAAAATTCGAGAGAAGGCCCAAGTAAAAGGAATAAAGTCACTGTTAGGAACGTTAGCAGAAATAATACGGGTGGCTGCTAATGTATGAAAGGCATCGGTAAAACCCGCACATAATATCGCTAGGCCGATAATCGGCACCGAAATATCTCTATATCGATAGTAATGAATGAAAGAAGAAAAACCAGCAATTACAGCTAATGTTACCGCAGTCCATTCAAGCAAAGCGTGATGCATTGCACCAGATAGAGCATAAAATTGCTCATCGCTACTAATGGTTGATACTAAGGTGTTTTTACTGATTAATGTTGTTGAATGTGAAGAAAAATCTATTCCGATCAAGTTGAGGAAATAGGGAAATATACTGACTATAATTGTTGCTAGAATAAATTTAAACTTTTTACCGTCCTTCATATACATGAATTACCCTAGGTTGGTTTGAATCTTTGATTTAGTCGTCGGCTTGATTAAGTCCGCAAGTTTGTCCACTTCTTCGGCAGGTAAAGGCGTTGATAAATAGTATCCTTGTAATTTTTGAATGTTGAGTGTTTGGCATAAAGCGAGATGAGATTGCGACTCCAGACCTTCAGCGACGATATTTAAGTCGAGGTATTTTAACATCGCAACTAAACTATGAATTATTTTGTCATTCGCTGAGTTCGCATTATTTTCAGGCATTAAAGACTTGTCTATTTTTACTGTGTCGATAGGGAAGTTATGTAAATGTGAAATTGAAGAAAAACCAGTACCAAAATCATCCAAGGCAATAGTGCAGCCTAACTGACTGATTTGATTTATAGTTTGTTCAGTTTGAATAGAGTCATCTAACAAAGCAGTTTCAGTCAATTCAAACTCTAAGCATTTAGCACTAATTTCGTTTATACAAATACATTTTTTAATATGGGCGAGCAATAAATCATCTGATAACTGTACCGGGGATAGATTAATTGACATGGTTAATGTCTGATCGAACCTTTTTTGCCAATGCTTTATTTTCTTACATGCTTGACTGATCACCCAACGACCTATTGGTTTGATCAATTTTGATTCTTCAGCAATGGGAATAAAAACATCGGGACTGACCAAGCCACCTTTACTATGCCAACGCAATAAAGCTTCAAAACCTATCACTCTGGTGTCTTTTACACTGAATACTGGCTGATAATAGAGTTCGAACTGGTTATTTTTTAAAGCTGTTTTTAGTTCATTTTCGATTTTGTAACGACTCAAAAATTCTTGCTGCATTACCTCTTCAAAAAAGGCAATTTGATTGCGACCTAAATTTTTGGCTTTATACATTGCCATATCTGCACGTTTAAATAGGTCTGACGCCGAAAGTGCGTTGTCTGGAAAGATGACTATACCTATGCTCGCTCCCATAGTGATATAAGCGTCACCAATAGTAAAAGCTTCTGTTAATAACGTCAAAATGCGCAAAGCTACCTTTTCCGCTTCACCAACTTTATCAATATGGTTAAGGACAATGGCAAACTCATCGCCACCAAGACGAGCAAATACCTCTGTGCCTCTAAGGCAAGTATTGATGCGTTTAACGACGTCGACTAATAATTGATCTCCTACATGATGTCCATGAGTATCATTGACATATTTAAAATGATCTAAGTCGAAAAGGATAAGAGCTGTTTTATATTCGCAACGATTATTGTTGCTAATAATGCGTTTGAGTGATTCGTCAAATAGATAGCGATTAGCGAGTTTAGTTAGGCTATCCTGTTCTGCAAGTTGTTTAACTTTTTGATAGCTATCCTTTAACTTAATTTCCATATCAAAGCGTGCTTTGGCATTTAAAATTGCGCGACGCAAGCGATAACCAGTAATATCTGACTTAGCCATAAAGTCTTGAGCACCTGCTTGCAGACATTGCATGGCCAACTCTTCTTCCTCAGATGTGCTCATCATGATAATAGCACTGGCTTTAAGTAAATTTTCTTTTTTTACAGCGTCGATAAGTTCAATGCCATTTTTACGGGGCATATTATAATCAACTAAAATGGCATCGAATACATCTTGGGACAAAATAGACAAGGCAGAATCAACATCTTCTACTTCTGTTATTTCACATAGAGGGTCGTTACGTCTCATTATTCTTTTAATATGTGTGCGATCAACTTGATCGTCGTCGACAATTAAGACCTTCATTGATTTAACTTACCTCTTCCAATGAGAATGGAACTTCCCTAATAAAATTCTTGCTAAGTACAAGTAAGTATAGACAAAAGTGAGACATTCACATTTTTAATTGACCTCCTTTAATTTTATGTTAAATTAACTGTTGTTATATACAGTGTCACACCTGTTGGATCAGGTAATAATTAGATTATTTATGCTATGAATAAAATAAATTTCTCAGGTCGTAAAATAATCCATATAGACATGGATTGCTTTTATGCCGCGGTTGAAATGAGGGATAACCCCCTCTACAAAGATATTCCAATAGCCGTAGGTTGGGATGGACCTAGAAGTGTTTTGTGTACTAGTAATTATTTGGCACGCCAATTTGGTGTAAAAGCGGCCATGCCTGTAAGCACAGCTAAGCGCTTATGTCCAAACCTAACCATAGTCAATGGTCGAATGTCTGTGTATCGCGAAGTTTCGCAGCAAATCAGGGCTATTTTTTTACAATACACGGAAATTATAGAGCCTTTGTCACTAGATGAAGCGTATTTAGATGTAACTGATAGCACTGTATGTCATGGCAGTGCGACGTTAATTGCAAAAAAAATAAGAGAACAAATAGAACAAGAGTTAAATTTAACCGCTTCTGCAGGCATAGCCCCTAATAAGTTTTTAGCAAAAATTGCCAGTGATGAAAACAAGCCTAATGGTCAATGTGTAGTAACCCCTGATGGTATTGCGGATTTTGTCGCTGATATGCCTTTGAAAAAAATACCTGGTATAGGACCTAAAACAGCGGAAAAATTAAGTAACCGAGGATTTTTAACTTGTGCAGATGTTAGAGCAAGCAACGTAACCGAGTTACAATCAATTGTCGGTAAATTTTCAAATGCCTTATATCAAAGAAGTTTTGGCGTTGATAATCGTAATTTGGAAGTAAGTCGTATGAGAAAGTCTTTAGCGATCGAAACCACTTTAGCCGAAGATCTTATCAGTGAAAAAGAGTGTATTAATGTCATTGACGATTTGTTTATAAAGTTAGAACTAAGATTAGAAAAGCATGCAGAACGAATTATTACTAAGCAAGGTGTTAAATTAAAATTTGCAGACTTTAATCAAACAACCGTTGAACAACAAAGTCATGCATGCGATAAAAAGCAGTTCATGGAACTGTTAACTAAGGCAATGGCACGTAGTGAAAATAGAGGGGTTCGTTTAGTCGGACTAACCCTTGGTTTTGCCGATGAACATCATGAAAAAAATAGTGGTCAATTGTCATTGGCGTATGAATAGGCTATTTTCTATTAAGATGATTAATTTGCACTAATGCCGACGATAGTGTGCAAAGTGATGCACAGAATAATACAGAGAAAAATGAAGGATAAAAATGAGAAATATAAATTTAGTTCGCGGGTTGCTTTTAACTCTGCTTTTAAATAGCTCGACAGTATTTTCAGATGATTTTGATCAAGTGAAAATTACAGTTGTTCCTGCTGCAGGTGATGTATATATGCTGCAAGGTGCAGGTGGGAATATCGGTGTACTGGCGACCAAAGAAGGTCTTTTATTGGTTGATGACCAATTTGTACCTTTGGCGAAAAAAATTGAAAAGGCAATGGTAAAAATAGCTGATAAAGAACTCAAATATGTAGTAAATACGCACTTACATGATGATCATACCAAGGGTAACAATTATTTTTCTCACAAGGCACCAATATTTGCGCATGAAAATGTAAGAAAACGCTTAGTAGAGAAAAATAAAGCAAATGATAAGACCAAAACTGCGCTTCCTGTCGTTACTTATCAAGATGGTATTAATATATTTTTAGACAATGAACAAATAAAACTCGCTCATTTACCTAATGGTCATACAGATGGCGATACTATCGTTTATTTTAAAAAAGCGAATGTATTGCATACCGGTGATTTATTCTTCGAATTAGGCTTTCCCTATATTGACCTTGGCAATGGTGGTTCAGTTAGAGGTTATCTAGATAATGTTAATTATATGCTCAAGCATTTTCCTGATGATGTCGTTATAATTCCTGGCCATGGCAAGTTAACCAACAAAGTTAGATTACAAGAATTTGCCACTATGATCAGCGACAGTATTAAACGTGTCAGTAAAGCGTTAATTCAAGGAAAAAATGAAAGTGAGATTGTCACTCTCGGAGTCGAAGATAAATATAAGAAATGGACATGGAGTTTTATTAATGAAGAGCGTTGGATTAAAACTTTAGTCGCTGATTTAAAGTGATTTCGTCAAATTTCGTGATTCATATTGTAAAGGTATTGTGAGCTCACTAAAGAAATAACGAACTCTTCATTTTTGTAGTGCTTCATCGATAACCTTAAAAAATAACCGTTATCTACACGTAAATACGTCGTAGTTAACGGTTATTACTGTCTTTAGCAAAATTTAGGTTATTTGCCTAAGCGAAAAAATATACAGTTAATGTCCACAAAATAGCGGCGATGCTTGCTGCGAA
>Ga0105356_10002796_pt1 | contig 17311 bp, 13 predicted proteins | sample GOMGulsemesocosm_3_FD_83502 | JGI IMG/M metagenome (GOLD analysis project Ga0105356, IMG submission 83502) | Methane-oxidizing microbial communities from mesocosms in the Gulf of Mexico - GOM9D Gulf of Mexico | ecosystem: Environmental > Aquatic > Marine > Cold seeps | place: Gulf of Mexico...
ATGCTCAAAGTTTGGACTTTGAAGAATTGAAAGGAAAAGTAGTATTTGTGAATTTTTGGGCCACCTGGTGTCCACCCTGTAGAGCAGAACTTCCAATGATTCAAAATCTATATGAAGATTACAAAGGCAAGGTTGTTTTTGTGTTTGTTACGAACGAGGAGTGGCCAACAGTTTCTTCTTTTTTTGATGAAAATGAGTACAGCCTTCCCGTGTACAATTCAATAAGTATACCTCCCGTTGAATTTAGAAAAACGCAAAGCATACCCGCCAGCTATTTGATAAGTAAAAAAGGAACTATAGTAGTCCAAAAAGTTGGAGCAGCAGATTGGAATAGTAAAAAAACAAGATTGTTAATTGATGACTTATTGCAAGAAGACAGTTCGCTATTTTAAGTCTTCGTTTTCTTTTTTAGAAATAGCAGCACTATAATATACAGAGTACATGGTATTCCAATCCAAATCAATTCACTTAGTATAACCTGTAAACCTCTATCACTGAAGAAGCGTTCTATTCCTATAGGAGATACTTTTATAGGCGTCCAAGGAAAAAAGTAACGTGTATTGTCAAAAGGAGCCAAAAGTGCCACACCACGGCCTCCATTAGTCAAAGCATCTAATAGCCCATGAGATGCTGTTGCTAAAAAGAAATAAAGAGTTAAAAAAGCTTTTTCTTTGTTATTTGTATGTTTTCTGAAAAACAGGAAAGTAAAAGAAACAGCCAGTAAAAAAGCAAAAACAAAAGAGTGTGTAAACCCTCTATGTCCCCAAAAGCTTTTATAAGGAATACCAAAACTAAAAGAGATGACATCGAAATCAGGAATTACAGAACATAAAAATCCCAGTACCCAAAATTTTGCTGAAAATAATTTCTTTGAGAAACCTTTTCCCAAAGCAAATGCTGCATAAATATGTCCAAACGCTGAAGCCATAAGTTAAAGTTTATATCAGTTAAAATAAATTTAAATATTTTTCAAAATACAATTCACTACTCAATTTTTCTTCCCCAATAGAAAAAGTATGTTTAGGGTAAGGGAGTGAAAAATAGGCAAAAGAATAGCGTTCTGTAGTTCTGTTTTTTGGCATTTTTACACAATGGTTCAAAGCTTTGATTTTTCCTTTAGAATACAGCTCTAATAAATACCCAGGGAAAATAATTACTTTATTGGTCGCTTTAATTTGAACCCAATTGTTATTGGAATCTTGATAATAAAAATCACTGTCAAATCCGAAAGGAAAAATAGTAAATAAAGAAACATCCGTATGTTCAGATAATCTTGTTTTATTTTTTGCGGTGTGTTTATACAATTCGGTTTTGGGGTAATAATTACAAGAAATCATATGACCTATATGCTGCAAATAAAATGTTTCCAAACCTGATATTTCAAGCTTTTTAATAATGGAAATTTCTAATTCCTTAATTTTTGATTGAAGAGAATTCCATTCAATAGTGTAAAAATTATGAAACTCTTTTGGAAATAGCGTCTTATTTCTGAAATCTGAAATTACAAAAGAATGCAAAAGATCTGTCGCATATTGATTGGAGCTATCTGACTGTCCAAGATAAGAATAACCATCGAAGCCATAATCGTATTTTTTTTGTGAAAATTGATTTTTGTAAGTCGAATCTTTCGTTAAAAATAATTCAAATCCATCCTTTAGGAGGACATTGTCAAATGATTCCAAACCACTTTTTAGATACCCGTTTTTAAACACTATTTTTGCTTTTGAAATTTATTTTGCATTACTTTAAAATCGAACGAAAATTAATAAATTTTTAGAAATAATAAGCGTTTTATTCAATCTGATATACTTGATTCTTTTAATAAAGGAAAAAAAGAGTTGTTGGTTTTTTGGAATTGTAGGTTCACTAATAAGTATTTTGTTATTTTATAGAATTCAGTTGTATTCAGAATCTATATTATACATTTATTATGTTATTATTGGAGTGTATGGTTATATGTTGTGGGATAAAAAAGAAAAGTCAGATACACAATTAAAAATAGCGAAGAAAGGAATAAGTTATCATGTATTGTTTGTTACTGCAGGACTTTTTTTAGGAAGTATTTTTGGCTACTGTTTTGAGAATTACACAGATGCAGAAAATGCTTATTTAGATGCATATACAACCATTTTTAGTTTTATAGCTAGTTATCTAGAGGCCAATAAAATTATCAGTGCTTGGCTTTTTTGGATTGTTTTAAATGGAATCACCATTTATTTATATACACAACGAGGTTTGGATATTTATATGGGACTTACCGTAATATATTTTATAGCCTCCTTTATAGGGTATTATAAATGGAAGAAAAATTATGACTTGATCTCTAATTTGGATATAAAAAGCAGTATCCATTTAAAAATTTAATTTTTCGATATTTTTTTTGGGTGTTTAATAGGATTATTTGTCTCTAGCGATGGTAAATGTTGCTTTTGCTCCGGTTGCCAAGTTCCATTTATTGGATGTCAATAGTTTCCCTTGATCATCGAATACCATAAATTCTGCTGTATTGGGGCCAGAAGAACCTTGGTTCAAGGCTTCAAAAGAAATCATATTGAATCCTGTATCCAATGGAATTGTGAATTTTTGAAAATTTTGAACAAGATAAATTTTTCTAACTACAAGTCTGTTATTTAGGGAGATGGATACGAGGTCTCCATCTGTAGCACCGAAATCTCGACAAATAATTGTAGCGGTTTTACTGTTGCTGCTAAAGCCTCCTAAATCTTGATCAATTTTAGCATAAAGATTGCGATTCAAGCCTTTCATTTCTGCTTTTAATCTTCTTCTATGGATTTCTTCTGGGTCTAAAAGGCCTTTGTATTTTAGTGCTTTTAGGTTTTGTTCTTCAATTTTTTCTTTCAAAGCATTTTCTAAAGCATTTGCAAAATTTTTTTCATCCGCTTGAGGGTCGATAAATTTCACTCTAGAAAGAGGTTTGTTACTAGGGGCAATGTATAAATTTGAAAACTTTTTATTGATAGATTTTGAATTGTCTATCTGTGCCAAAAGCATCGCATTGCTTAGGAGAAAGATGGAAAGTAAAATTTGAAACTTATTGTTTTTCATGTTGGAACTTTAGAAATGTAAAATTACAGTTTTGTATTTGGTTAAGAAGTTAATAAAAACAAAATTTTATGTAGGCGCTGTGAAAATGTGTGATAATTTTGTTTATAGAAGAAGATTCAAAAAAGAAAGAGACAAAATACCGAAAAGCTATATGTTCTGAGTATATGCCTGCTGTTGCTTTATTTTATGTATGTAAAATCTAGTGATAGTTGGTATTTCCAAAAATAGTTATGTAAGTTTGTGAAATCCTAAAAAAGATAAAGTAAATGAAGGTATGTATCGCAGAGAAACCCAGTGTCGCTAGAGAAATTGCAGCAATTTTAGGAGCAAATCAACGACATGATGGTTATTTTGAAGGAAATGGCTACCAGGTTACTTGGACTTTTGGGCATTTGTGTACTTTGATGACTCCAGATGATTACAAACCGCACTGGAAGCGTTGGGATTTGAATAGTTTGCCCATGTTGCCAGAAAAATTTGATATCAAATTGGGAGGGAATTCTGGTGTGCAAAAACAATTTAATACAATAAAGAAATTATTTGATGCAACAGATGTTGTTATAAATTGTGGGGATGCTGGGCAAGAAGGTGAGCTGATACAGCGTTGGGTCTTAAAACAAGCAAATTATACAGGCAAGGTAGAAAGATTATGGATTTCTTCTTTGACTTCTGAAGCTATAAAAGCAGGTTTTCAGAATTTAAAAAATGCAGAAGATTATGACAATTTGTATTATGCAGGAAGTTCTAGAGCTATCGGAGATTGGTTGCTTGGAATGAATGCGACTCGGTTGTATACTTTGCGTTATGGAGCTCAAAAACAAGTCCTTTCAGTAGGACGGGTTCAAACGCCTACATTGGCTATGTTGGTAAATAGACATAATGAAATAGTAAATTTCAAACCACAGCCTTATTGGGAATTGCAAACGGAATATAGAGCAACTGTTTTCAATAATGAACAAGGACGTTTTCTTAAAAAAGAAGACGGTGAGGCAACCTTAAATAAGATAAAAGGAGAAGCTTTTCAAATTGTTTCAGTAACCAAAAAGAAAGGAAAAGAATATGCACCCAAACTGTTTGATTTGACGGGGTTACAGGTGTATTGCAATACGAAGTTTGGTTACACAGCAGATCAAACATTAAAAATTGTTCAAAAATTATATGAACAAAAATTGGTTACTTACCCAAGAGTTGATACTACATTTTTACCAAATGATATGTATCCAAAAGTACATGGTATATTAAGTAAACTATCGCAGTATAGTAACTTAACTGCTCCTTTGTTAGGTCAAAAAATAAAAAAGTCAACAAAAGTATTTGATGATAAAAAAGTAACAGATCACCATGCAATTATTCCAACAGGTATTGAAGGTCATTTAGGTGAATATGATAAAAATGTGTACGATATTATTACACGCCGTTTTATAGCAGTGTTTTATCCGGAATGTGAAGTTTCGAATACTGCAGTTATTGGTCAAGTAGCAAAAATTAATTTCAAAGCTACAGGAAAAGAAATTCTGTCAGAAGGTTGGCGTGTTGTTTTTGCAAAATCAAAAGGAACAAAAAGTACAGATGTAAGTGAAAAAATAATGCCAACTTTTGTAAAAGGAGAAGAAGGACCACACCAACCTTCTTTTTTAGAAAAAGAAACAAAAGCACCTAAAACGTTTACCGAAGCAACTTTACTGCGAGCTATGGAAACCGCAGGAAAACAAGTTGATGATGATGAATTAAGAGATTTGATGAAGGCCAATGGAATTGGAAGGCCGTCTACAAGGGCAAATATTATTGAAACTTTGTTTCGACGCAATTATATTGAACGTAAGAAAAAACAATTATTGCCAACTCATATGGGAATTCAATTGATTGCAACCATACAAAACAAATTGTTGAAATCTGCTGAATTGACAGGATTGTGGGAAAAGCAATTGAAAGAAATTGAAGAAGGAAGATACAGTGCTTCTCAATTTATAGCGAATATGAAAAAAATGGTAGACGATTTGGTTGTTGAAGTTCGTATGGAAAATAATATGCGTCGATTTAATACAGCTCCGGTAGCAATCGAAATGCCTGTTAAAAAGACAAAACCAAGTGCTGTAGCAGGATTTCCTTGCCCGAAATGTTCGAAAGGACTCTTGTTAAAAGGAACTTCTGCTTATGGGTGTTCTGATTATAAAGCAGGATGTAAGTTTAGATTGCCTTTTGAGTTTTTGGAAAAAAAAATCTCTGTAAATCAATTCAAAAGATTGCTTAGTAAAGGAGCTACTGTAGCATTGAAAGGTTTTAAAAAGGATGCTGGAAAATTAAATGGAATTGTAAAGTTCGATACCAATTTTGAATTGGAATTGATAGAAGAAGCCTCTAAATCAAAGCCAAAAGATTCTGATGAAATGACCTGTCCGAAATGCAAAAAAGGAACTGTAATAAAAGGAAGTTCTGCATATGGCTGTTCAGCGTATAAATCTGGTTGTGATTTTCGATTTACTTTCGATGCCATTCGTCAAAAAGCAGTTGGACACACCATGTCAAAAGAATTGGTTCAAAAGATTTTAAACGGAATCATATAATAGGCGGTTGAGCTTTTTGTTTTCAAACAAAAAACTTCAAAGTGAAAGTCAATTTTCAGATTTTCACTTGTTAGAATTAAGTAAATTACTATGGAACAAAAATTACTGATAATAGGATACGTTTGGCCAGAGCCCAATTCTTCGGCGGCAGGGACAAGGATGATGGAGTTTATTCATCTTTTTTTGCGACAAGGGTGGGAAATTACGTTTTCATGTCCAGCAAAAGAAAGTGAATTTCGATATCCTTTAGAGGATTTAGGAATTACAGTAAAGAGTATTGTACTTAATGATGATGAGTTCGATCATTTTATCAAAGAATTCAACCCAACGATGGTATTGTTTGATCGGTTTATGATGGAGGAACAATTTGGATGGAGAGTAGTTAAAAGTTGTCCAGATGCCCTGCGAATGTTGGAAACAGTAGATTTACATTGTTTAAGAAAAGCAAGACATACAGCTCTGAAAAAGAATCGAGCATTTGAAATTTCAGATTTGTATTCTGACATTGCAAGACGAGAAATAGCTAGTATTTATAGATGTGATTTGTCATTTTTGATTTCTGAAATCGAAATGGAGCTGTTGCAAAAATATTTTAAGGTTTCTAGAAAGTTATTGCACTATGTCCCTTTTATGCAAGATGCTATGGAAGTAAAAACACTAGCAGAGTTGCCCACTTTTGAAGATAGGAAAAATTTTGTGACTATTGGCGGGTTTATGCACGAGCCGAATTGGGACTCTGTTCGTTTTATAAAAGAAAAACTCTGGCCAAAATTAAGCAAACTATTGCCACAAGCAGAAATGCATGTATACGGTTCTTATCCAACTCAAAAAGTGTTGCAATTGAACAATCCAAAAGAAAGGTTTTTTATAAAAGGAAGGGCAGAAGATGCTTTGGAGATAATGCGGACAGCAAAAGTGTGTTTGGCACCTTTGCGTTTTGGAGCCGGAATAAAAGGGAAATTTGTTGATGCCATGTTGTCTGGAACACCATCTGTTACAACTACAGTAGGAGCGGAGTCTATGTATGGAACTTTGCCATGGAACGGTTGTATTACAGACTCTGAAGAAGAAATGATTGCAGCCGCATGTGAATTGTATACAGAAAAAAATACATGGAAAAATGCTCAAAAGAACGGGGTTGCATTGATAAACGGAAGGTTTCCAAAGAAAATTTTGGAAATTGAGCTATTGGCTGTGATTGACGAAACACAAGAAAATCTAGAAAAACACAGATTTGAAAATTTCACTGGAAGCATGCTTTTACACCATACCTTAAAAAGCACAGAATACATGTCTAGATGGATTCAAGAAAAAAACAAATAGATTTTTAACGATTTTCGAAAAGGTATTTTATTTAGATAAAAGTTTTACAATCCATAAAATAAGGTAAAGACCTATACCCACACCAAAAATTAAAAGACTGAGAAGAAAAGCAATTCTTACATGTTTTTCCTGCATTCCAATTTTACTACCTAGCCATCCAGAAACTCCTAAAATCATATCATTTTGGTTTAAAAAATTATTAGAACTTAAATATACTAAAAATATATGGAGAAATGAAAAGCTCTTATTGTGAAATAGGATGCCAATTCAATTTTAAAATACAGCTTTTAAGATTGAAATTGTCAATATACTTGCAGTTTTCTAGAAAACTTTATACGATTCTTAAAAAGAAAACGGTATTATTCATGATGATAAGGCTCGTTTTTTAAGATTGTAAAGGCCCTGTAAATCTGTTCTACAACAAACAAGCGAATCATTTGGTGAGAAAAAGTCATTTTTGAAAAAGAAACTTTTCCCATCGATTTTTTATAGACAGTTTCAGAAAAACCATAAGGCCCACCAATAACAAATACCAATTGTTTGATTCCGGAGTTCATTTTCTTTTGCAAATAATTTGAAAAATCGATTGAACGAAAGTCCTTTCCTTTTTCATCCAATAAGATCAATTGATCTGTCGCTTGTAATTTGTTTAGGATCAATTCACCCTCTTTTTCCTTTTGTTGGCTTTGAGAAAGGTTTTTTACATTTTTAATATCAGGAATAATTTCCAATTCAAATTTAATATAATGTTTCAGTCTATTTTGATAGGTTTCTATTAATGAATTTAGATTTTTATCATCTGTTTTTCCTATAGCCAAAAGTTTTATTTTCATAAGATCAATATTAGAGAAGAAGGTATGGTATTAAATTTCTTTGTTTAGTACTTGGAGAATCAATTCACTCAATTTTTGATATCCCTCTTTAGTGTAGTGAACATCATCAGTTCCAAGTCCCAATTTTTTATGGATTGGAATTGATTTTTCATAAATATCATTGATAAGAATTCCCTGTTTTTTCATTATTTTTTTAGCAACGGCGTTGTATTTTTGTGGATCACTGCTATAACGACCCGCTTCGTGTTCTGGGACATAAGAAGTCGTAACAAAAACTAGTTTTGCGTTGGTGTTTTTTTTCAAAATGCGAACTATAGAATCTAAGTTCGCTTCATAATCTTTTATGTTATATGTGATTTTTCCATTTGTTTTATCCCTGTTTCCTTGGACATTTGAATTTTTGTCACGATAACATAAATCCCATAAGCCCCAGTTGAATTGAATGATATCCCAATGCTCATCGCCAATCCATTCTTTAATTTTTTTCAATCCATTTCCACTATGTTGTGCGTTTCCAGGGTTGTGAATCACGGTTGCTTTTGTTTTTAGCTCTTTTGTCACAAAAGGAGTGTAGCCAATAGAAATAGAGTCACCAATAATTAGGATTTTGGTTTTTTTATTGGGAATAAAGGCCAAACTTATTAGCGCTAAAAATGTTATGTAGATTATCGATTTAGGAAATTTCATCTATTTGGTGTTTGTGAAGAACATAGGGTTGTTATTGTTACCAAGTCATTTTATAAAGCTTTCAGATGCAATACTACTTATTTTTTTTCAATTAAGGAAGGGGATTCTAGGCTAGGCAACTATGTTTTTGATAATTATTTAACAGAGGGATTTGTAATATTTAGTTGGCATTGTAGTTTGTTATTTTTTATTTAGTATATTTGTCAGACAAATAATATTTATATGAATAATTTGAAAATTGTAGTAGAAAACAAAACTTTGGTAGATTTGGTAGAAGAAAAATTATTGAATTATTTCAAAGAAGAGAATATAATGCCCGGAGATTCTATTCCGACAGAGTTAGAATTGACAGAAGCTTTGGGAGTTGGTCGCTCTGTATTAAGAGAAGCTTTGAGTCGTTTTAGAATGCTGGGTTTGGTGAAAAGTAGAACGCGACGTGGTATGGTATTGTCTGAACCTGACTTATTAGGAGGTTTGAACAAAGTAATTGAACCTTCCATCATGAGTCAAAAAAACATCAAAGAAATTTTAGGACTGCGTATTGCTCTGGAAATAGGAAATGCTTATTTGATAATAAAAAGAATAACAGATGCAGATATTATAGAGCTTGAAGAAATTGTTGGAAACTACCATGCATCTGCATTTAATAAGTTTACAGTAGATGCAGATCATGCCTTTCATTCAAAGTTACATCAAATAGCAGGCAATAATGTGATTTCAAAATACCAAGAAGTTTTTTACAAAGTATTTGTTTTCGCTGATAAAAATTACAGTAAATATTTCGAGGAGCACAATAAAAAAACATCCAAAGAAAATTTGGTAACACATAGAGATTTACTTCAAAAACTAAAAGAAAGAGATGTAAATGGTTTTCAAGACTTGATGCAAAAGCATTTGGAATTGTATATAGATTTTATTGACTCATAAGGACAAAGGACTATGCTATTAAAACAAAATAAGTTTTTGAATTTAAGACACCAGTTAGTAGGCATACTGTTCTTTTTTGTAACAGTAGGTTTTTCTCAAAGTACATTTGACACAAAAATGACCTGGGAATCCGTGGCAGCGTTTTCAGGTGAATCAGACAATTCTAAGTATGGTTTTGCAGGTTGCTTTGCAGGAGTTCATAAGGATGTAATGATCGTTGCTGGTGGAGCCAATTTCCCAAACGGGAAGCCTTGGGAAGGAGGTGAAAAATATTGGAGCGATCAGATTTATATATTAGAGAAAATTGAAGACAATTATGTTTGGATATCCAAAACATTCAAACTCCCCAAAGCTTTGGCCTATGGTGTATCAATAGCACTTCCAGAAGGCGTATTGTGCATTGGAGGACGCAATGCAGAACAAGAATATGCAGATGTGTATTTGTTGAAATGGGATTCAAGTACACAAGAAATAATTATAGAGACATTTCCATCTTTACCACTTCCATTGGCACACATGTCAGCAGCATTCACAAAGAACACTATCTATGTAGCTGGAGGACAAAGTAAAGGAGAAACCAAAAATTGTTTCTTGACCTTAGACCTTGCTAAAAAGAATGAAAAGGGCTGGAAATGGGGGCAAGAAAAGACATTGCCAGGAAAATCACGCGCATTTTCTATTTTAACTGCCCAAGCAAATGGAGTTGAAAATGGATTGTATTTGTTTTCTGGAAGATCATATGCTAAAAACGGAGCTATTGAAGTTTTATCAGATGGCTATTTTTACAATCCAAATCAAAAAAAATGGGAAGTTTTGGATACCGAATTTCCTGTAATGGCAGGAAGTGCATTTGCTGCAGGTTTGGAATTTATCATTTTTCCATCAGGAACAGATGGTAAGGAACTTTTAAAATTGAAATCTTTGGAAGATAAAATAAAAAGTTTTGAAAAATCTGGAGATACCATACAAGTAAAGGGGCTGAAGAAAGAACTTTCGTTCAGGTTGGAGAATCACAAAGGGTTCTCTAAAGATGTATTGGCATACAATACCGTCACAAAAACAATCGTAAAAATAGCAGAACTTCCATACGGAGTAGTTACTGCCCCTTTGGTAAAATGGAAAGAGGCTGTTTTTTTAATTAGTGGAGAAGTGAATCCTGGGATTCGTACAGCTTCTGTATTACGTGGTCGTATAAATACGCCTTCAAATGCATTTGGATTCTTAAATACAGCGGTACTCGTCATTTATTTTATCATTCTTCTATGGATAGGTTATTATTTTTCTAGGAGACAAAAAAATACAGACGACTATTTTAAAGGAGGAGGAAGAGTACCATGGTGGGCAGCAGGACTGAGTATTTTTGGTACCGGTTTAAGTGCTATCACTTTTATGGCAATTCCAGCAAAAGCATATGCTACGGATTGGGCTTATGTTTGGTTCAATTTAGGAGTCTTGCTAATGGCGCCGATTATTATCTATTTATTCATACCAGTATTTAGAAAATTAAATATTGCAACGGCTTATGAGTATTTGGAAATTAGATTCAATGTAGTATTAAGACTTATAGGGAGTGTTTCTTTTATTTTCTTTCAAATAGGACGTATGGCAGTTGTTTTATTTTTACCAGCTATCGCAATTAATGTAGTTACTGGAATTGATATCTATACATGTATTTTATCCATGGGGATTTTAAGTCTATTGTATACGCTTATGGGAGGTATTGAAGCTGTAATATGGACAGATGCGATGCAGGTAGTTGTATTGATGGGAGGTGCTGTTTTATGTTTGATATTGATGTTAAGAAACATAGAAGGTGGTTTTACAGAAATTATAAATGTGGCTGTAGAAAACAACAAATTCAATGCATTTGATTTGGGATTGAATTTATACAGTCCCACTGTATGGGTGGTTCTGATTGGTGGCTTTTTTACCAGTTTGGCTACTTATGGAAGTGATCAAACAATGGTACAAAGATATTTGACTACTGCTGATGAAAAAGGAGCTGTTAAAAGCCTACTAACAAATGTATGGCTTACAATACCAGCTACTATTTTGTTCTTTTTTGTAGGAACCTCATTGTTTGTTTTTTTCAAACAACATCCACAAGAAATGAATTTTTCATTGAGTAATGGAGATGCTATTTTCCCTTGGTATATTGTCAAAGAACTTCCAAACGGAGTTGTTGGTTTATTGATAAGTGGAATTTTAGCAGCAGCCATGTCAAGTGTAAGTAGTAGTATCAATTCAGCGGCAGCTTCGTATTCTATAGACATTCATTTTCGATTTTGGAAAACAGCAAACAATTTAAAAACTGCAAAAATAGCAACATTCACCATTGGAGTTCTAGGGACTGTGGTGGCTTTGTTTATGGCTGGTTTTGAAATAAAATCTTTATGGGATGTTTTCAATAAGGTATTGGGGTTGATTTTAGGAAGTATGAGTGGTCTCTTTTTATTAGGGGTTCTTGTGAAGAAAGCCAATTCTAATGGCGCATTGATCGGTTTTATTGGAAGTTTACCAGTTCAAATTTTTATAGCAAATCAAACAAATATTCATCTATTACTATTTACAGCATCAGGAATGATCTCTTGTTTTGTATTAGGCTGTATTGGAAGTGTTTTATTTCCACAAAAAAATAAATAAAAATATAAGATAATTAAATAAAGACAAATGAATAAATTAAATATCAAAGGACTTATAGCAGCTCCGTTTACACCTATGTTTGAGGACATGAGTATCCATACAGGAGCTATTAAAAAATATGCAAAAAAATTAATAGAGGATGGTGTAAAAGGGGTGTTTGTTTGTGGCACTACTGGAGAGGGGCTTTTGATGGATTCGGAAGAAAGAAAACAAGTAGTAGAAGAGTGGCTTAAGTACCAATCAGATAGTTTTAAAATCATTGTACATGTTGGAAGTACTTCTATAGTAACGGCATCAAAATTAGCGAGACATGCTCAAGAAGTAGGAGCGGATGCAATTGCAACTATGGGACCTTCATTTTTACCTCCAAATAAAGTGGAACCATTGGTAGATTACTGTGAAATTGTAGCAAAATCTGCATCAAAAATTCCTTTTTATTATTACCACATGCCACAAGTATCAAATGTGGACGTTTCAATGCTTGCTTTTTTAGAAGAGGGAGAAAAAAGAATTCCTACACTGGCAGGAATTAAATTCACAAATAATAATTTAATGGAATTGCAACAACTGCTGAATTATAAAGATGGAAAGTTTGAAATTTTTCATGGGTACGATGAAGTATTGTTAGCAGGATTGGTTTTAGGTGCAAAAGGAGCTGTTGGAAGTACCTACAATTATATGTCAAAAATATATAGAGAATTGATTCAAAATTTTGAATCAGGAAATCTATTGGCGGCTAGAGAAATACAGTTGTATTCTGTAAAAGTTGTGGAGGTTTTGATAAAATATGGAGGAGGAGTAAGAGCTGGCAAAGAAATAATGAATTTATGCGGTATTGAATGTGGTCCATTAAGAAGCCCATTTATAAAGTTCACCAAAAAAGAAAGTGAAGAATTGAAAAGAGATTTAGAAGTAATTAATTTTTTTGAATAGAAAGGGAGGGGAAGATAAAGCTTGGCGACTTTTCCCCATCCCTAAATACTAATTTAATCTAAAAACAAAGATGCGAAAAAAAAAACAAGACCACAATTTTATTCGAGGACCAGCATGGTATCATTTACTATTAGAAACTAATGGTATAGAAAAAATAGAGAGATAAAACGTTTGGCGACTATTATTTCTCTAAATATTAATTTAATCAAACTCAATAATGAAAAAACAAGTAATTCTAAATGTAGGAATAACCAGAGTATTTGCGTCAAATATTAAAAAAATGACCATTTTATTAGGACTCTGTTTGTTTGTAATGAGCAGTCTAAATGCTCAGAATGTTAGTGTAACGGGGACAGTTACAGATGATACAGGAGCACCACTGCCTGGTGTTTTTGTAGTAGAAAAAAACACGAATAATGGTGTAAATACAGATTTTGATGGAAATTATAGTATTGCATTAAAATCAAAAGGAATTTTGGTTTTTAGCTATGTTGGAATGACCTCTCAGGAAATAGCTGTAAACGGAAAAGAAAATATAAATGTTAGTATGGAGGCTTCTTCTGATATTTTGGATGAAGTTGTGGTCATTGGTTACGGATCTCAGTCAAGGTCAACAATTACGTCTTCGGTAGTGAAAGTAGATGCAGATGAAACGAGAGCTTCTTCAAATGGAAATGCTTTGGTTGCATTGCAAGGAAAGGTTGCAGGTATGGAAGTACGAGTGACTTCTGGTCAACCCGGTGCATCACCAAGTATTGTGATTCGTGGTGGGTCTTCTACTTCAGTAAATGATGATGGCCCCTTGTATGTAATTGATGGTGTTGTGAGGTCAAATATGAATGATTTTAATCCTGAAGATATTAAAACATTTCAAGTTCTTAAAGATGCTGCATCGGCATCTATTTATGGGGCAAGAGCTGCAAATGGGGTCGTGTTAATAACCACAAAAACAGGCAAGATATCCGAAAATTCTTATGGGAAAATCAACTTGAAATACAGTGTAACTTTAGATTCACAAGCAAGTAAATATCCTTGGTCTACAGCTCGTGATTATTTATGGGCGTCAAGAACAGCAGCCAATCAAGGTTACGACACAACGGGATCCATAGGTAGAAATAATACACCTTCTTATTCTTATGGTACAGGTGCTGCAAATTATTCAGGAAGACAGGGAACAGGATATGGAAATTCTGTTTCTACTACAGAGTTTTTAAATACTTTGGTAGCTGTTAATGGTCAAAGTTATGTAGACGATCTGTTAAATAATAAGGGATATGAAACCATGGTCGATCCTGTAACAGGTGAAACGTTAATTTTTAAAGATAATAATTATCAGGAAGTTATGTTTCAGGATGCAATGACAAGTGATTTTAATTTGTCTTTTGAAGGAGGAAATAATAAAGGAAGTTTCTTCACCAGTCTTGGGCTTATCGATCAAGAGGGGATTTTGTATAAAACCAACTACAAAAGGTACAATTTTAATTTAAATGGTTCTTACAAAATAAAAGATAACATTACTGTAAATGCAGCAGTGTCTTATTCGAATCGTTTAAATAATAGTGATCAGAATAGTGATACCGATAGGTCTTCACGTTTGCCACAAACAGTACGAATGTATAGAGACAATGGAACCCCATCTATTGGAGAAGGAGGAGGTTCTCCTAGAAATATTTTAAATACAAGAGAGTATCGTTGGAATAATAATGAAAACTGGCGTTATACATTGAGGTTTGGATTGGATTGGGAAATTTTAAAAGATTTGCATTTCAAACCTTCTGGATCCATTTACAAAACAGAAAATATTTTCAAGCAATTTGAGCGTACAAACCCTTATAGAAGTGATAGGTATACTTACAACTCACACAATGCTTCTACACAAAACAGTTTGGATCTATTGTTTTCATATAATAAATCAATTGCAGAGAAACACAATTTTGATTTAGTAGCAGGGTTTAATATGACCGATAGCCATAATTTTAGTTTATGGGGATCTGGTAAGAATGCAGCAACGGATAATATAACGACCTTAAATGCATCTGCTACTGATGATGAGAGAACGAGTTCAGGTGTATCAAATTCTGCTATTGTGAGTTGGTTGAGTAGATTGAATTACAATTATGAAGGAAAGTATTTAGTAACGCTGAGTTATAGAATTGATGGATCTTCTGTGTTTTCAGAAAATAATAGGTATGCAAAATTTCCATCGGTTTCCGGTGGATGGAATTTACACAAAGAAGATTTCTGGATGAATAGTAAGCTAAATGATTATGTTTCTTCTTTTAAACTTAGAGCAAGTTGGGGGAAAGCAGGAAGTGATAAAATAGCACTTTCAGATACACAAGGGAATTACGGAACAGGTTATAATTATGCTGGAGGTACTGGTGTATTGGGAACAAAATTAGCGAATTCAGATTTGGTATGGGAGACGACCTCTTCTTTAGATATTGGATTTGATATGGGAATAGCTAACAATAGACACACAGTTTTTTTAGATTGGTATGACAAAAGAACATCAGACCGATTGACAGGATTGCCTCTGGTTGCTCAATCAGGATTTGGATCTATCATAAGTAATGTTGGTACGCTTCAAAATAAAGGAATTGAAATAGGAATTGAAAGTAAATTGATAGAGAAAGAGAATTTTAGTTGGAGGTTAGGAGCAACATTTTCTAAAAATATTTCTAAGATTGTTGAATTGCCTGGTAATGGAGTTGAGAAGAATAGAATCGGTGGTTTTGAAAATTGGAACTCGAAAACAAATGCCTATGAAATTGTTGCAGGAACTGCAGAAGGACAGCGTTTAGGAGAGTTTTGGGTGTATCAATTAGAAGGAATTTATCAAACAGATGCTGAAGCTGCTTTAGCTCCTACTGATACACAGGTTTCAGGAAGTAAGAGAGGAGTTGCAAAACAGGCGGGAGACGCAAAATGGTTGGACAAAGATGGAAATGGTATTATTGATGGAAGAGATAGAGTTTTTGCAGGCTACAGAACTCCAGACCGATCAGGTTCTTTTATCAATACAATTGCTTACAAAGATTTTACTTTTAGATCAGTGATCACTTATGCTTTAGGACATCAAGTTTATAACAACTGGAGAGCAAGAGCAAATGCAAATGCTAGAAATAGGGTTGCAACAACGTCGGATGTAACCAATGGTAATATTTGGTGGGGGCCTGGATTTGAGCCTTATGAAGGATATGATGCTACCAAAGCAATATACCCAAGGTATAGTGCGGCATCTGATTGGGATAATGGGTACAGAAATCACTTGAGAGATAATACAGCTTATTTAAGTAAAGGAGACTATGTGTCTTTTTCTGAAGTATCATTGAGTTATAGTTTGCCAGAATTGCTTACAAAGAAGTTGAAAGTTGGTGGAATTGATTTGAGTGTAGCTGCTTATAATTTAGGATATATCACGGAATTTGATGGTTTAAAACCAGATCAGTATGATGGTAGAGAAAATGGAGATTATCCGAATCCTTTTCGAGTGAGCTTTACGACAAAAATCACTTTTTAAGTAGCAATAATTTATAAAACGAAGAAAATGAAAAATATAAAATTAATAGTAATATTCCTTGTTGGTATTTTTGCAAGTTCTTGTAATGATTACTTAGAGGTAGATGTAGTATCGTCAATTGCGGCGAATAGTTTTTGGAAGACGACAGATGATGTACATGCTTATAGATTTGGTTGTTATGATAAATTTAGAGACATTAATAATTCCACCTATCTAGAGGAAGATAGAGGAGATTCATTTGTTGTTGGTGAAATAGGTCCCTCATCAAGTGCACACGATCAAGTATTGGATGATACACATACTACTGGACTTACAAGTTATTACAATGCATTGTATCATTTTAATTTTTTGTATGCAAAAGCACCTGCTACCGATTTTGGAGCAGATACAGCCAGTCAAAATTTAATTATTGCAGAGGCTTTGTTAATGAGAGCACATACCTATTTTAAATTGGTTAAAACATTTGGAGATGTTCCATTATTGTTGACTTCTTATGAAGGTTCTTCAACAGAAATTGTAGGAAGAACTCCTAAGGCACAGGTTATGACGCAAATATTGGCAGATATCTCTGAAGCTTTAGGCTTATTTCCAAATGCAGAAATTGCAAATAAAAATTTATGGTCCAAGCCAGCAGCTTATGCTTTACAGGCAGATGTATTGATGTATAAAGCCAAAGTACTTGGTGGAGGTACTACAGATTTACAGTCGGCTATAAATGCAATTGATGCTTGTGAAGCTCTAATTCCATTCGTGTTATTAGCAGATTATGCAGCCGTTTTTAGTTCTACAAACAAAAAAAATGAGGAAATAAT
>Ga0105356_10002798_pt1 | contig 17305 bp, 13 predicted proteins | sample GOMGulsemesocosm_3_FD_83502 | JGI IMG/M metagenome (GOLD analysis project Ga0105356, IMG submission 83502) | Methane-oxidizing microbial communities from mesocosms in the Gulf of Mexico - GOM9D Gulf of Mexico | ecosystem: Environmental > Aquatic > Marine > Cold seeps | place: Gulf of Mexico...
AGTTACCTCCACCTTTAATACCGTAACCAACAAAATTAATATCCTCAGATTCTCTGGCGTTATCAGCAATTTCATTGCTCATATACTCCTTCTTTTTATAATTGGTATTAGAAACGTCTGTAGCCACAAATATGTTAAACGCATCTGAAACTTGGTATTCAGCTTGGGCGAAAAGACCTGATCTTAGTACAAATCCATCATAATCTTTATTATAACGATCACCAACTTTTAAAGCTTTACCAAAGGCATTAGTATCACTTTCATTATCTAAGAAGAATTGTCCTCCTAATAAATCCTCAACCTCGTACCAGTGTGATCCTATATAAGATCTCGCATCTAGGCCACCAGAAATAACCAATTTATCAGATATGTTATTTTTATAGGTTGATAGAATACCATACCATTTATGCGCATTTCTAGATGCTGAAATAATATCAGAAGAACCATTAACACCGTTAACAATATTTTCTTCGACAATTCTATCAAAGTCTATCGGTTGATCTGCACCACCAATTCTGTAGGTGTCTGACCCAATTTTAGATCCTTCATCTCTACGACCACCACCGTTACCAAACGAGGCATAAACCGCAGTAGATAACACAGAATTACTGTTAATTTTCCAAAAGTGATTTAGAGATATTTGAGGTTTATGATAAAAATTATAAGATTGATGATACACCTTTCCATTTTTATAACCCCAATCTTTATTAGCTCTTTTTGGACCAGCATCAGTATTTTGTAATCCTGCTATAGTTGATCGGTTATAACGCTGCCCGTGCTCCTGCTGAGCACCAAATGCGCTAAAAGATAATCTATGTGCATCGTTAATTTGCTGCGATAAATTAATAAAGTAGTTAAACCCGAAGAACTCAGTACCATCAACATAACCATCACCTTCAATTTTAGCTGCACTTACTGTAGCGGCAAATCCATTTTCTGATAATCCTGTTGAATAGGTCATCCCATATTTGAAATAGCCATCATTAGCTACACTAGAAACAAAACTACCTCCTTGCTCAACATCGGTTGTTTTAGTAATAATATTAATAGTTCCTCCAATAGAAGGCACTGCTACTTTAGATGCTCCTAAACCTCTTTGAACTTGCATTGTAGATGTTACATCTCCAAGACCAGCCCAGTTAGACCAGTAAACCCAGCCATTTTCCATGTCGTTTACAGGAACACCGTTAATCATTACGGCAACATTAGCAGATTGAAACCCTCTAATATTAACTCTTGCATCACCGTAACCACCACCTTGTTTAGTGGCATAAACTCCAGGTGTAGATTTTAAAATTTCCGGAAATTCTTGGTTTCCTAATTTTAATTCAATCTCTTCTGCTTTAATTGTAGACACAGCAACCGGAGTCTTTCTGTCTACTGCTACAGAGGCTATAATAAACACCTCTTCTAGACCAACATCACTTGGCTCAAGTGAAATAATTCCGAGATCTACATCTCCAGAAACTGTAATTTCTTTTGTTAAAAAACCAACATAAGAAATAACTACTACAGCATCTCCTGATTTCGTTTTTAACGTAAATTTACCATCGAAATCGGAAGAAACTCCATTTACAGTTCCTTTCTCGATCACATTAACTCCAATTAATGGAGAGTCTGTCTCAGAATCCATAATGGTTCCTGAAACCGTACCTTGTGCTATTGCATTTGTAGTACATACCAATGCCACAGCAAATAATAAAACTTGAATAGTTTTTTTCATACTGAAAAATTAAATTTGATTTTAGTTCACAGTAAAAATACCTATTAATAGTTACATAATATTAACTAAATGTTAAGAATTTTACCACCTATGAAGATAGGTTAAAGATGTAGTAATCAGTATTTATACTCTTTCAAACTATTAACAGAGTTTTCAACAAAAATTATGTTAAATTTTTATAATAATCTATGAGATTTTGTGTAGACGAATCGTGATTCTCAGCAGTAGTATTTTCGAGATCTTTTAAGATTTTACCAGCGAGTTGCTTTCCTAATTCCACCCCAAATTGATCGTAGCTGTAAATATTCCAGATCACACCTTGTACAAATATTTTATGCTCGTACATGGCAATTAACTTCCCTAAACTCTCAGGAGTCAGCTGTTTTACAAAAATGGTATTCGTAGGTTTATTTCCTTCAAATATTTTAAAGGGTAATAATTCTGCAATCGTTTTCTCATCTGCTCCAGAAGCTTCTAGTTCTTGCAATACCTCGGCTTTAGTTTTTCCATTTAGTAAGGCTTCTGTTTGTGCAAAGAAATTTGACATGAGCTTATCTTGATGGGATTTGTTTCCGTGTAAACTCTTGGCGAATCCTATAAAATCCGCAGGAATTAGTTTGGTCCCTTGATGTATTAACTGAAAGAAAGCATGCTGAGAATTTGTCCCTGGTTCTCCCCAAATAATAGTCCCTGTTTGATAATTTACAGGAACTCCATTTCTATCGATACTTTTCCCATTACTTTCCATAATGGCTTGCTGTAAATAGGTCGCAAACTGATTTAAATATTGGGTATATGGAATTACGGCTTCGCTCTCAACCTTAAAAAAGTTATTATACCAAATACTTATAAATGCAAGTATTACTGGAATATTGGTTTCAAAAGATTCCGTTTCAAAATGAGCATCCATTTTGTGAGCTCCGGTGAGTAGGCTTTCAAAATTTTGGTAGCCAACAGATAAGCTTATACTTAACCCAACGGCGCTCCATAATGAAAATCGGCCACCAACCCAATCCCACATAGGGAAAATATTAGTCGCTTCAATCCCAAAGGCTTTTACTTTTTCAATATTCGTAGATACCGCCACAAAATGTTTTGCCACGGCATTATTATCTGCCGATTGTAAAAACCATTCCCTTAATGTATTGGCATTAGACAATGTTTCCTGAGTGGTAAATGTTTTTGATACAATTACAAAGAGTGTCGTTTCAGGGTTTAGTTTTTTAATAGTTTCATTAACATGATCACCATCGACATTACTGACAAAATGCGTCGTTAGGTGATTTTTATAATACTGTAATGAATCAACAACCATCGCTGGACCAAGATCAGAGCCTCCAATACCTATATTAACCACATCGGTAAAGGCTTTTCCGGTATAGCCTTTTCTTTGACCACTAACAACTTCATTGGTAAAGTTTTCTATTTGTTGCTTAACCTCGTTTATTTCTGGAATAACGTTTACACCTTCGAAATCCACCTCTGAAGTATGAGGCGCTCTTAATGCTGTATGTAGTACCGCTCTTCCTTCTGTTCTATTAATTTTCTCTCCTGAGAAATACGCAGTAATGGCGGCTTTTAAATCAACCTCTTCAGCCAATTCCGAAAATAAATCCAAAGTTTCTTTGGTCAGTCGATTTTTTGAATAATCTACAAGAAAATCTTCCCATTTAATGGTGAATTCATTAGCTCTTTCTGGATTATCATTAAACCATTGTTTCATTTCAACAGCTTTAACCTCGTTAAAGTGTTCTTGTAATTTAGACCATGCTTTGGTTTGGGTTGGATTTATATTTTGTAATGCCATTAGTTATATTTTGTTATGAATTCATCCTCTTGATTGGCTAAAAACTGATCCTCTAAAAACTGAATACTGTCGAGTTGTGATCGAATGGATTTTATATATTCTAAATAGGAAATTTTCAATTGTTTTGAGATAGGTTCTGCCTCCGGTAATTTTTGTTTAAAGGGGTCGACCTGCCTCCCATTTTTCCAAAAGCGATAACACACATGTGGTCCGGCTGTATTTCCTGTCATTCCAACCCAACCAATAATATCACCTTGTTTTACCAATTGCCCTACTTTAGACTTGCGCTTTTGCATGTGTAAATACTGGGTTGAATAGGTCGAATTGTGTCTGATTTTTATATAATTTCCATTACTTCTGGTGTAGCTTGCTTTTACTACGGTTCCATTGGCCGTTGCCAAAATTGGCGTACCGACCCTCGCAGCAAAGTCAGTCCCTCTATGCGGTCGTATTTTGTTGCCATAATAGGCTATTCTTCGTCGTAAATTATACTTTGAGGATACCCGAGAAAACTGTACAGGTGCCTTTAAAAAAGCACGGCGTAAATTTTTAGCCTCTTCATTGAAATAATCTACAATGCCTTTAACGGTATCCGTTTTAAACTCAAAGGCATAAAACGCTTCTTTTTTATGCTCAAAAAACGCGGCTTTAACCTTATCTACGCCAGCATAAATACTATCGTCGATATACTTATCTGTATAAATCACTTTAAATCGATCTCCAGGATATAAACGGTTAAAATCAATAGTCCAAGCATAGATGTCATCGGCCAGTTTATTAGCTAAAACAGTGCTGACACCCTGGTCATCTAAAGCGACAGAAATACTAGAGGTTATGACTCCTGACACTTCTTTTTCTATATAAGTCAGGGGTTTTTGCCGGTTATATGCATGAATGGAATCCTGAAAATCTATGACACTATAATCAATTTTATTTGGTTGATAAATAAAACATTCGGGCAATTGTAATGAATCTTTTGAAAGCAAAAGCGTATATGGCTTTCCTATTTGAAGTCTTCTAATATCAAAACTGTCTTTAGCGCGCTCTGCAATTTGAAATATTTTAGGGTATCCTATTTTATTACGTTCTAAGATTTCACCAAAGCTATCACCTTTTTTTATGGTATCGCGTAGCACAATAAAGTCGTTCAACTTAAATCCAAACTCATAGCGGTCAATTTCTTTTTCTAGGACTGCAACTTGAGGTGATTCCTCTTTAGAATTTGAATCTTCCTTACACGATGTAAGGTTTAGTATCATTATAAGCCCAATTATGCTAAGCCCAATCTTTTGAATCTTCATTATCATACTATACATTTTCTCCCCAATTATCTAATTCATCTTGACTCCAAAGTTCTGGGAAAAATATTCGGCGTTGGTATTTTGGATGCATATATTTCTGCCAATCACTCCCCCCTGTAGCTTCTCCATCGCCATCTTTTCCTAAAATATAATGCGTAGCTGCTTTATAATGTGCCATAACCCAGGTCACATTCACGGTATAATCAAAATGACGCATGGCTTTAACCAATTTGGCATCTTCTTGAGCTGTTTTAGGAAGTTCCTTAAATCTAGACCATAAATTTTTGGTATTATAGACTTTCATAAAGGTAATAAACTCTTCCTTATAGCGATTTTCAAAATTTATAAGTAAGGTCGATTTTTTTCCGGTGGTATAATCCTTTCCAGCTGCCTGCCAATATAAATGTTCAAAAGCATGTTCGAAAGGCGTATTTCGGTCTATGGTTTTTCTAAACCTATAATCAATTAAGTTGATCAGCTCTGTGGAAGCAAACTCGATCAAGCGATATTGTGCACTTTGAAATCCGCTAGCAGGTGTAAGGGTATGTCTAAATTTATTATACTGTTCAACATCCATCCCTTCACGCATAATATCAAAAGAGGTGGTAAGCATATCAAAATAACGGCTTATTCTCATGATTTTATCTTCGAAAAAAGCAACATTTAAGTCTGCTTTTTCTGCGACTTGTTGGATTTCCCAAAGAATCATTTTAAAGATAAGCTCATTGATTTGGTGATAAGCAATAAACACCATTTCATCAGGAAGCGTTGTCCGTTGAATTTGAAGGTTCAACAGAGCATCAGTATGTATATAATCCCAATAGGTAATGGGTTTGCTATGCAATAACCCTTCTAAATGTGTAGCTGTATCCTGATTTATAGTATCGTACTTATTCTCAAGCGCTTTTAATATTGCATCGTAATTTGGTTGATCTGGCATAATTTATTATTCAAACTGTATCTCAAATGAATGTTTCAAGCCTCTATATGCCTCTAAATCGGCTCTTAGCGATCCAATTGCTAAATCGGCTTTAATCCGCAAAGGTATCTTATTTTTGTCGGCACTAACCCATAAAGTTAAACTTTCTTCCTCTTTAAACACCCTTCCAGCCATAACATAAGGCCTAAATTTTAAACATTTTACTTTACCAAACTTAGTCCTAATGGTTTCACGACCTAAAAATTTAAGTTTAAAATTATAATTCTCCGAATCAAAAAACATATTCAAGCTGACTTCTTCACCTTCTTTGATATTATTCGTATCATAATTATTTCGGAGATAATAAAATGCGGAGACCATATCCTGAACATCGATTTCAGTATCCTCAACAGACTTCCTCTTTTTCTTTATATTATTAATATATGCTTTCTGGTTTTCATGGTCAAAATCTATTTCTAATTTCTTGGTATGTCCGCCTTCGTCAATATCTCTAATAAATTTATATGGCAGTCCCGAATTTTTATCAAAATAACTTTCATAGCGGTCCCTTACCTTAAAAAACCATCCTACTGGCCCCGTGGTTTTTCCTTTGCCAATGACGTGATATACTGGCCTATTATCAATACTTCCTTCTTTTAATTTTAAAGTTGCCTCTCCAGCTTTCATCCATCCACTATAACTCATTTTAAATTTAAACCATTCTCCTGATTTAAATGCAGATCTGTCCTGTGCATGCAAGCCTTGCATGAGCATTATTGCGATTATAATTAGTAGATTCTTTTTCATCTGTTAATTTTTACTGTTTTGGGGTCAGATGAAATTCGCCACGCCTCATATATGTTGATCTCAACTTATGGTTATGGCTCATTTCATAGCTGTAGTTAACTGTATTGTAACTTTTAATCGATTATTTTATTGTTATAATACCCAAAATTACAATTACTGTTCCAAAAATATTAAAACCAAAAAACTCTGTCAAAATTAAGACAGAGTTTTTTGGTTTATTTATATTAAAAGTATGTTAAAGTGTCCCTCTATTCTCCTGTTCTCTTTCAATAGCTTCAAACAAGGCCTTAAAATTCCCTTTCCCAAACGATTGTGCTCCCTTACGTTGAATGATTTCAAAAAACATGGTTGGCCTATCGACTACGGGTTTAGTAAACAACTGTAATAAATAGCCTTCATCATCTCTATCAATTAAAACGCCATGCTTTTTAAGCACCTCAACATCTTCATCTATTTCACCAACGCGCTCTAATAAATCATCATAATAATTTTCTGGAACATATAAAAACTCAACACCTCTATCACGCATAGCGGATACTGTTTTTACGATATCATTGGTTGCTACGGCGATATGTTGCACCCCCGAGCCATTATAGAAATCGATGTATTCTTCAATTTGAGACTTTTTCTTTCCTTCAGCAGGCTCATTAATTGGAAATTTAATACGCCCATTTCCATTAGACATCACCTTGCTCATTAAAGCAGTATAGTCTGTAGAAATATCGTTATCATCGAAGGATACAATTTGAGCAAAGCCCATGACTTTGGCATAAAACTCACACCATTTATTCATTTCATTCCAGCCTACATTTCCAACCATATGATCAATAAATTTGAGTCCTACAGGTTCTGGGTTATAATGAGATTCCCATTTTTTATAATTTGGCAAAAACACCCCATTATAATTTTTACGCTCTACAAAAATATGTACTGTTTCACCATAGGTATGAATACCAGAACGCACAACATGTCCGTTTTCATCGGCTTCTCGTGTGGGCTCCATAAATGACTTAGCACCACGTTTAGTGGTTTCTTCCCAGGCTTTAGTAGCATCCTCAACCCAGAGGGCTACCACTTTAACACCATCGCCATGCTTATTAATATGTTCATTAATCACACCGCCTTCTTCCAAGGGAGTCGTTAATACCAAACGTATTTTATCTTGCTTAAGCACATAGGACACACGATCGGTCATTCCTGTTTCTAATCCAGCGAATGCTTCCGATTGAAATCCGAAAGCCGTTTTATAAAAGAGCGCCGATTGCTTGGCGTTTCCAACATACAACTCTATATAATCGGTCCCTAATAAAGGTAAAAAGTCTTCTGCTTCACTAAATAATTTTTTTAGTGAATATTCGGTATTTTGTAAATCTTTTAAATTTTTTATTTCTGCTGCCATTTTTAATTTCTTTTAGATTAATAAATTAACTACACCAAGGATTAAATAATCCAAGACTTGTGATAGTCTTCTACTTGTAACTTAAGGGCCTCTACGGTAATCGACATGGGTCTAAAAGGGTCTATCATTACTGCCAATTCACCGGTTTCTTTTTTTCCGACACTACGCTCAATAGCTCCTGGATGCGGCCCATGAGGAACACCGCCAGGGTGTAAGGTAATTTGTCCTTTTTCAATATTATTTCTACTCATAAAATCACCATCGACATAATATAGTAATTCTTCCGAATCAACATTACTATGGTGGTAAGGTGAAGGAATTGCTTTTGGATGATAATCATACAATCGCGGCACAAAACTACAGACTACAAATCCTGCCGACTCCCAAGTTTGATGAATTGGTGGCGGCATATGAATCCGTCCAGTTATAGGCTCAAAATCATGAATAGAAAAGGCGTATGGATAATTAAATCCATCCCAGCCCACCACATCAAATGGGTGATTTCCATATTTATATTCCCAAAGGTTACCCTGCTTTTTAATTTTCACGAGAAACTCCCCTTTTTCATTATGGGTTTCCAAATCTTGAGGCAAGCGCATATCGCGTTCACAAAAGGGGGAATGCTCTAAGAGCTGACCAAAATTATTGCGATAGCGTTTTGGGGTAAAAATTGGCTGAAACGATTCTACATATAAAATCCTATTGTCTTCGGTATCAAAATCAATTTGATAAATAGTCCCTTTTGGGATAATTAAATAATCCCCATATTTAAAAGGAATATTCCCATAGTTTGTTCGCAGAGTTCCAGAACCGACATGAATAAATAACATCTCGTCCGCATCGCCATTTTTATAAAAATAATCCTTAGAAAATGTCTTAGGAGCAGCTAGACCAATATGCAAATCACTGTTGACAAACAAGGTCTTTCTACTATCTAAAAAATCATCTTCTGGAGTCAATGAAAAGCCTTTAAAACTCAGTGCCTTCATGTTTTTTTCTACAGCAATTTTAGGCGCTATAGACCCCATGTTTTTAATTTCTGTCACTACTGTTGGGGGATATAAATGATACAGTAATGATGACATCCCTGCAAAACCTGCAGTTCCAAATAATTCTTCCTGATACAACCCGCCTTCAGGGTTCTCAAATGTCGTATGTCTTTTTTTTGGGATAGCACCCAGTTTATGATATCGTGGCATTGTGCTTTTATAAGTTTAGTTCGATTAACTTAGACGGTGCTCGGTGTAGCTTACTCTGTAACCTAAAACAGTTACTCTAAGTAATCAAAAATTCAATAATAAGTTTCAAAAAGTTACTTTAAAGATACGATAATGCTGGCTTATTCAGGATTTCTCTTGATAAGATAGTGTAGAAATGATAATAAATCTGCCCAGAATGGTTTCATAATAGTACAAATATCGTAAAAAATAATTAGCACTGCAAAATCCGATAAAAGGGCGCCTTACAATGTCCCCGCTCTCTTTAGCTATTAGAATCAAAAACAAATCCTTTTTAACAACTATGATTATTATCGATAAGCGCTCTAAAATGACCAAAAATCATCTTGGGTTTATGCCTAATTGGAAAATCTTTAAGATAGAATCTTCAGTTAAGGACTAATCCCACTTGAATTTATCAAAACCAAAAGCCCATATTAAAAAACCATTTACTTTTACCTGTTTCTGGCGACCAAGAGTATTTTGCCTCTATAGGTCCAAAAATAGTCTCGAAAGCATAACCAAGGGCATAACCGCTATAATCGGGGGTTGTTAACCACTCACCAGTTTCAAAAATATCATCTTCAACATTAGCATAATTTACACCAAAATTAAAATGATGGTTATTCACAAACTCATAATCTAAATTTAAATAACCCTTTACAAAACTATCCCCAATAATAGAAACGTAATCGTAGCCGTAAAAGGATATGAAATTATTGATAAAATTATTTCCATAACCTCCTAGTGCAAAACTCATAGAATTATTAGAATCGTCCCCGACTCTAAAACCTCCTTCAGACCCTATTAGTACCGAGAACTTATCAGAAAAACTCAGGGCATAGCCAATATTAGCTTTCGCAAAGGAAAACTGTCCGAAATTATTATTAAAATCGGAAGAAGACAGAAATAAATGCATGTCTCCATCAAACAAAAAACCTTCCTTTGGAAAATACTTATGATCATAAGTATCAAACTTTAACTTTCCAAAGACACTTACAAAATCACTATTTTCAAAGGTGCTCTCTTCAATTTCAGGATCAATATTATCAACAACGGTTTCGGAGGTAATTCTAAGTTTTTTATGTTCGGCTCCCAGAATTAACGACAAGTCCTTTCTAAATAGGGTTTGTAAATAAAACTGAGAGGTTAGGTCACTTAATTCAATTTCTATTTTATTTAAGCCTGAAGCTAACAACTCATTTTCATCGAGCAATAAGGAGGCGCTAATACTTTTATGAAATGCATTATATCTGGATTTCAATCCAATACTCCAATAAAAACCTTTATCTATATAGTATTCAAAATTATAACGGATATTATCTCCTAGAACGAGATCCAAGGAGGCCACATCGTTATTAAATAAAATGCGCTTCTGAGATATATTTAATAAGGCTGCACTTTTGTATAAGTCGTCATAATGCAGTCCCAATTTCAAATAGGTATTCACATCACTTTCCTTCACATTCGCTATCAAATCATAACCATCATCATTGGGTTTGAATTGATATAAAAAGCTATCAAAATTATTGGTTGCAACCAGATTATTCACCCCTTTATTAAACTGTAAATAGCTTACTTTTTCCTGTGTTTTTAGTTTAAGTTTCCCTAACACATAAGCCCGGGTATAGGTTTCGTTACCATAGACTTTAATGTTTTTAATATTGATACTATCTGTTTCAGAAACATTAGGCAATTTTAGCTTTGGGCTGGATTGGATTCGCGATAGTTGTTTTAATCTTTTGGCATATTGTAAGGCAGCTACACGTCCTCTTTCCACAATCTCTTCGCCCTCATTAAAGGAAATAACGGTAAATCCTTTAATGTCAGGTTTAATATAGACATCTGTTTTTTTCGACTTGACCTTCATATCCTTAATCGTTCTATAATTATTGATTTGAAGTAAAATTTCCGGAGCCGATTTCAGGTCATCTTTTTTTGCCAAATCATCCTGAACATCAACCCCAATAATAATATCCATCCCTTTAGCTTTCAACTCATCAATGGGGTAGTTATTAGCAACACCACCATCAATTAATGCTTGATCGTCAATAATTACGGGTTGAAATAAAGTTGGAAAGGCACCACTTGCCGCAACTGCCTGAGGGAGACTCCCTTTATCTAAAACAACAGGAGCTCCAGTTTCAACATTAGTAGCAATACAAAAAAACGGTATCGATAGCGCTTCAAAATCATCTACACCACTAACATGAAGGGTTAATTTAGACAATAAATTAAATACATTTTGCCCTCTTGAAAGCGCCGAAGGCAGCTGTATTTTCAAATTATTAAAAGGAATTAATACGGCGTACTTCTCTGAACTCTCTCGCTCATAAAATGTTTTAGAAGCCCTAGGCAAGTTATCATTAATAATATCGTCAAAATTGACATTGCTAAATATTGAATCCAGCTGTTTCCCGGTATAACCAGAAGCATAAAGCGACCCGACAACGGCTCCCATACTTGTACCAGCTATATAATCTATTTTCACACCTAAACTGTCTAAGACCTTTAAAACACCTATATGAGCCAATCCTTTTGCTCCCCCGCCACTTAGTACCAAGCCAACCTTTAGAGTCTCTGTTGACTCTTGTTGTGCGCTGCCTGTATACCCTACAAATAGGATTAAAAATGTTAGAATAAATTTCACTTAATTTTTATTATAATAATTATAAATACGTTTTGCCCTAGATGCTCCAATAACAACTTCAAGTTCGTCCAGTTTAGCATATGAAACCCGCTTTGCAGATTTAAAATGTTTCAATAGATCTACAATCGTTTTTTCGCCTATTCCAGGAATGGTTTCTAACTCTGTATTTAAAGCGGTCTTACTGCGTTTATTCCTATGGTGTTCTATTCCAAAACGGTGTGCTTCATTTCGCAATTGCTGAATTATTCTTAGGGTTTCACTTTTCTTATCCAAATATAAGGGAATAGGATCATCGGGATAGAATAATTCTTCCAAGCGTTTTGCGATACCAATAATAGCTATTGTTCCTCGTAAATTAAGCGCATCCAAGCTTTTTAATGCCGCCGATAATTGTCCTTTTCCACCATCGATTATAATTAATTGTGGCAAGGACTGCTTTTCTTCAACCAATCGTTTATAGCGTCTGTAAACCACTTCGGTCATGGAGGCATAATCATCAGGACCCTCTACTGTTTTTATATTAAAATGACGGTATTCTTTTTTACTGGGTTTCCCATTTTTAAATACGACACAAGCCGCTACGGGATGTGTGCCCTGGATGTTTGAATTATCAAAACATTCTATATGTCTAGGTTCTTCCGAAAGGCGTAAATCAGCCTTCATTTGTGCCATAATCCGTTTAACATGTCTGTCGGGATCCGTAATTTTAACCTGCTTTAATTGTTCTAATCTATAATATTTAGCGTTGCGAACAGACAGGTCTAATATGTGTTTTTTGTCTCCTAATTTAGGAACAGCAACTTTTAAATCTTCTCCTAAGTCCACCTTAAAAGGTACGTAAATTTCTCTAGACATAGAATTGAAACGCTGTCTGATTTCAGTTATTGCCAAGGTTAATAATTGGAGATCTGATTCTTGTAATTTTTTCTTAATTTCTAAGGTATGTGATCTAATAATAGAACCGTATGATATCTGCAAAAAATTAATATAGGCATAGCTCTCATCGCTAATTATTGAGAACACATCCACATTGCTTATTTTGGAACTTACAATGGTAGACCTCGATTGATAGTTTTCAAGCACCTCAATCTTTTCTTTTATTTTTTGAGCCTCTTCGAATTGCATTTCCGCTGCAAAGTCTTTCATCTGATCTTTAAATTCAGAAAGTGAATCTTTAAAATTTCCTTTTAATATTTCTCGAATAGCTTTAATACTTAAGTCATAATCAGCTTCACTTTCAAATCCTTCACAGGCTCCTTTGCAGTTTCCCAAATGATATTCCAGACAGACTTTGTATTTATCTGCTTCTATTTTATCCTGAGACAAATCGTATTTACAAGTTCTCAGTGGGTATAATCCTTTAATTAAGTCTAGTAAGGTATGAACGGTTTTACCAGAAGTATAGGGTCCAAAATATTCAGAACCATCTTTTATTAATCTCCGGGTTTGAAATACTCTTGGGAATCGCTCCTTTTTTATACAAATCCAAGGATAGGATTTATCATCCTTAAGCAATACATTATATCTAGGCTGATACTTTTTAATCAAATTATTTTCGAGTAATAAAGCATCCGTTTCTGTCTCAACGACAATATGCTTGATACTCACTATTTTTTTAACAAGTACTCTCGTTTTTCCATCATCATGGGTCTTGGTGAAATAAGAACTCACCCTTTTTTTTAAGTTTTTAGCTTTTCCAACATAAATTATGACATCATTAAGGTCAAAATATTGATAGACCCCTGGGGCATTAGGAAGGGTTTTTATTTGTATTTCTAAGGTAGATTTACTCATTACTCAAAGGTAGATTAATTCCTATTATTGTAAAAATTCGTTTGGCTTTTTTAGTATATTGCATGAACTTAAGCTGTTTATTGCTTTTTGTACACTTTTAAAACCATCTAAATTTTAACCATTTCGGCTTGACTCATAAGCAATTTAATACGGTAATTAGTTTATAATATGAATATTGTTATTCTTTCTCGAAACGAACATCTTTATTCCACGAGACGACTCATAGAAGAAGCTGAAAAACGTAATCATAAGGTGGAAATCATTGATCCATTAAAGTGTGATTTAATCATTGAAAAAGAAAAGCCAACCATTTATTATGAAGACAGATATTTGGACTATGTCGATGCTATTATTCCAAGAATTGGAGCTTCAGTAACCTTTTTTGGCTGTGCCGTTGTGCGTCAATTTGAGATGATGAATGTGTTTACAACGGTATCATCAGAAGCAATTATTCGCTCTAGAGATAAGTTGCGCAGTTTTCAACACTTATCAAAATCGGAGGTAGATATGCCAAAAACCGTATTTACAAACTATTCCAGAGATGTCGTTGAAGTATTGGAGCATGTAGGCGGCACGCCAGTAGTGATAAAACTCCTAGAAGGCACTCAAGGCATTGGCGTGGTTTTAGCGGAAACAAAAAACGCGGCAGAATCTGTACTTGAAGCCTTTAATGGCTTACAGGCAAGAGTCATTGTTCAAGAATATATTGAAGAGGCAAATGGTGCCGATTTAAGAGCTCTTATCGTAGATGGACAAGTTGTTGGCGCCATGAAACGACAGGGTAAAGAAGGTGAATTCCGTTCGAATTTACATCGTGGGGGAACTGCCAATTACATTACACTGAATGCAAATGAATCTAAATTAGCCATAAAAGCAGCACAGGCATTAAAATTACCAGTATGCGGTGTAGATATGTTAGCTTCAAAACGCGGCCCTCTAATTTTAGAAGTAAACTCAACACCTGGTCTTGAAGGCATTGAAGTTGCTACTCAAAAAAATATAGCCCAAACTATAATTACATATATTGAAAGAAATTGTCGTAACTAGACTAAATATTCTTTTTTTTAATTCCCATAGATTATTTTTGCCTTGTAGAATGAAAAATGAATAATGACAAGTCCTAAAAGTGATATACTACATATACTCGGCGAAGCAATCTCCCTTGGTGAGCGTCGGGAAATAAATTTTAATGTCGCCAAATTACATACAACAACTAGTATTGAAGTCCCTGTTCTCATTGAACGCTCAAAAAAGCATGGGCCTACTATTTTAATTACAGCAGGAATACATGGAGACGAGGTCAATGGTGTTGAAATTGTGCGTCAAATTATTGCAAAAGGCATTAATAAACCTAAAAGAGGAACTATTATCTGTATTCCTGTAATTAATATTTTTGGGTTTTTACACATGGATCGGGAATTTCCAGATGGTCGAGATTTAAACCGAATGTTTCCCGGAACAAAATCGGGGTCTCTAGCGAGTCGTGTAGCTTATAAATTAATTCATGAAATAGTCCCTCAGGTGGATTTAATCCTAGATTTTCATACCGGAGGCTCAGAACGCTTTAATGCTGCTCAGCTTAGAATTGTAAATAATGATTCTGCCCTTGAAGAATTGGCAACAATTTTTGGAGCACCCTTTGTGCTGTATTCAAAAAACCTGAATAAATCATTTCGAAATACCTGTTATAAGCTCGGGATTCCAATGCTGCTTTTTGAAGGTGGTAAATCCTTTAATTTTGACAATAATATTACAAATACCGCTGTTAATGGAGTTAAACGTGTTTTAAACCATTTTGGAATGCTACATTCTAAATTTAAAATCTCAAAACCTAAAACAACCTGTGTCTTCATTTCTGAAAGCAAATGGATTAGAGCCAAATATTCTGGAATGTTTCGGGCTTCAGCACTAATAAATAAGGCCGTTAACAAAGGGGATGTCATTGGTCATATCACCGATCCTTTTGGAAAGTTCCATCATTTTGTAAAAGCCGATAATTCCGGCTATATATTCAATGTTAATGAGGCTCCTATCGTTTATAAAGGAGATGCTTTATTCCGTATTTCAACAACCCTAAAGGCATGACAAAAGCAGAACTTAGAATAAAATACAAAGATCTACGAAAGGGATTATCAAATGATGACATTGAAACCCAAAGTTTAGACATTGCGAACCGCTTGTTAGAACTTGACATTTGGAACAAATCCTATTATCATTTATTCCTTAGTATTATTGAGCATAAAGAAATTCAAACAGAATTTATTCTTCATATCCTTCATGCTAAAGACAAGGATATTATAATTTCTAAATCTAATTTTAAGACTCAGGAGTTGACTAATTACCTATTGACCGACAATACGGTAATTAAAAAAAATACTTGGGGAATCCCTGAACCTATTGATGGGATTGAAGTCAATAATTCCAAGATCGATGTTGTATTCATCCCTTTATTGGCCTTTAGTGAGCATGGTGATCGCGTTGGATATGGCAAAGGATTTTACGATAAGTTTTTGAGTCAATGTCAACCAGAAACATTAAAAGTCGGACTTTCCTTTTTTGAAGCCGAAGCCTGTATTGAGGGGATTACTGAGCGTGATGTGAAATTAAATTACTGTGTGACTCCAAAGAACATTTATAAATTCTAAGCTGCTGGAGAAGGTGGTACTTCTTTCTTAATTGTTTTAGGAAAGGCTTTCTTATTAAACACCAGAAGAATCCCTACACCTGTACTTATTGCCATATCTGCAATATTAAAAACAGGTTCAAAAAAAGCGAAAGCTTCACCACCCCAAAAGGGGAACCATTCTGGAAATACACCATTCCAAAGTGGGAAATGCAGCATATCTACGACCTTACCATGAAATAAAGAACCATAGGCATCCGCTGATAAAAAAGTAGCCACTTGCCCGTAACTATCATTAAATATCACGCCATAAAAAACAGAATCGATAATATTTCCTAAGGCACCTGCAAAAATTAAAGACACCGCCCAAGTTAGCAAACGAGATCCTTTTTGTTTAATTGAAGAGACCAACCAATATCCTATTCCGATAATAGCAACCAATCTAAACGAGGTCAAAATAACCTTTCCTGTTTCATCGGAAATAAAAGGTAAAAAATCACTCAACTTCGCTCCCCAGGCCATCCCATTATTTTCGACAAATAATATTTTAAACCAGCTAAAAACGGTTACATCGTCTCCAAGAATAAAATGCGTTTTCACATAGATCTTAGAAATTTGATCAAGGAGTAAAATGACGATGATGATTATTGAAGCTTTTTTTAATGACATGCGATGCTATTAATTTTGGTAAAAATAAAAATATATTATGACCTTAGTAGAAAAGGGTATTTAAAAAAAAACGTCTCAAGAAATGAGACGTTTTAAATGTATATACTGCAATTTATTTTTGCATGTTCTTTGCTTCAATACTTAGGGTTGCATGAGGCACTAATTTTAAACGCTCTTTATTTATAAGTTTCCCTAAAGTACGACATACACCATAGGTTTTATTTTCTATACGTATAAGTGCATTTTTTAAATCGCGAATAAATTTTTCCTGACGAATTGCCAATTGTGAATTCGATTCCTTACTCATTACAGCGCTTCCTTCATCAAAAGCTTTAAATGTAGGCGACGTATCTTCAGTACCATTATTATGGTCATTCATATATGCGCTTTTTATAA
>Ga0105356_10002799_pt1 | contig 17304 bp, 11 predicted proteins | sample GOMGulsemesocosm_3_FD_83502 | JGI IMG/M metagenome (GOLD analysis project Ga0105356, IMG submission 83502) | Methane-oxidizing microbial communities from mesocosms in the Gulf of Mexico - GOM9D Gulf of Mexico | ecosystem: Environmental > Aquatic > Marine > Cold seeps | place: Gulf of Mexico...
AATGGACGACGATAAAGACATGATTGAAGATTTACTCGCCGCAGCGGTTAATGATGCGGTTCGTCGTGTTGAAGAGCAAAATAAAGATAAAATGGGTGCATTAACAGGTGGTATGCAATTACCGCCGGGGATGAAAATGCCATTTTAAATATGTTGCATTAAGTCAATATGCTTTTAAATCAATTGGTTAGATTGTTTTGTGGCGGAAAACCAAATAATGGATATTTAAGCGACAATATTTGAAATTAAGTTAAATTTCCCTCTAATTTAAACCAATAAAAAAGCTCAAGTTTTCTTGAGCTTTTTTATTGGTTGTTATTATTTAATTTGACCAATATTTTAGCAGTCTACTTAATAGAAACAGGTTCTTGATCATTAATTCCGTGTTAAGGAGTTGTTTGTTGATATGCAGTACGATGGTTTTTATTGTAGCTAAAGAACCGAATGCTTTATCATTATGAATGATCTATCAAAGTGAAATGTAATGATATCGCTAACAGTATTTGTTAAGGTGCAGATAATTAAGATGACCAAACAGAGTAAAACCGCGATATGACCACACCAAAACGAGCACGTATTCAAGATGTCGCTGAAAAAGCAGGCGTGTCAAGTATGACCGTATCACGCGTGTTGAATCAAGATACTAAAGTAAGCGATGCCAAGCGTGCTTTAGTCATGAAAGCCGTAAAAGAACTAAACTATCGGCCTAATGTTGCTGCAAGACGGCTGGCGAGTAATAAGTCATTTTTTATTGGGTTGTTATATTTTGATTTAGATACTTCGTATGTAAGTAAGTTTTTATTGCGTGGCTTGAAAAGTTGCCGTTTTACTAGTCATCATTTAGTCGTTGATGAAGTTGATGAAGATATCAATAAATCTATCGCCTCGATTAAAGAGTTAATTGAAGTAACCAAAGTGGATGGCTTGATATTATTGCCACCAGTTTGTGATGATCCAACGCTATTAGAGATGTTACATCAGGCAAATGTTACTTTTGTGCGTATAGCACCTGATACTCAATTAAACTTATCTCCCTATATTTGTATGGATGATTATCAGGCTAGTTTTGAAATGACAGAGCTGTTGATTAAGCAAGGTCATACTAAAATTGCGCATATTATTGGTAATCCAAATCAAGGCGTCAGCCGATTACGGTATCAGGGGTATCTTGATGCACTTCGTTCAAATCAAATTAACGTACCACCAGAGTATATCGAACAAGGAATGTTTACTTATGATTCTGGGCTGAGTGCAGCAAAAAAATTGCTTGCTTTAGATGATAGACCAACGGCTATTTTTGCCGCTAACGATGAAATGGCTGCAGGTACTTTGTCTGCCGCACACATGAGTAGAATTTCTGTCCCCGATAGTTTATCCATTGTCGGCTTTGATGATGGCCATTTAGCGACCATCGTTTCGCCCAACTTAACTACCGTGAGACAACCTATTCAGGAAATGGCAGAACTAGCGGTTGAAATTATTGCCTCAGGTAAATTTTCTGATTTATCAAAAGCCAATAGTCGTGACTTTAGAAATGTGCTTAATTTTGACATTATTGAAAGAGAGTCAAGTCAGCGGAAAATTTAATCGTTTAACTAATTAGAGCTGGAATGAGTTAGATCCGGTTAGTTGCTCGTTTAGTATTTTGATGATGATGAAAATCATCATCAAAATACTTGGTCAAGTATCGACTACTAATTTATGCATTGTTTAGCTGTTTTTTGCCTGCTTGGTAGTAGTGTATTAATCCTTTAGTTGAGCTGTCATGGTTTTCATTTAGCTCATTGCTAGCAAGTTCAGTTTGAATATTATTTGCTAACCCCTTACCTAGCTCTACCCCCCATTGATCAAATGAACAGATTTGTAAAAGGATCCCTTGAGTAAATATTTTGTGCTCGTACAAGGCAATTAAGCTACCGATGGCGCGAGGAGAAATACGCTCCATCAAAATCGTGTTAGTGGGGCGATTACCCTGATGTACTTTATGAGGTGCTACTTTATCAATATATTCAGGCGTTCTGCCTTTCATTTTTAAATCTTCACGTACTTGTTGTTCATCAACCCCCTGCATAAGTGCTTGAGTTTGGGCAAAGAAGTTAGCCATTAGGGTTTCATGGTGCCCTTCTACAGGAGTAACGCTTTCTACAGAGCCAATAAAGTCAGCAGGAACAACATTGTTACTTTGATGTAAGTATTGGTAAAAAGCATGTTGCCCATTGATACCGAGCTCGCCCCAGATAGAGGGGACAGTAGGGTAGTCAATAGACTCGCCTTGCCAGTTTACTGATTTACCATTACTTTCCATTTCAGCTTGCTGCAAATAGGCTGACAACATATGTAATGATTGATCATACGGTAAAATAGCTTGAGATTGAGCGCCTAAAAAGGTGCAATTCCAAACACTTAATAACGCTAATATAACGGGTGCATTTTCTGCTAATGGGGCTTCACAAAAATGCTGATCTATTTCATGAGCGCCTTCTAATAGTTCAATAAATCGTTCAAAGCCAAGATCAAGTGCAATCGGTAAACCGATGGCTGACCAGAGCGAAAATCGACCGCCAATCCAATCCCACATGTCAAAGATATTGTTTTCTTCAATACCAAATTTCATGGCATTGTGTTTATTTGAAGATACCGCGACAAAGTGTTTAGCAATCGCGGAGTTATCAAATGAAGAAGCCACTAACCAGCGCATTGCAGTGTTAGCATTGGTAATGGTTTCAGTGGTGGTAAAGGTTTTACTCGAGACAATAAACAAGGTACTTTCTGGGTTTAAAGGTCGTAGCACATTAGCTATTTGAGTACCGTCAACATTAGACACATAATGAACGTTAACGATGTTATCACTATATTGTTTAAGCGCCTCGGTAACCATTTGTGGGCCGAGGTTAGAGCCACCAACACCAATGTTAACAATATCGGTAATACGCTTACCTGAATAGCCTAGCCAATCTCCTTGCCGGACACGATCAGAGAACTCTTTCATATGATTCAATGCCTGTTGAACATTATCGTTAATGTTCTCCCCGTTGAGCATGAACGGCTTTGAAGATCGGTTTCTCAATGCTACATGTAATACCGCTCGGTCTTCTGTGCTGTTAATGTGCTCACCAGCAAACATTTTTTCTCGCCAACCTTCAACATCACACTCTTTTGCTAAGTTAAATAACATTGACATGGTGTCAGTATTTATCAAGTTTTTAGAATAATCTAATAAAAAAGGCGCTAATTTAATGGAGAATTGTTCAAAGCGTTGGTCATTTTTATGAAATAGTTCACCCATATGCTGGGCTTTCATCGATTGAGCTTGAGTGACTAAATTTTTCCAGCTGGATAGGGCGGTTCTGGGTTGCATAATGATATTTCCAAAGACTGTTTCAATATTTAGAGAAAATTGACGGTTTTATCGGGGTGATAACAAAGGCAACTTGCTCACTAACGTTAAGGTAAACGTTCGTTTATTTATTTGACAAAGTAAGTGCGGTATTGACAACGTTATCAACGGTGAAACCAAAATGCTCGAGTAATACGCCACCTGGAGCTGATTCGCCAAATGTTTGCATACCAACCATAGCACCAGCAAAACCAACATACTTATACCAGAAGTCAGTATGAGCTGCTTCAATAGATACACGTGTGGTTACTGCGGTAGGTAATACTAACTCTTTATACTCAGCAGGTTGTGCGTCAAAGTAATCACAAGACGGCATAGAAACAACACGCGTTTTAGTGCCTTTCGCTGCTAATGCCTTGGCTGAATCAACAGCTAAACCGACTTCTGAGCCAGTCGCAATTAAAATAACATCAGGCATACCGACGCTATCAATCAAGATGTAACCACCTTTTTCAATGTTGGCGACTTGCTCTGCATTACGTACTTGTGCAGGTAATCCTTGACGGCTAAAAATTAATGACGTTGGCGCGTTTTGACGCTCAATGGCTACTTTCCAAGAAACAGCCGCTTCCGTTGCATCAGCTGGGCGCCAAGTTGACATGTTAGGGGTTAAACGTAAGTTAGCGAGTTGCTCAATAGGTTGATGTGTTGGACCATCTTCACCTTGACCAATAGAGTCATGGGTATAAACAAAAATGTTTTGAATCCCCATTAATGCTGACATACGTACCGCATTACGCGCATACTCCATAAACATCATGAACGTTGCACCGTAGTTGATAAAACCGCCGTGCAAAGAAATACCGTTCATGATACCGCTCATACCAAATTCACGGACACCATAAAATATATAGTTACCAGCGGGATCAATTTGAATGCCTTTAGAGCCATCCCATAAAGTTAAGTTTGAACCGGCTAAATCGGCAGAGCCACCGAGTAATTCAGGTAATAAGGCACCAAAGGTACCAATAGCATTTTGTGACGCTTTACGAGACGCGATGTTTTCGCCTTTTGCTTGAACTTCATTAATGTAAGTTGTTGCTTTTTTAGCAAAATTTTCAGGTAAATCGCCGTTAATGACACGACGTTCAAATTCAGCAGCAAGTTCAGGGTGAGCAGCTTTATAGGCATCAAATTTTGCATTCCAACTTTGCTCGGCGTCATTACCTTTAGCTTTTGCATCCCAGCCTTTATATACCTCTTGTGGAATTTCAAAGGGCGCATGTGGCCAGTCTAAAAACTCACGTGCAGCTGCAATTTCATCATCGCCTAATGGTGCGCCGTGACAATCATGAGAGCCTGATTTATTTGGAGAGCCAAAGCCAATAATGGTTTTACAACAAATCATAGTCGGTTTATCGGTGATAGATCTTGCTAGCGCTATTGCATCGCTAATGGCTTGTGGATCATGGCCATCAACATCTGCGATGACATGCCAGCCATAAGCTTCAAAGCGGGCAGGGGTATTATCCGTGAACCAACCTTCAACATGGCCATCGATAGAAATACCATTATCATCCCAAAAAGCAATTAGTTTACCTAAGCCTAGGGTGCCCGCTAATGAACACACTTCGTGTGATATGCCTTCCATTAAACACCCGTCGCCTAAGAAACAGTAGGTGAAATGGTCAACAATATCGAAATCAGGGCGGTTAAATTGTGCTGCTAAGGTTTTCTCAGCAATTGCCATACCGACAGCATTTGATACACCAGCGCCTAATGGGCCTGTAGTGGTTTCAACACCCGGAGTGTAGTTATATTCTGGGTGGCCCGGTGTTTTTGAATGTAATTGTCTAAATTGTGCTAATTCTTCAATCGGTAAATCGTAACCTGATAAATGAAGTAGAGAATAAATGAGCATTGAGCCATGGCCGTTCGATAAAACGAAGCGATCGCGATCAGCCCATTTAGGATTATTTGGGTTGTGTTTAAGAAAATCGGTCCATAGTACTTCAGCAATATCTGCCATGCCCATAGGTGCGCCGGGGTGACCTGATTGTGCTTTTTGTACTGCGTCCATACTTAACGCGCGTATGGCGTTAGCTTGATTTTGTCGAGAAGTCATGTTGTCATCCTATTGATAAGGTTGAATAATAAAATTATTGATAAAAATAAAACCAGTTAGTATTAACTCATAAGGTATACAAACTGGTTTTGTAGTTATAAACATGAAACAGACAGCACTGAAGACTAAAGAGGGGAGACTGTGTTGTTACGCTCCCATCGGTATTTACCATACACTCTATTTCACGGGTAAACTTTTTAAATGGTTAAGCAATCGCTGTTTTTTTGACTAAGTCTGTAACTAGTAGATCTAAGATAGCTTGATCTTTAGCAAAGTTACGAATGCCTTCCGATAACTTTTCGCTAGCCATGGCATCTTCGTTATGTTGCCATGCAAAGCTAGACTCGGTTAATGGCGTAATTGAATCACGGCTCTCGACGGTAACGTTACTAGCAGATAATTTGGTAGCTAACGTCCCTTCAGTAGCTTGTAGTTCATTCAACAGCTTAGGAGCGATAGTTAATAAATCACAACCGGCTAATTCAATGATTTCGCCGATATTGCGGAAACTTGCGCCCATTACCACGGTGTTATAACCGTACTGTTTGTAATAGTTATAGATACCGGTAACTGATTGAACGCCAGGGTCTGCTGCGCCAACAAAATCTTTGCCTTCAGCTTTTTTTTCTTCTAAAGCACGGTACCAATCGAGGATGCGGCCAACAAAAGGTGAAATTAATGTTACATTTGCTTCAGCACAGGCAATGGCTTGGGCTTTAGAAAAAAGTAGCGTTAAGTTACAAGTAATGCCTTCTTTTTCAAGTTGCTCTGCCGCTTTAATACCTTGCCAGGTAGAAGCTAACTTGATTAACACACGTTCTTTATTGATACCGGCTTTTTCATAAAGACCAATTAACTTACGACCTTTTGCAATGCTGGCTTGTATATCAAATGATAATCTAGCATCAACTTCAGAAGAGATACGACCGGGTACATGCTTTAATATTTCACAACCAAAGTTAACGATTAATTGATCACAAATATCATCAACATTACTGCCTGATTTTTCAATAGCATCTTCAATTAAGTGCTGATATTGAGGAAGTTTTGCAGCTTGTAAAATCAACGACGGGTTAGTGGTAGCATCAGTTGGGTTCAAGCTTTTAATAGAGTCTACGTCACCGCTGTCGGCGACAACCACAGTCACTTCTTTTAATTGTTCTAATAAATTCATAGTCTTTTATACCAGCGAAAACTGTGTTGTGAACGCTGGTATACCTTATGTTACAGCTAATTGATTGATTTAAACGTAACGGTTAACAATGTTTTCCAGTAGCTCTTGACGACCAGACTCTTGTTTAGGATTAATATTATTGTCTAATACTAATTCAGATAAGCTATCTAAGCTGTGATCACCAGCCATAATGCTTTGTCCTAACTCACCTTTCCAACCTGCGTAACGGTCTTCAACAAAATCAGATAGTGGTGCATCTTCAATGAGTTTAGCGGCGTTTAATAACGCTTTAGCCATAGTATCCATACCACCAATGTGACCAATGAATAAATCTTCACGTTCACAAGATTGACGACGTAATTTAGTATCGAAGTTGAAACCACCGGTGTCTAAACCTCCGGCTTTTAATATTTCGTACATAACTAAAGTACATTCCGCAACATCGTTAGGGAATTGATCTGTATCCCAACCGTTTTGCATGTCGCCACGGTTAGCATCGATGCTACCCATAACGCCTTCAGCACAAGCAACAGCCACTTCATGATGGAAACTATGGCCTGCAAGTGTTGCATGGTTAGCTTCAATGTTTACGTGTACTTCACCAGCAATACCATGCTTGTGTAAGAAACCAGCTACCGTCGCAGTATCGTAATCGTATTGATGCTTAGTAGGCTCTTGCGGCTTAGGTTCAATTAATAATTTACCTTTAAAGCCAATTTTATATTTATGTTCAATAACCATCTTAAGGAAGCGTGCATATTGCTCGCCTTCTTGTTCAAGGTTAGTGTTTAATAACGTATCGTAACCTTCACGACCACCCCAAAGTACGTAGTTTTCACCACCTAAACGATGCGTTACGTCCATTGCGTGCTTAACTTGTGCAGCAGCATAAGCATATAAGTCAGGGTTAGGGTTAGTAGAACCACCAGCACAAAAACGTGCATTTGAGAAAAGGTTAGCAGTACCCCATAAAAGTTTAATACCCGTACGCTTCATTTCTTTTTCAAAAATACCGACAATGTGATCTACATTGTCGTGGAACTCTTGTAACGTTTCGCCTTCAGGTGCGATATCTGCGTCATGGAAGCAAAAGTAAGGCGTACCTAATTTTTCGAAGAATTCAAAAGCTACTTTTGCTTTTTGTTCAGCATGTTCAAGTTGATTACCTGTTGCTTGGATCCAAGGACGATCAAATGTACCCGCACCGAAGATGTCAGAACCCGCCCAACAAAAGTTGTGCCAGTAACAAGCAGCAAAGCGTAAATGCTCTTTCATGGTTTTACCCAGTACTACTTGGTTTTCGTCATAGTAACGAAACGCTAATGGGTTAGTGCTGTCAGCACCTTCAAATTGAATTTTATCTACATTTTCAAAAAATTGGCTCATGTTATTCTCCTAGTTAATACTGTTTTTAAGTTGGATTTTGCTATTAAAGTTTAAAAGTGTTCCTGTAAACTTTGATAAAGTTGTTGATACTTAAGGTGTCGCTCAGGGTAGTAATTGACCATGGTCTGATCAGGCTCGATAATATGATCTACTTCGCTGGTAACGCATACCTCATTGGCATTGACCTTGTTAGCACCAATTTTAGCTAAGCGTGCCGCGCCCAATGCAGGACCCACTTCGCCACCTTTGCGGTAAGTCAATGGTTTGTTAAGTACACTGGCGAGAATTCTCCCCCAGAGTTCGCTTCGTGAACCACCACCAATAACAGACACCTGATCTATGATAGTGCCGGCAGCAACGAGTGCTTGTTGGCCGTCAGCAAAGGCAAAAGCAATACCTTCTAATACCGCACGCCCTAATTCAGCAGCATTAGCGTTATGGTCTAAGCCAAAGAAAACACCTTGAGCATTAGGGTTATTGTGTGGTGTCCTCTCGCCTGATAAATAAGGTAAGAAAATAAGCGAGGAAGGTTTTGAAAAGTCGAGCTTTTCTACGTCATCTAATAAACTTTTCTCATCTTTATACCCAGTAAGTTCAGTGACCCAAGTTAAGCAACTTGCTGCGCTTAGCACCACAGCCATTTGATGCCAGGTATTTGGAATACAATGGCAAAAGGTATGTACTGCGCTATCAGGGTTCGGGTTGTAAGTTTCATTGGCGACAAAGTAAACACCAGAAGTACCTAATGATAGAAACGCATCATTGGGGTTGATAACACCAATACCAGCGGCACCAGCTGCGTTGTCACCGCCACCCGCAATCACAGGGACTATATTCATGCCCCATTTTTTGGCGATTTCGTCACTAAGATAACCGGTAATTTCAGTGCCTTCATAGAGGGTTGGCATTTGTTCAAGGGTTAAGTCAGTTGCGGTTAACATTTGGGTAGACCACTGTCTTTTTTCAACATCTAGCCATAAGGTACCGGCACTATCTGACATATCAGAAGCAAAATCGCCGGTCATTAAAAAGCGTAAATAATCTTTAGGTAATAATACCTTAGCTACTTTGTCGAAGTTTTCAGGCTCATTTTCTTTTACCCAAACCAATTTAGGTGCTGTAAAGCCTGGCATGGCTATGTTACCAGTGATTGCGCGAGTACTTGGCTCTCTTACTTCAATGGTTTTACATTGAGCTTCACTTCTACCATCGTTCCATAAAATGGCTGGGCGAATCACTTGGTTAGCGCTATCAAGTAATGTAGCGCCGTGCATTTGACCTGATAAACCGATAGCTGAAACAGATGAGAGCGCTTCAATGTTACTTTCTTGCAACTCTTTAATGGCTGCATTGGTTGCCTGCCACCAATCAGCGGGATCTTGCTCTGACCAAAGTGGGGCTGGACGGCTAACATCAAGTGAACATGAGGATTGTGCGATGAGTTGATCTTTATCATCGAGTATTATTACTTTTACACCGGAAGTGCCTAAATCAATACCTAAATACATAATTATACTTATTTGTCATATTTTGTTAGCGCTAACATTATCATTGTATTTTTGTTTTGGCAATAGTTATTGTCCTTTTTATTTTTAACCACCTGTTTAAAATAACTAACCGTGTTAATAAATATTGTATTAATAGATAAAGTGTTGTTTTTTACTTGTTTTTTATATGGTTAAAACACCGTATTGCTTGTAGTCTGTTGAATTGAATGGGTTTTAATTCTTCTTGAGTTTATTGGGTAGTGCTGTCTTTACTGATGAAACAACTGTTTTGAACGCTAAAAGTGAGCGTTTAAATTCATTAATCATCAATGTGCTAAGTGATTACATTTACTTAAATAACTTGTGTTAGCGTTACCAATGTGTTTTATTGGTGTTATTATAAAAGAAAAGTTCAAGAGTGTTCTTATGTCAGGAAATGTCGGTAGTAGCGTATTTATCGCTGTGGTGGTCGCCTTAGGTGGATTTATTTTTGGCTTTGATGCCTCAGTTATTTCAGGAGTTGTTGGTTTTGTTACTACTGAATTTCAATTAAATGAATGGCAGCAGGGTTTTGTTGTTAGCTCACCTACCTTAGGTGCAGTGTTTGGCTCGTTAATCGCAGGGCTTGCAGCGGATAAGTTTGGCCGTAAAAAGGTACTTCTTACCATTGCGGCATTATATGTGGTGTCAGCAATACTTTCGGCGTGTGCCATTAATTATCATATGCTTGTTGCTGCTAGAATTATTGGTGGCTTCGCGTTTGCTTCCCTCGTGTTAGCTCCTATGTATATAGCAGAAATTGCACCCGCTAAATATCGCGGTAAAATGATTTCAATTAATCAATTGAATATTGTTGTGGGGCTTTCTGCTGCTTATTTTGCTAATTACTATTTATTGCAGCTCAGTGGCGGTACCAATGAATTAGCATTAACGCTTGGTATTACCGAGAATGTATGGCGTTGGATGCTTGGTCTTGAAGTAGTGCCTGCGTTAGCTTACTTCTTTTTACTCTTTATCATTCCTGAAAGTCCTCGTTGGTTAGTCTGCAACGGTCATATTGAAAAAGCTAAAATAGTTTTGAAAAAGTTATTTCCACAGCAAGATTCAGATGATTTAGTCGCGGAAATTCAACAGCAACAAGAAGATACCTTACCACCGATAAAACAACGTTTGTCTTTGTTGTTCTCAAAGAAAATGCGTTTGATATTAGCTGTAGGCATCACCGTTGGTGTTTGCCAGCAAATTACCGGAGTAAATGCTGTGTATTTCTACGCCCCTAGCATTTTCGAGCAAAGTGGTGTTGGTCAAAATGCCGCATTCTCTCAAGCTATTTGGATTGGCATTATCAATATCATCTTTACCATTGTGGCGATGTTGTTGATTGATAAATTAGGTCGTAAGCCGTTAATGTTAATTGGTCTCGCTGGCGTAGCAATTAGTATGACTATTGCCGCTTACGGTTTTCATCAGGCGACTTACACACTAACAGCTGAGTCAGTAAGTCAAATATCTTCGGTTGAGGTGAAAACTAAAGTTGCACCGTTAATAGGTGATACATTTAATAGTGATCTTGAATTCAAAACAGCAATTATCAGCGTACTCGGTGAACAGCAGGCTAGAGAACATCAAGCTGAGTTAATACATGCTGCGGCTAAAATGAACGCCATGTTGATCATGTTGGGTATTTTAGGTTTTGTTGCTTCTTTCGCTTTTTCACTAGGGCCTGTTATGTGGGTATTACTTGCTGAAATATTCCCTAATAATTTACGTGGAGTTGGTATTGCTTTTACCGGTTTAATTAATAGTATTGTCAGTTTTTCTGTGCAGCTTTTGTTCCCGTGGGAATTAGCCACTATAGGTACGGCGGCAACCTTTATTATTTATGGCGTTTTTGCCCTGATAGGTTTGGGCTTAGTGTACAAATTACTTCCTGAAACCAAAGGCAAGTCATTGGAAGAGCTTGAACAGGTTTTTGAGCGTTCGAAAGGTATTAACACTGAAAAAGCTCAGCTTGCTTAAGGGGTTTACGATGAACAATAACGTAATACGTTGGGGGATTGTGAGTACCGGTCGTATCGCTGAACAGTTTTGTCAAGATATGCCCTTTACCAAAAATGGCGAACTAGTGGCTGTTGCTGCAAGAGATTTAGGTAATGCTCAGGCATTTGCAGATAAATATGGTATCGCTAAAGCATATCAAGGGTATCAAGCACTGTTTGACGATCAAGAAGTTGATGTAGTTTATGTTGCTACCCCTCATACCTTTCATTATCAACATGTTCACGATGCTTTGATGGCAGGTAAATCGGTGCTCTGTGAAAAACCTATTACGGTAAGTAGTGAGCAAAGTAAAGCTTTAGCGGAGTTGGCACAGCAGCAAGGCTTATTTCTAATGGAAGCGATGTGGACGTATTTTTTACCCGCTATTGTCAAAGCTAAACAATGGGTTGATGAAGGCCGCATCGGCAATATTAAGCATGTGAAAGCCGATTTTGGTTACCCACTACCATTCGATGCTGAACGTCGAGAATATGATGCAAAATTAGCGGGCGGCTGTTTGCTTGAAATGGGCATATATCCACTCGCTATTGCGAAGTACTTTGTTGAAACACCGATGACAAATTTAGTGGTGAAGTCTCATTTAGCACCTAATGGTGTTGAAGATGACGTTATTATTTTAGCGGATGCAGGAACCGTTAAATTTACTCTAGCGTCGTCTTATCAGTGTAAGTTACCAAACTGGGCTTACATTATTGGTGACGAAGGCTATATTGCTATTCCAAATTTCTGGCGAGCGGATCAATGTAGTTTTTTTAAGCTTGATGAACGTATTGATCACTTTGACGATGGCAGAGAAACTTTAGGCTTTAACTATGAAGCTGACGCCGTCTCACAGGCGATTACAGAGGGTAAAATAGAGCATGCTTTGATGCCCCACCAAACCAGCTATTTATTACAGCAACAAATGGAAGCAATAAAAGCTCTCTTTTAAAAACTAAAAGGAACCAAGCTAATGGAAACCTAGCATAAATAGCCTCACTGTTGACTTGATTCTGAGTATTTTGCTATTCATTGGTTACTGGGTTGGTTATTGATATATTTTAGAATAAGGCAATAAAGCAATAAGGTACGCTAAGGCTTAATAGGTATAGCCATACTTATTACAAAGGGGATTGAGCCTGCGATTAGATATATTCCCGTTAGTGGTGCTGCTTTAACAAGTAACCTTATGGCATCAACTAATTAAGACAAGAGTAAATAACATTAAAATTAGCTTTAAAATAGAGGGGGAGATTAATACACTCGGTTACAGCCTAACAAACACTTAGCATTAAGCGATTCGTTGTCGCACGGAAATGAAAAAATTTGTTGGCCAAAGGGAGAATAAAGAGTTTAGCCATTACAGTTTATAGCTGTCCAATTAGTCGTTTCAGGCCTGAAAATACCAACGCGCAGGTACGTTTTTTCAATGATGTTTTTTTGTCTTAATTTAGCTAAACCTATATTAATTGCTTGGTATAACTCTTTGGATAACGGATGTTTTTTACTGATAAAATAATGTAATGAATCACTAAAAACAATTCTGTAACCCTTTACGGGAACGAGGGTTTCTTGTTCTTTTGTTAAATGCATTTGAGGGTGGGGAGTAAATGCATGCGCGACGACATCAACTCTATCAAATCGGAGCATTTTAAACATCGACTCATACCTATCGGCATGGGTAATATCAAAACCACCACACTTCAACGCTTGGTAATCCATTAGCCAGTTAGTATTGATTACCGTTCTAATTCCTTGAAAAGGTTTTGATTTATCTTTGCTAATAGTAATGGAACTATTTTTTTTATGATAAATTCCTTTGGTGAATTCACCTGATTTAATTAAGGGCGATGAAATATACACGTTGTCTTTTTCTGCTTCGCTTAACCAAATGCCCATGCCAGAGATAGCGATGGTTCCCCTACTAAGGTGTTGAAAAATTCGCTTATGGACAGGAAAGGGCACGAAGGCTAACCGAAAGTTATTATTACCCAATTGTAATGCCTGACAAAGTAATAATAATTCGGCAATCATTTGATTAGCTGGTGAATTAGCTACGGCATCATCAGTACAACCATAAGTATTATAGATATTGTTAATGAGTTGATGCTGCTCTTTGAACACGGCAATGTGGATCAGCTGTCGTTGGTTTGCCGAACTGATATTTATTGGTAACGTAAATATCGTCACTAACACAACCAGATAAAGTCTTATTGGCGACATAGCTTAAGCTTATTCGTGAATTTACTTAACTATAGCTCACAAAGCTAAACTCATAAAATACAGCCCAGAAAAATCCAGCCATAAATCATTATTTAGAAGCCAATACTCACTTATATTGTTAGAGGTACTTAACTGTTTTTATCAGCTGCAATTTATAGCTTGCCAGTGCTTAATCTCAGCACTGATTTTCCCTTCCAGTTTTGGTTCATTATTAAACGGTTTTACTGATAGCCTGTGCCGCTATTCGGCCGTTAAAAATGCAATTGGAAAGAAAGGTCCCCTCTAATGAGCGTTTGCCACAGATACCACCACCACCAAACCCGGCGGCTTCTCCAATGGCAAATAAGCCGTTAATAGGCTGATTATTAGTCGCTAATACTCTGCTTTGTAAGTCGGTTTCGATACCGCCCATGCTCTTGCGACTTAAAAACCGTAAACGTATGGCGATTAGCGGTAAAGATTTTTTATCTAAAATAGGAGCAAAACTTGCGGTTCTAACATAATCCCCAATCCAGCGCTTGGCTTGCCCGATACGCCTGAGCTGATCATCAGCATGATATTTAACTCCTTTGCGGATCAAGTCATCGTACTGGTTAATGTCTGAAGCCATGCCTCGTAAATCGACGAATGGCGATGTTGTTACGCTATTCATTTTACTAGCCAGTTGTTCAAGAGAGTTGGCTGAGACAACATCTGGGCATTCATCTATCATCCATTGCACTTGTTTACCTGAGCCCTGAATAACACCGAGTAGTACTTTAATGAAATTCTTATCTCTAAAGTTAACGTTCATATCAGAGCCCGATATTGCCATTTCACGTATGGCAACACGCCAATTTAGTACTAGCCAGCCGTATTGATGATCTAAATGGCCCATGCGTTGACATAATCGATGAGTATCGAATGCGCCCATCATAGGGTCTGGCCCCACACGTCGGCCATAGCAATCTAACCACAGCCCAGAACGAGGAGGAATAAGCGCTAAGCCTTCGTTTTCAAAACTAGGATCTGGCTTTTCAATCCCTGCAGCATAGTTCCACATCCATTTTAGATTTGTTACTTTGCCGCCTATATGACTAACTTCATCATGTAACTTACCATCACAAACAGGGTCGCTGCCGTTGAGCATATTCATCGGCGGTTTGCCATAAATAGGATCCCACTCCTGTCTAACACGTTCAAGATCGCCATTAATACCGCCGCAAGCAACAATGGTATGTTCAGCGTGGTAATAGAATTCCCCGTCAGCTGTTGTTCCTGAGCAACCGGTAATGTTATCACCGGTTTTTTCAATATTGGTTACTCTATGGTTAAAATGAAAGTTAATTTTATCAGCATTAGCATGGCTAAATAATTTATCGAGTAAAGTGCGAACAATACCTTGCCCACAACCCCATGCTACGTGATAACGAGGCACTGAATTTCCTGGTTTGAAGTCACCACGCTCAACCCAATGCACGATAGGGAAAAAACTGATGCCGTGTGACTTTAACCATGCATACACTTCTTCATTACTTCTTTCGACATAGGCCTGTGCCCATTTTTTTTGCCAAGTATGCTCTGATTCAAATTCTGCAGCACGTAACCAGTCAGCTAACATTAATTCTGGCGAGTCTTTAACAAAAAGTCTTTTTTGCTCACTGGTTTGGTTGAGTAGCATGCCGCCAAAGGCATTTAAGGCAAGGCCACCGAGTTTATCTTTGCAGTTAGCATCAATAACGGTAACGGATTTATTAGCATTGAGTAACTCAAGCGCAGCACAAATTCCGGCTAAACCGGCACCAATAATGATGACATCTGATTTCATAGTAGTCTCTGTATATATGAAGTAGCGTTTAACGCGGTAATATAAAAAGGCCTATGCGAGTGACTGGATATTTCGGCATTATAGGGAAGACGTTGCCATATCACTCGCATAGACAAAACAGTACTAGTTGATATTTGGGATATTAGATTGCTCACCTAACCCTTCACCGCCAAGCCCTAAATAACCGCCATCAACGGGTAAGTCGGTACCGGTAATGAAACTGGCTTCATCACTCAGTAAGAAAATGATGGCACTAGCCACTTCTTCAGGCAGACCACAGCGGCGCATCATGTGGTATTTTCCCCAGATAGGATCGTATTTTTCACGATCATAATCAGCGGCTTGCTCTACGGCATTAGTCCAGATCCAACCTGGACTAACACTATTTACTCGGATCTTATCGGGGGCTAAATCTAAGGCGGCACATTTTGTTAATTGATCAACTGCGCCTTTAGCTGCGTTATAAGTCCAGCGATCCGGTTGGGCGATATGGGCTGAAATACTACTGACATTAACTACGCTGCCACCGTTAATTTTCATGTGTTTATAACATTCTTGGATCATAGTTGCATACGCTATTGGTCCAACGATAAGCGATCTTAACCATTGCTCGCGGGTGGCATTAATCCCTTCAGCGATAAACGAAAAAGCATTGTTAACTAATAAGTCAACGGTACCCATTTTTTCTGCACCGAACTGACAGAGTTCGAGACAAAATGCTTCGTCAGACATATCGCCTTTAATGAAATGCACGGGATGACCTTGAGCGGTTAATTCGTGATAACAAGCTAAGCCAATATCATCCATATCACAAAAGGTGACCACGCAACCATGAGAAAGTAGTGCTTCTACTATTGCTCGGCCTATCCCTTGGCCACCACCGGTAACAATGGCATTCTTAGAATGTAATCCTTTCATGCGGCTTCCTAATCTTGGTCAAATTCTTGATAATCAAAATAGCCAAAGTCAGCAGGTAATTTTTGACCAGATAAGTCTTGACTAGCAAGCCCATAAAATGCGCCAGTAAAACAAGGGTGGAAATGACGTTCGGCGTGCTCTACGTAGTCGTCGGATAAAATACTACCATCAAGTATGGGGCCAATTTTTTGCCAATCAGGGCCTTCATTTAAGCATTGAGTTGCATAATAAAACTGAAGTGCTGCACCATTAAAATCAGCTTTAAGGTAAATTTTTCCATTACCGGTTATTTCTATTGGCTTACCGATTGGGCACGTGGTGTTATGATCATCACAGGTCAAAATGTTGATGAATTTTTTACCTGAATAACGGCCAAAATCATCGCCAGTAATATGTAAATAATGATAGTGAACGGTATTGTAGTAGCACACTAACCCAGCCATTTGCTGGAAGTTTTCCGGTGAATATTCTATACAGGTATGAGCACTGGTATGGTGAGCCTGTACACGACGCGCAATCATACTTTGCTCAAAGCATGAACTTAATGATTCTTTACCATATAAGCGCAAGTAACCTGACCGATCTTCTAGATTGACCCAATCTTTGGTCATCGGTACACGTAGCGCTTGAAAGTTAATGTCTATTTTTGGGGTATCAAAATTGATACGCGAAGGCAATTGTGCAAATTTATGCTCTGGAATATCAGGCGCTTCAACCTCACGACGTGCCGCTTGACCACCGCAGGCAAGATAAAGCCAATCATCGTCACGCCATTCAACTTTTTCTATCGCTGTTTCTCGGCCAGTA
>Ga0105356_10002803_pt1 | contig 17284 bp, 17 predicted proteins | sample GOMGulsemesocosm_3_FD_83502 | JGI IMG/M metagenome (GOLD analysis project Ga0105356, IMG submission 83502) | Methane-oxidizing microbial communities from mesocosms in the Gulf of Mexico - GOM9D Gulf of Mexico | ecosystem: Environmental > Aquatic > Marine > Cold seeps | place: Gulf of Mexico...
AACTTTGCTGCTGTGATTGCGAAAACAGGACAAAAAGTGTTGTTAGTTGATGGTGATATGCGTAAAGGCTATTTACAACGTCACTTCAACCTAGAATGGGATAACGGTTTATCAGAAATGCTGTCGGGTAAATTGGACACTAAAGATATCATTAAAGCATCGGGTATTGAAAACCTAGACATTATTACTCGTGGTCTAATACCACCTAACCCGTCTGAATTATTAATGCACCCACGCTTTGCTGATTTTATCACATGGGCATCAAGCGAGTATGATTTAGTGCTAATCGATACACCGCCGGTACTGGCAGTAACAGACCCAAGCATTGTAGGTGCTCTAGCGGGTACAACCTTAATGGTTGGCCGCTTCGGTCAGAATACCGTAAAAGAAATTGAAGTTGCACGTCACCGCTTTGAAATGGCTGGGATTGAAGTGAAAGGCTTTATTCTGAATGCGGTTGAGAAGAAGGCTAGTACATCTTATGGATATGGTTATTATAACTATAGCTATGAGAGTGATAAGTAATGGCCTATCTATAATTAGCTTAGATTTACTTATCCATAATAGCTTAAATATGGATAAGGGGGAATTAAATTATTAAGGGAAAGATATGTATAAAGATTATGATCTTGGAGTCGTAATTCCAGTAAGATTAGGGAGTTCGAGAGTATCTCAGAAAGCTTTACTTCCTGTTGGTAAAGATAAAATCTCGCTTTTAGCTTGGAAGATTAGGCAATTAAAAAAAGTGATCCCAGCTGAAAATATATACATTAGTACAGAAGCTGATACATTGAAAGACATCGCATTTGAAGAAGGTGTGAGAATTCACGAAAGAGAGCATTTTTTAGCTGATGGACATAAGGCATCTTTTAGTGAAGTCATAGTTGGTGTTGTTAAAGATATTCCACATGAGCATATAGCATGGGTGACATGTGTAGTACCTTTGATGAGTCCACAGGAATATTTACAAGGTTTTAGAGAGTATGAGAAACATGTTATTCCAGAATCAACAGAGTATAATAGTTTAGTATCAGTAAACTTATTAAAAGAATATTTTTGGGATGAAGAGGGTGCGATCAACTATTCTGCGACAAAAGAACATACGATTAGTCAAGAATTACCAAATATATTTAGAGTTACAAATGGGTTATATATGGCCCCTAAATCTCAAATTTTAAATAATGAATATCTTTTAGGGGATAAACCTTTTAAATCTTGTGTATCTAAAATCGCAGGAATTGATATTGATGAATATGAAGATTATGAAATGGCTAGAGACCTTATTGGTTTGTATGATACAAGGGAGAGAAAACAGCTTTCTGAAAGTGTTGTTTTTTTAGACTTTGACGGCGTCGTTTTCGATTCAGCGAAAGAAGCTTATGCAATTGCAATGCTAACGACTCAAAGAATAAAGCGATTAGATGAGCTAAATTTAGACTCTGAACATGCGAGAAAGTTTCTTTCACAGCGTTATTTAATTGGACCTGCATGGAATTATTATTACCTTCTTAAAGCTATTGACGATAATCAAGAGCACAACTTTGATTCTATTTTACCAGATGAAGCTGGCTTTGAAGCTAAACAGTTTCAAAATTCTTTTTTTGCCACACGACAAGTTATTAGAAATAACTTTTGGGATGACTGGCTGACATTAAATGAACTTTATAGTGGTTCTGAAGCTTTTGTTGATTTAATAAATCAAAACTTAAATATTGTAATATTAACAACAAAAGATTCAGAAACAGTTCAAGCATTACTAGATATGAGTGGCTTAAAGAGACATGTAGATATTTTTGATTCAAAAAGTTATGAACAATTTGGTTGTAAATCTTTCTTTATGGATGATTATATAAAAAAGAATAATATAAAACGTGCTTTATTTGTCGATGATTCTAAAAAACATTTAGATAAATCAAACTGGGTTGAAAATTTGAGCTCTATTCAAGCTAGATGGGGCTATGTATACCCAGATCATTATTTAAATAATAAAAATGAAGTTATTAATAAAATAGTGAAAACATTAAGAGGGAGATAAAGTGGATTATTTAAATAAAAAAGTGGTAGTTGTTTTAGTTATTAGAACATTAGATGGCCTTAAAGAAAAAATTTCTAAGTTAGTCAATCAAGGTTATGAGGTTTTAGAGGTTACATTAAGAACAGAGTGTGCTTTTGATGCTATAGAGCTCATAAAGAAAGATTATTCGAATTTAAAAGTTGGAGCGGGAACTATTCTAACGATAGAACAATTAGAGCGTTGTATAGAAATCAATGCTGATTTTGGTGTGGCTCCAGGTTTAAACCCTAAAATAATTGAAGCAGCTAAAAATAGAAAATTTGATTTTATTCCTGGTATTGCAACTCCTAGTGATATTGAATTAGCTATGGATATGGAAATAGGGTTAGTCAAAGTATTTCCAGCCGAAATTTTAGGGGGCGTTGATTTTATTAAGGCTCTATCTGGACCGTATCATGCAATGAGGTTTATGCCCACTGGTGGTGTAAGTGAGAGGTCTCACCTTGATTACTTAGCCTTACCTAATGTTTTATGTGTAGGAGGAACATGGATGAATAATTAAATCTTTACAAAATTAATCTAATTGAAGATTACTTTTCAGAAAATTAATAGCTTTAAATTACTACACTAAAAAGAAGACAATGTATGCTAAATAATAAAACAGTTCTTATCACAGGCGGTACTGGCTCATTTGGAAAGCAGTTTATAAAAACGATTCTTGAGCGCTATCAAGACGTTAAAAAAATCATTATTTATTCTCGCGATGAGCTGAAACAATTTGAAATAAAACAAAATTATCCTCAAAAAGATTTCCCACAGTTGCGTTTCTTTATTGGTGATGTTCGAGACCAACAACGTATGATTCAAGCGTGTGAAGGTGTTGATGTGATCATTCATGCTGCAGCAATTAAGCAAGTTGATACTGCGGAATATAACCCAACAGAATGTATTAAAACGAATATAACGGGCGCCGAAAATGTAATTCATGCAGCTCTTCAGTGTGGAGTTGGAAATGTAGTTGCATTGTCTACAGATAAAGCGTGCGCACCAATAAATCTTTATGGTGCAACAAAGCTTGCGTCAGATAAGTTATTCACAGCAGCAAACAATATTAAAGGCTCAAAGGATATTCGTTTTAGTGTTGTTCGTTATGGTAATGTGATGGGGTCTCGCGGCTCGGTTATCCCATTTTTTATGCAGAAAAAAGAAGACGGAGTATTGCCAATTACTCATGAAGAGATGACCCGTTTTAACATATCTCTTCAGGCCGGTGTGAATATGGTTATGTATGCACTTGAGAATCATCTTGGTGGCGAAATTTTCATTCCTAAAATCCCATCTTATAAGATCTTAGATATAGCAGAGGCTATTGCGCCTAAATGTAAAAAGAAAGTGGTTGGTATCCGTCCCGGTGAAAAACTCCACGAAGAAATGATTACTGACACTGATTCATTGAATACTATTGATTTAGGTCCATATTATGCAATTCTTCCTTCTGTTTCATTTACTTATAGTGAAGCTGAGTATATAGATCACCATAAAGCAGAAAAAGTACCATTTGGTTTTAAGTATAACTCTGCCACTAATACAGAATGGGAAACGGTTGAAGGCTTACGTGATTTAATTGTTGAACATGTTGATGCAAACTTTAAGGTATAAGTAATATTATGATCCCATATGGTAAGCAAGAAATAACGCAGGCTGATATTGCAGCTGTGGTTGATGTTTTACAATCTGATTTTTTAACGCAGGGTCCTCAGGTGCCAGCCTTTGAAAAATCATTAACAGATTTTACAGGCGCAAAGCATGCACTGGCAGTAAACAGTGCTACCTCGGCATTACACATTGCTTGCTTAGCATTGGGGTTAGGTCAGAACGACATATTGTGGACAACGCCGGTTACGTTTGTGGCATCTGCAAATTGTGGTTTATATTGTGGAGCAAAAGTAGATTTTGTTGATATTAATCCACAAACATACAATTTATGTCCGATTGAATTAGAAAAAAAATTACGGTTAGCGCAAGGAAGTAATCAGTTACCTAAAGTACTGGTGGTTGTTCATTTTTGCGGTCAACCCTGCGATATGAAAGCGATCCATGCGTTATCGGTAGAGTATAGTTTTAGTATTATTGAAGATGCTTCACATGCCATTGGTGGCTGCTATTTAGAGTCGCCAATTGGAGCTGGTCAGTATTCTGACATCACCGTATTTAGTTTCCATCCGGTTAAGATTGTCACTACCGCAGAGGGTGGTGCTGCGCTCACCAATAATGATAAGTTAGCTGAAAAAATGGCACTGTTTCGCAGTCATGGTATTACCAGAGATCCGGCATTAATGCAAGGTGAGTCTGATGGTGCTTGGTATTACCAGCAAATTGAACTGGGCTTTAATTATCGTATGACGGAATTACAGGCTGCGCTTGGTGTATCACAAATGCTGCGATTAGCTGATTTCGTTGCTGCGCGTCATCATTTAGCAAAACGTTATAACTCACTGCTAGGTCAGCTACCTATTGTAAGACCTTTTCAGTTAGAGAATACGTACTCGGGCTTACATCTGTATGTGATCCGTTTACAGCTTGATAAAATTAACTTGACGCATCAGCAAGTATTTAATGCGTTAAGAGCAAACGGTATCGGTGTTAACTTACATTATATCCCTGTCCACTTACAGCCTTATTATCAAAATATGGGCTTTAAGCAAGGTGATTTCCCTGCAGCAGAAAATTACTATCAAGAAGCGATTTCATTACCATTATTCCACATTATGACGGAGCAACAGCAAGATGAAGTTGTCGCTGTTTTAGAACGTGTTTTATTGTCTGATGTGGTTGAAATATCATGAGAATTGCAATGATCCCTGCCCGTGGTGGCAGCAAGCGTATCCCACGAAAAAATATTAAGTTGTTTCATGGTAAACCGATGATCGCATATTCTATTGAAGCGGCTAAACAGTCAGGTTGTTTCGATAAAATAATAGTGTCGACAGACGATCAAAAAATTGCTGATGTAGCTTTAGCTTATGGCGCTGAAGTACCATTTTTACGTCCCGCTAATATCTCAGACGATCACGCAACAACGATGGATGTAATTCAACATACCATCCACTGGTGTGAATCGCAAAATATGATGGTTGATTTACTTTGTTGCATTTATGCAACAGCACCGTTTGTATTACCGAGTGACTTATCAAAGGGGTTAGAAGCTGTATCAGTTACTGGTGTTGAGTACGCATTTAGTGCCACTTCATTTGCTTTCCCTATTCAGCGTGCTATCTCACTGAGCGAAAATGGCACGGTACAAATGTTTCAACCTGAACATTTAAATACACGTTCGCAAGATTTAGTAGATGCTTATCATGATGCAGGGCAGTTTTACTGGGGAAAAAAAGAAGCTTTTAAAGAAGGCCGAATCATGTTCTCTGCCCATTCAAAAGCTATTTTAATTCCGAGAAAACGAGTGCAAGATATTGATACACCAGAAGACTGGGAGTTGGCTGAAGCTTTGTTTTCAGTTTTGTAGAGAGTGTTTATGAACATAATATTTAGAGTCGATTCATCCTTATCTATCGGTTCTGGCCATGTAATGCGCTGCTTAACACTTGCTAACGGATTAAGATTACGTGGACATATCTGTGATTTTGTTTGCGTGAATCATGCTGGCAATATGATTGATCATATTTGTGCGGAACAATTTGAAACCCACGTGTTACCTGAGCGAGGCATTTCTGATGCTGTTGAAGGTAATGAGTATGCTCGCTGGCTAGGATGTTCGCAGCAAGAAGATGGATTGTTAACGGCTAATAGCATTGATCTTAATATGACTGATTGGATTATTGTTGATAATTATGCTTTGAGTGGAGAGTGGGAAAGCCTTTTTATTGGAAAAGGCATTAAAGTTTTTGCGATAGACGATTTAGCGAATAGGCCACATCGATGTAACTTACTACTTGATCAGACATTTGGCAGAGAAGCGGGTAATTATCATCATTTAACCTTACCAAGCAGCCGTTTATTGGTTGGTGCTGAATATTCTTTACTTCGGCCAGAGTTCGCTGCAATGCGAAATGAGGTTTTATCGAGAAAAAAAGACCTGCAAATAAATCATATTTTGATTTCACTCGGTGGTATTGACGAACACAATATTACTGAGCGAGTATTGCATGCCTTTCATGCTTTAAACTTACCCAATACTAAACTTACCGTTGTTGTCGGAGAGCATTGTCCTTGGAGAGAAGATATCACTCGATTGGCTGTGGTGATGAATACACCAACAACAGTTCTCGTTAATGTTCGGGATATGGCATCTTTAATGGCTGCTTCTGATTTTGCTATTGGTGCTGCGGGTTCAACTACTTGGGAACGGTGTTGTTTAGGGCTACCTTCGGCACTTATCGCAATTGCTGAAAATCAAGAGTTTGCATTATCCATATTGCAGAATGAAGGAATAGTACATAAATTTAATTTACAATATTTGGAAAAAGATATTATTAAATTTTTTGAAATGAGTAATCTAACTAACGTGGTTAGAGCACTTTCTGACAATTGTAGAAGTATTGTCGATGGTGGTGGTGTTATTAAAGTTATAAATGAAATGGAGAAAATTCATGGGTTGTAGTCTTAGAAACATGCAGATTTCTGATTTGTCATTGGTGCTAGAATGGCGAAATCGTGATGATGTACGAAAAAATATGTACACCTATGACGTAATTACGACTAAAGATCATAAACAGTGGTGGGCTCGAGAGAGTGTTAACCCTGCAACTCGTTTATTAATAGCTGAAATTGATGGTAATGCTGCTGGTGTTGTTACATTTACCAGCTACACGGGCGTCGGAGGTACCGCCTCATGGGCATTTTACTCAGGCAGTAGTAAAGTTCGTGGTATCGGTAGTTTGATGGAAGTTGCAGCATTAGAGTATGCTTTTGAAAAACTTGAATTAAGACGTTTAGAGTGTGAAGTTTTAGAGTTTAATTATCCTGTTGTTTTGTTTCATCGGAAGTTCGGCTTTAAGGTTGAAGGAATTAGAAGAAAAGCATACCAGCGCGAAGATGAGCTATATGATATCCACAGTTTGGCGATGTTAGAGTCGGATTGGCGTTTTAGTGTTAAATTGAACACTAATAAAGTGAGTAAAAAAATCCCCAAAGTAGTCACTAAGAATGTGCTAATCACGGATGAAATGATTCAGTATTTTTCTAATGCGAGTGATGATTCAAATAGTATTCACTTTGACGATAAAGCGGCACAATCATTAGGTTTTGAACATCGAATTTGTCACGGAATGCTAGCGGGTAGTTTATTTTCTGGATTGTTTTCACAAGCCCCTTTTGGCGAGGGAACAATTTATATGAGCCAGAGCTTACAATTTAATAACCCCATTTATGTTAATACTGATGTTGAGGTTAAAGTTCGAGTACTATCTCACATTGGTCGTAAAGTGACTTTAAAAACAACGATCCAAGAAGGTGATACTATTTTTATTAATGGTGAAGCTGAAATCTTATTACCTAAGGGTATGATATGAATGAGTTGAAAAAAATTGTGATCAACGGTCGGTTTATTGGACCTGCTTATCCTCCTTATATTATTGCAGAATTATCTGCTAACCATAATGGCGATATAAATCGTGCTTTTAAAATTATGGAAGAAGCAAAAAAAGCTGGCGCTGATGCAATTAAATTACAAACATATACACATGAAACCATTACCATTGATTGTGATAGTGAAGAGTTTCAAATTCATGGCGGCCTGTGGGATGGGCAAAGTTTGTACGAACTTTATAAAGGTGCACACATGCCGTGGGAATGGCATAAACCTCTATTTGAAAAGGCAAAAGAGTTAGATATTACTATCTTTAGCTCCCCATTTGATTTTACCGCGGTTGACTTACTTGAAGAGTTAGGTGCTCCAGCATATAAAATTGCTTCATTTGAATTGGTTGATTTACCGTTAATTAAACGTGTTGCAGAAACTGGTAAGCCAATGATTATGTCGACAGGTATGGCTAATAAGGAGGAAATCCAAGAAGCAGTTGATTGTGCTAGAAGCAATGGCTGTAAAGAACTAGTTGTTTTACATTGTGTGAGTGGCTATCCTGCACCCGCTGAGCAATATAATCTGCGCACTATTGCTGATATAGCACAGCGTTTTGATGTGCTCTCAGGTCTATCTGACCATACCATTGATAATGCGACAGCTGTTGCATCTGTAGTGTTAGGTGCTTGTCTTATTGAAAAACATGTAACGTTAGACCGAAATGGTGGCGGTGCTGATGATAGCTTTTCGCTTGAACCCAAAGAGCTTGCACAATTATGTCAGGATAGTAGAACTGCATGGCAAGCACTTGGTCAAGTTAATTATGAAAGAACTGAAGCTGAAAAAGGCAACGTGAAATTCCGTCGTTCTTTATATGTAGTAAAAGACATTGCAAAATGTGAGAAATTAACTCCTCATAACGTTCGTAGTATTCGACCAGGTTTTGGTATGCCTCCTAAATGTTATGAACAAGTGTTGGGGAAAACAGCGACACGAAATATAAGTAAAGGTACGCCTTTATCTACAAGCTTATTTGAGTGATTTAGTATAATGAAATATTGCAAAAAATGTTTGACAACAGATTTAAGGCCAAATGCATCATTCACAGATGGTGTTTGTATCGCATGCCATTTTTCGGATAAAGAAATCAAAATTAATTCAACATTACAGCTGAAAAAACTACAAGGCAAGATAAAGTTAAGTCGCCAAAAACAGAAAAACAAGGGTAGTTATGACTGTATTGTAGGGGTTAGTGGCGGAAAAGATAGTACGAGGCAGGCTCACTGGGTCAGAGATCGTTTAGGTTTAAAACCTCTGCTTATTTGTTGCGCTTATCCACCCAAACAAATGTCTGAGATCGGAGCTGATAATTTATCGAACTTAATCAGCATGGGATTTGACATTATAATGGCAACTCCAGCGCCGAAAAGTGCAGAAAAATTAGCTTTAGAATCTTTCCTACAGTTTGGTAATGTATGTAAGTCTACAGAAATTTCTTTATTTTCGACAGTACCGAGACTTGCAATTGAATTGGGTGTAAATACTATTTTTTGGGGGGAAAACCCTGCCTTACAAGTGGGTGATGCGGCAGTTGAAGGCGGTGATGAGTTTGATGGTAATAACTTAAGAAGGTTAAATACATTAACAGCTGGTGGTAATGAGTGGATATCAGACGCACTAGATAAAGAGTATCTTAAAGGCCATTATATATACCCTAATGAGATTGAATTCGAAAAAAATAAGATTAATATATTTTATCTTGGTCCAGCTTGGGATGATTGGAGTACAAATGAAAATTCGACTTATGCTGCTCTTCAAGGATTATCATTAAGACCAGGTGAGGAAGATATTACTGGAGATCTTTCTAATGCATCAATGCTTGACGAAGAATTTACAAATATTAATATGATGTTGAAATATTATAAATTTGGTTTTGGTCGGGCTACTGATAGCGTTAATGAACAAATAAGAAAAAATATAATAACAAGAGTCGAAGCAATTGCTATTGTCGATAAATATGATGGTGTATGTGGAGATAAAATTATTAGCAATTTTTCTAAATATGTTGGTATCACAGTAACCGAATTTTGGAATGTCGCTAATAAATGGGTTAATAAAGATCTATTTCATATATCAGATGGCTGTAGACCTGTTAAGAAATTTAAAGTTGGAGTTGATTATGCCGGTTGATATTCTAGATGTGGGTAGTGGTAATATTAGTTCAATCCAAAACTGGATTGAACGAGCAAATGTATCGACGAGAATTGTTACAAAATCAACGGGCATTAAATCCGATCTATTAATACTTCCTGGTGTTGGCTCTGCGGGTTCATATATGGAACGATTAAAGAAGGGGGGGTTTGATCAAGCTATATTAGAACATGTGGATAAAGGAAAACGATTATTAGGAATATGTCTTGGTTTTCAATTGATGGGACTATCTTCAGAAGAAGATGGCGGTGTTGAAGGGCTGGGGATATTAAATGGATCTGTGACAAAACTAGATTTAACTCTTTCGCATAATAGCTGGGAAAATTTTAAATTTAATCGAGATGACTTATGCGATCAATCTTTTAATTCAAATAGAAAACTCACTCGTAAGAAAAAAATTGATGGTCGAGTATTCTTTAACCATGAGTATGGTTTTTTAAATCAGGACGAAAATGTATTTAATAAATCAATTTCACCTGAGTACGCTAAGTATAGTTCAATGGTTGTTAAGGATAATATTATAGGTATCCAATTTCACCCCGAAAAGAGCCAACGAACAGGGCTCGAACTTATTTCAATGATTCTTTGAGGGAAATAATATGAGAATTGGTGCAACAGTATTATTAATCGATGGTCAATGTTATCAATCATATGGTTGGTTAAAAATGAGGCCTCTCGGTTGTTTAGAACATGTTATTGAAATTCTTGACGAATATCAGTGTGATGAGATTTCAATCATTCGACCTGTGAGATATGGCGATTCACTTGTAAGCTTAGCTCAAGATTTAGCTGTTTTGAAAAATATAAATACGATGACGCCATTAAGTTTTGGTGGTGGATTAAGGAGTAAAGAATCACTTCAGATGTTAGGGGACTCTCCTGTAGAACGGTTAGTATTTTCATCTGCATTTTTGAATAAAGATGCAACATTAATAAAACATGCAGTCGATTTATTTGGACATCAAGCTATACAGTGTCTGCTTCCTTGTAAAATGGAAGATGGTAGGTTAATGGTATATGCATGTGATAAAGGAGAATTCATTTTATCCGAAAATGTTGATTTTGATTTTATTGATAAATGGGCCAATGAGATTATTTATCATGATGTTTTAAATGAAGGATTAAATAATGCATTTGATTTTACGCTTTTAGATAACTCAATCTTTCATCACTCTAGAATAATTATTTCCGGTGGAATTGGTCATGCCAATATCAAAATAGCAAATGAAAAGTTATGTGCCTCAGTATTGATTGATAATAAAGTTTTACATAAAGAATGTTCGATTAAAGGATATAGAAATGCTTAAGGTATGTAATAAATGTTTATATGAAAAATCACATCCTTTTGGCTTATCTATTTATGATAAAGGTTGTTCTGGTTGTGATACTCATCATGAAAAATATAGTATAAATTGGGCTGCTAAACGTGATGAACTAGAAAATGAAATTAAGTTAGTAAAAGCAAAGTCAAAAGGTTATGACTGTGTTGTACCTGTAGTTGGAGATGCAGAAGATTATTATGTTGTAAGTAAGGTACTTGAATTAGGATTAAATCCTTTAATCGTATCGGTTAATGATTATTTCAAAAATGATATTGGTTGGCATAACTTACATAATTTGATCACGCATTTTGATGTTGATTCATTTGTATTTAATCCTAATATAAATGTTTATAAAGATTTAGTTAGAACATCACTTAGAAAATTTGATCATATATTATTACCATTTTTATCTTTACATACGTCATTTCCTGTTCATGTCGCCAAGGCAAGAAAAATACCATTGATAATATGGGGACAAAACCAAGCTGTTGAACAGGTTGGTAAGTTTTCTCATTATGATAAAGTTGAAATGAGTAAATGGGGCCGTAAAGAACACGATTTATTTAATTGTGATATTGATACATTAATTGGTAACGGTGCTCAAGTTGATGAAAGAGATCTTAATTATTATCAATACCCCAACATTGATCAGCTGTCTTCGTCTGGTGTTAAGGGTGTGTATCTAAGTAACTATTTTCATTGGGATCCCTTATATCAGAACAGCAATATGACAGACTTTGGTTTTAAACCTCAAAAAAATACGTCAAGTTTTGATATTTATGAGAGAACAGGTAGTTCAGTATATTATGAATTACATGACTTAATGAAATTAAAAAGAACTGGATACCGAAAAATTAGAGACCACCTTGTAAGGGAGATTAGGCACGGAAGAATAACACGTGAAGAAGCTACTAAACTTGAGTCTATCTATAATCAAAGTAAAGTTGACATATCAGGATTTTGTCGTTGGTTAGATGTGTCTGACAGTGGTGTTAAATGGCTAAAACTACATAAGTTTAAAGGTTTAGAAAATATTATTGGAACTCAGACCGAGTGTGCTGACATAAAGGTTCCAGAGGCTATTAGTTTATTGTTAAAACCGTCTTCAAATGTTGAAAATAAGTTCGTTACGTTTGGTAAGGGAGTTCATATCTAATGAGTACTTTATATATTATTCAGAATGAGACTCACTTAGATAATTTCTTAGAACTTTGCAAAAGCGATGATGATTATAATTTTATTATTATTGATAAATTTTGTGGCTTTGAGATAAAAGAAGAAAAATTAAATAAGATAAGAAAAGATTATTTACGTTTAGATGCTTATGGAAAGGGTATCTATAGAGTTACAGGTATATATCGTCTATTAAAGATAATCGGATTTATCATTAGAAAACCGTATTCTAACTTATCTTTGCCTCAAAAAATAGTAATTGGAAATGATGGCTCTGTACAAAAAATTATTATCCATTACTTCAAAAAAATGGACCCTAGTATTTCGGTTGAATTATGGAGCGATGGCTTACTAGAAAAAGTTAAAATGACCACTTTTAAAAAAGTAATGTCATTAATAGAACCTGGATTAGATAGAATAAGAGTAACCCCTTTTTTACCATCCATCACAGGCTGTAGCAGTTTAATTGATACTGCATATGTAATGAGTGAAAGTTGTAAAAATAGCATTGTTGTTAATGGCTTCAAAGGTCAAACTTTAGAAGTTAAAGAATTTCCTAGGCATGTGAAATTAAAAGAGATTGAGAGAAGCGTAAAAAAACATAGATTATTATTAGTCGTTAGTGCTTTTTCTTGGCATGGAAGAGATGATATTGAAAAGTGGGAAATTGAATTAGTAAGAGATTTTGTAAAAATGGCAGGGGATATCAAAGAGGATAAGGAATGCTCAATTAGAGTTCATCCTCGTAGTTCAGAAGCTCTTTGTAATATAATAATGCAAAGTGGGATAGCAAGTGATTTTCTTCATTGTGAAGAGGATATTGTAAATAGTGATGTTGTCATTTCATACGCATCTACTTGTTTATTTGATGCTTATGTATTGGGTAAACAAGTGTATACTTATTCTAAAGGCGCTCCATACATTAGTCGGGGAGACTTTGTGGAAGGATTACCTATGATAAATGAATTGGACTTGGTTTTTTATAAATGAGACGTATTTTAAATTCTTCAATTATAATGAGTTGGAGTAGTATTTTATCAAGGCTAGGGATGGCACTTTTAGTATTACCCTTTATCATTGTTTTTTTAGATGAGCAATCGATTTCGATTTGGTTTTTCTTTCTTATTTTAAATAGATTAAGAGATATATTTGACTTTGGTTATTTAGATAATGTTTCAAGGCATATAAGCTATATCAAAGGTGGGGGGGAATCTAACTCTGAAATATCAACTTTATATCTATATGCCGGCCATGTTTACAAACGCTCAGCATTAGCTTGTTTTATAATATCTTTTTTTATAGGTTCGGTTGGACTTTTTATTAAAGGATTTAATGTAATAGAAAATTGGCAATTTTATTTAGCTTTACTTGTAATTTCATTATCAAATTCTATTTTTATTTATGGGAATAGATATATTTCTATATTATTCGGAATGGATTATATTTCAAAAATAAAATCTTGGGATACTTTGTTTACAATTCTTAATATTTTAAGTTTGCTGTGTTTTTTAAATGAAGGCGTTACCGTTTTAATATTGGTTACTATAAATTCATTTTGGTTGATATTGTGTGTTTTTAGAAATGGGATAATGCTTAATCGTATTTTTAATGATTTAAATCTAAACGTTAACCTTTTGGGTAAGGGAAATTATAACTTTAATTTGATAAGGGATAATGCTAGAAGAGAATTTGTTGCAAGTTTATTCTCTGTTGGTTATTTTCAACTTTTTAACTTTATTATCTCCTTATATCTGCCTACTTCCATATCGAATACGTACTTGTTTTTAGATAATGTAGTCGATCAAATAAAAAACTTATCTCGCGTCCCCTTTTATGTCAAACGGCCGGGATTGGCCTCAGAGTTTAAACGAAATGGTAATCTTAAATGGAGAGAGATATCAACTTATATGGCTCGTTCTCACTTTGTTCTCCTGCTAGGATTATTCTCATTTTCTATTGTGGGACCATATATACTAGAATTAATTGGTTCGAACGTTGTATATGATAAATTACTTTGGGGAACCATTTCTATATATGCATTTTGTGAACGCTTGACTGCGATGCATTCACAAGTGAATATACTTGTGACCGATAAGATTAAAAGTCATATATATTTGCCTAAAACGACGTTGATGTCATCATTAGGGTTGCTTCTATGTGTTTTATTTAAAGTTGAGTATTATTATTTTCCTCTATGTTTTGCCGTTTCATATTTGACTGTTTTTTATGCTAAACTATCCACTGACAATTACAGAATTTTGAATGTGTCAATGATCTGTTTTGAGGCTGTAACAATGAGGTTGGTTGTTTTTTTTATTTTTCTTGGTATTGCAGTATTTTTATTATTATAATTTTATAGTCTAGGTTTTTATGAATTATGTAGTGTTAAATAAATCATTAGGTGAAATGGATTGGTTAAGTGTTCATTCAGAATATTTATTCGGTAATCAGCCTGTGACATATATTTGTTATCGAATTACGAAAAAACAACTTTTACAATTCTGTCCAAGTTTATTCAAAGATGAAAATGTGCAGGTTATTGATTCTGAAGAATTATTTGGTAATTATAAGTTAACGGTAAATATAGATAATTTTTTAGATCGCTTATCTACTTATATTTTCAATCATGCAGGGCATACTGCACAGATGTTCGTCGATTTAGGGTTTATTTATTTGAAAGCACTAATTTCAATTATATTGGTACATATTGATAAAAAGAAATTACCTATCAAAGGAAAACTTTTTCACGAAAATAATGATAGGACGACATGTTTTTTTGAGGCTATTAAAAGATCTATAAGTGGAGATGAAGTGATTTTTTTTCCACATCACTTTGGTATCACAACCCCTAAAAATAAATATACAAGCTTTATCCATAATAAAATTGGTGTTAGTAAGTGTTATGTTAATGGTTATAATGAAACAGTTTTCAATGCATATGAAAGAATAAAGCATAAAAAACAATCGAAAATAACTAATGATGTACCAGTGAAATACCTAATTTTGACACGACAATGCTCTGAATCATTTGGTTTCACAGAGGGCGCTGCTTATAAGTCATTAGATAAATTATTATCTGATTTAACATCAGTGTTGCCAAAATCCCAAATCTATATAAAGAATCACCCTAGAGATAAGGATAATTTATCATGGGCTAAATTAACTGATAAATATAGCCTGCGTGATATGGATTATTCTGCGATAGACTTTGTTAAGCAGAATAATGTCATTTGCTTTCATCTGCATACAACATTAGCTATTCAAGTTAGCCAGTTAGGTTCCAAATGTTTCGATGTCTCCCCGTATGATCCAGAGCTTGTTGCTTTATCTGAACCATTGAAAGAGCAATTGAAACTTCAACTTACAGGCGGATATACAAAGATGTTAGATGTATTTAGCGAAAACGAATTATATAAGGTTATATCTTGACTGCAAATCCTATTTCTTTAATAAAATTTATTATCTGCATTTCATGTGCTGAATTAATATATTTTTTATTTTCCAGTATAATACCAAGAGATATATACAATTTATTTTTAACAACAGTTGCATTAGCAACTGTGATTATATTTTTTTCAAAATACTCTAGCTTCAGCCAATTTTCATTTTTGGCTTATATTCTTGTTGTCTTTTGTATTGTTTTATCTGGAGTTAACGCCTATTTCATAATAAATAATTTTGCATGGGTCGGTACGTTAACCAAATATGTGTTGTATACGTTGTTGCTATTTTCAATAAGAAAGGTTGAATTTAATAATAATACTATATTTATATTCTTGGTTTTTGTTTCATTATTATTACTGTATTTTACTTTTATTTTAGGTTGGGGGTTAGGTAACACACAGATTCTGAATGGTAGGCTTAGATTTCAAGGGTTAACGTATACATCTTCAATTTACTCAATGTTCACTGGTCTCACTGTAATTGTGCTTTTTCACCTAGGCGCTAATTCAAAGTATTTTAATTTATCAAACTCTAAGAAGATAATTACTTGGCTGTCATTTATTTTCGCTTTTACGGCATGTTACTTATCGGGGTCTAGACAACCTTTCTATGGGTTGATAATGTCCTTTTTCATTATACTATACTTAAATGCTCATCTGTTTTATAAAATTCTTGTGGTTTTTGTGATTTCATTTATTCTATTTTTATACAAAGAGCAACTTTTTAATGCTGTGAATATAATCTCTCATATATATAATTCAAATAGTATGCTTCAGAATATGGCAGGATATGTAGATGGTTCCACTTATTCTAGAATAAGGTATTTTGATTATGGTCTTTATTTTCTTTATCAACATGATCTGCAATTATATGGCTCTGGTTTAAATTCTTTCCCTGATATTTTCTTGTCTTTAACAGGTTCAGAGAGGCCTGCTACACACAATATTATTTTAACAATCCTAATGAATTTTGGATTTGTTGGACTTTTTGTTTTTATTTTTTTTATTGTTGCTGCTATATTTAAGAGTAGAAAAAACACAACAAGAACACTCTTGATTTTATATTTGTTATGTGGTGTTTCTTTAAATAATCCAGATTATTTTGTTTCATTTTCAGTTTTTTATTTGGTCTTTTTTAGTGTTGTAAGGAATGAAAGAAAGTAGTTTGGCTAACTTTGGGGTTAGATAAAAACCATAAACAAGATTAATTATGGTTTTTATCGCTGAGTTCTTTCCTCTGTCTGTGTTAAGTGTTTGAGTTAAGGTGTTCAGCTATACATTATTACTAACGCGCCTACAAGTCTTACTTTTTACGTATATTCAGTTTTAAAAATCACACCGTGTATTATTTGAATATGAGAGTGTTCATCTTTTACTCTATTTAAAAGCGAGAACTTTCCAAGCTAAAATTTTTTGAGGGGGAGTATTACATTTTATATTTTAGCATGATTCAAATTTTTGTTATTTAATAAAATGGCTAAATGGCTAAATGGCTAAATGGCTAAATGGCTAAATGGCTAAATGGCTAAATGGCTAAATGGCTAAATGGCTAAATGGCTAAATGGCTAAATGGCTAAAATGG
>Ga0105356_10002805_pt1 | contig 17281 bp, 20 predicted proteins | sample GOMGulsemesocosm_3_FD_83502 | JGI IMG/M metagenome (GOLD analysis project Ga0105356, IMG submission 83502) | Methane-oxidizing microbial communities from mesocosms in the Gulf of Mexico - GOM9D Gulf of Mexico | ecosystem: Environmental > Aquatic > Marine > Cold seeps | place: Gulf of Mexico...
ATTCTGAGTCTGAGTGCAGACTTCTTATATTTGATTTACATGATGCCACAACAAGAAGGAAAATATTTGAGTTTAGGGGGAGTTCAAAAGAAGCTGATGATGCCAGAAATAGAGCTGAAGAAGTAAAGAATGATCTTCTATCCAATCAGTTTTTTAATGGATTGCCACTTAAAAGACAGAAACACTTCCTAAAGGGAGCAGATCCATTCCTGATCGATAAGGAAGATATTATTTTGAGGAATGGTGGTGATAAAGATCAGTTTCTCGGTTTGTATAAATTTTTGTCAGCAAATGCTCATAGTTACCCTATGGGTTTTTATAAAATGGATGAGCATGGAAGCGGCAGAGGAGTTCATTGTAGAATTGAAGAAGAATATACGGAAATGATGGCTCAACTTGCAACTGCCCAGTTGCTGGCTGCAAAAACAGTATATGAGCGCATAAAATCGAATGAAATTGCATAACAAAGAGTGGCAGTCGGAAAAACTACTCGCGAGCTCGTATTTTTCCGCTGCACAAAAGCGTTAAATACAAATGGTGTTAAATTGAAACTAAAACATTTAGTCTTAATCATCTACTCATTGTGCTTCTTTGTTAGTACGATTGCAGTTTGGTATGCATCTCCAAATATAGATAGTATTAATGGCAAAGATATTTTTGGTGTAATCATAAGTTCTTTTATTGCTTACATTGTAGTTAGCAACCTAGAAAGCATGAATAAAATATCCATTCCAAATTTTTCTGCAGGTTCAAAGTTTGCAATTGTTGCAAGTCTAATTTTATTTGTAATAAATCAGGTTCCGCCCTTTGCTATTCTAAATAAAAGCCTAGATGCTTATCTGACCCATGCAGCTGTGTTGGGATTCATAGGACTTCTAGTGTCAATGATTGTGATACCTGCCTGTGGATTTACAGGTATACTTCTGCAGAAGTATTTAACAAGACATTCGTGATCGTGCCTACGGCACTGGGACGCTTTCAGCGCCCCACAATATTGGCGTTAACTCTCCGGATAGCCAATGCATCTGAATGAAGAAAATTACAAAGTAGCTGAGAGTGCTCTAAAAGACGTACTATATCTGTTCGTTGATGCTACGGTGCAAAATGGTGATTTCTCAGAACTAGAGTTGGGAGAATTTGATCCATTTAACTTCCTAAAGGTTGAAGGTAGTTCTGATAAAACTGTTTTCCTTACGGACGGGGAGTGCGATTTACTAATGAAGGGATCTGCTGTGGCTCTTCTTTCCTTGGTTTCAGATGTATATTTCGATGATGAGTGCCACGCCGCCAATGAAAAAGATAAAGCTGAGAATGGGGTTATGCCTAATTTCATATCAAGCAAAGGCCAGCTAGAGCTACCAGAACACTACGCTTATTTGGTAAAAATATACGATGTGTATAAAGGCAGTAAATTCATAATGGACCCCTATATTGAAAATGCATTTAATACCGCATTCTCAAATGAGGTTGAATTTTATAATGCGATGAGAGAGGTTTTTGAGAATGTCATCAAAACATGTTTTACAACCCTCTCAGAGTTCAAGAGTTAACAAGAACATCAATGATCGCCAGCAAAGCTGGCTGGACGCGCAAAAAGCCGCGCGCCCATTATATTGGCGTTATTTCTATAGTATTTTTTAAAACCAACCCAAAAAGAGAAAAAATAAGATGTACCAGAAAGTATTTTTCGCCATAACTCTAAGCTTGCTAATCTCGAGTTGTGGTACTTTACCTTCCACGAAAGTGAAGACAAATGAGTTCATTCAAGAATCTTCTTCATTAACAGAAAGCTCTTCTATTACTCCAGTTGAAAATATAAAACTCTACGAGAGACAATACCCGAAAGGTGTTGTAAAAGACGGTGATCTTTTACAAGTGAAAGCTGGATATGAAGACAAAATTGAGATTCTCGGAATGGTTTCAGTTGATTTGAAAAAGGGAGCTATGACATCTCCATTTCCAATGGGCCCTAAGCGCTTCATCTATGTTAATGATGATGACGTAGGTAGCTTGCATAAGTATTGTAAATCTATGAATGTTCAAGATGGATTATTTATGATTCTTATGTGGATTCCTAACTACCTTGCTCCATGGAATTGGCCTTGTTACTTCCAGGAGGACCATGGAGGTGAAAGTAATGAAGATTTGGAATACAGAAATAATACTCTTGAATACTTAGTTAAATCTGAAGCATCTCGATTAGGTGGTAATGCAGTTATTGGATATAGCGTGGGTGGATTAGCTTACGTAAATTCTGTTACTGGAGTAACTGTAGCAAATACAGATTCATGGTCTGCTGCTGGATATGTTGTCAAATTTAAATAACAAATGGCAGCAACGGACTTGGTTACCTGTCACTCAAATTGCTTCGCAATTACGTGCCAAGTAACCAAGTTGGTGTGCCAGGCGTTATGCACTAAAGGTATTTATATAAATGGAAATTGGTGTCGGTATTGAAGCAGATGCTAAATCAAGCTTAAAAGTTGAGCTAGTCTCTGACCTTATTGATGAGCTCTCAGCCTTTCTTAAGCCAATTAATTATGGAGCAGGAATACTGAGCGTTTCAATCGGCTTTATTTGTATTGACCTAGTGCCTGGATATGAAAACTGGAATAAAGCGAGGAAGCCTAGATTTACCAAAAATAGGAAAGTTAAATTGCTTAGCGGAGAGTCCATTGCTGCTAAAAATAACTTTTCCTATGATATGACATTTAGCGCTGATGAATACGCTAGCTTTATCCAAGCTACTGATATTGAATCAACTAGGGTGTTTGCAATTAAACTTATTGAATCACTATCTACTTTTGACCATCTCCCCAAATCTGTGTCAGACTTTAATACTGGTCAATTCAAAGCTGACATTGAAAATTTTGTTAGCTCAAAAATTGGAGTTGAAGCAAGTGCATAACAATACGCTGAAAGGCATTACGGCCAAAAAGACGGCCTCCATTGGACGTGCTAGACGCACGCCCATTAGCTAAAGCGTTAGAAGGTAATTTTGTATGGATAACTTATCAGTTATATTAATAGCCTTAGCCGTTCACTTTAGTTTGGCTGCTATCTCATCGCTAGTAGTTCTAGCTGCTGATATCGTCAAGAAAGAACAAAAGATGGCACAGATTCTGGTATGCCTACTAATACCTTTTGTTGGTTCATTGCTAATTTTGGCATTTACTATAAATGAAGAATCTTCTGGTGGTGGGAGCTTTAAGTCTTCATCTAACAATACTCAGATTACAGATAATCACGGTATTGATTTACATATTTCACATAAACAACATCAGAATATATCGTCGTCAGATGGTTCCGATTAAACCTTCTAACAATAAAATTAATGATCGCCCTGCGGGCTGGACGAGAGTTCCCCCTATAAAGTAGACGGCTATTTTATTCCCTCCATTGCCTAGTTCTTTAAGTGACATCATAACCACCGGAGATTCGCTTTTGCGGGTTATTATTATCGGGGTATGATCATTGCAAACTCGTTCCATAGTAACTCCAAAATGTTCATGTACGTAAATACGTGTAGAAGCTATAGCAACATATGACCAATAGCGCATAGGGCAATGAATAAACCATGACTGATTCAAGTAAACCTATGTTTTGGCGGGATAGTCGTATGCCGCATGTAGAGCTGCGTAAGGTTGAAGATGGCAGAAAGCTTTGCTACGCCTCGCATAGTCATACTCAGTGGTCTTTGGGGGCGATTACTCAGGGGCAGAGCACCTTTATCTATCGCGATGATGAGTTCAACGTCAGTGCTGGTTCTTTGGTCATAATGAATCCTAATTGGGTTCATGCCTGTAATCCGATTGATAACCAGCCTTGGGCTTATTTGATGCTGTATATCGATAGCGATTGGCTAACCCGTTTGCGCTTTGAGGCGGGCTTGCTTGATGAACTTTGCTGGCAAGATCTGGCGACGGCCACCCTGGCTGATAAAAAGTGGTTTGCAGATTATTGTCAGTTAGCAGAATGCTTATTGGATTCTGATTGTGAGCTATTAGAGAAGCAAACGGCGGTGGTGGAATATCTTACTGCCTTGATGTTTGAGCTAGCAGGTCGACCTGTTGAACCCGTCATAAAAACTCCCGAAGTATTGCAAATGTTGGCTGATTATCTGAAGGCTAATTCAACGGCGCAAGTATCTTTAGATACCTTGTGTGAACTCTCGGGTTATAGTCCTGGGCATTTGATTCGCTGTTTTAAACAGCACTTTGGTTTTACGCCTCATGCGTACCTGATTAATTATCGGATTCAGCGTGCGCAAGAAGCGTTGAAGCGCGGTCAGTCGATTGCCGAAACAGCAGTGAACGCAGGCTTTGCTGATCAACCTCATTTTCAGCGCACTTTCAAAAAACTGTTAGCGGTTACGCCCAAGCAGTATCGACAGTCCTTACTCAATAATAAGAAAGATGCAGCTGGCGAGAAGTAATGATGCCAGTATTCGGTTGACGCTAATGAGTACTGTTGGCTGCTGAATGTAACGACGTAAAAATGCTCCGGCGTAAACCCAGCAGCTGAGTGATAACCAGCAAATCGGCAGGTATAGGGAGGCAAAAATGAGAATCTCGCTCAGGTTGTCGCCACTGGTATAAGCGCCAATTCCCGAAGCGGAAGCGAGCCATGCTTTGGGGTTAAGCCATTGCATGATGACTCCGGTTATAAAGCCTGGCGCGCTTTGCTGTTCGTCTTCATCTATGCGGCCATTATCTCGAAATAGCTGAATGCTCAAATACACTAAAAACGCGATGCCTGCCCAGTGTAAAAATGCATTGAAGGCGGGTACTGCAATCAGTACAGAATACAGTCCTAACCCTATGGTAATAAAAAGGGCGATGAAGCCTAGTGTCGCACCGGTAACGAAAATCAGTCCCTTGTGTATCGGGTAGCGGGTACCGCTGCTTAGGCAGACTAGATTAACGGGGCCGGGGGAAATCGATGCCGCTAAGGCAAAAGCGATCATGGGGAGGATTAAGGCGATGGTCATTTGCTTCTCTGTTCATTAGCTTTGCCGCAGTGTGTAATAGTGGTGCGGCAAAGTATTGAACAAAATTGCGCTGTTGCTACAAAATATTAAGGATTCATACGTTCTCGAGCGCGTTCCGATAGCTCTTTGTTTTCCGTTTTATTGGTTATTTGTAGTTTATGATGCATGGCTGTTTTAGCCAGCATGTGGGCAGTCACTGGTGCGGTAATCAGTAAGAAAAGGGTGATTAGCAGTTCATGCAGACTTAAATACCCTTGTTGATAAGTTACCAATATCACCGAGGCAATAAGCAGGCAGCCCATTCCCAATGTGGTTGCCTTGGTCGGTGCATGCAGGCGGGTATAAAAATCGGGCAACTTTGCTAAGCCTAGGGAGCCAATAAAAACAAAAACAGCGCCAATGACTAGAAATACCGATGCTACCAATTCAATCCAAAATTCCATTCTATTTTCCTAATGCTGATGTGACGATTTAGTCGATCTATTCGATTAAGTCGCCACGTAATATGTATTTGCACATGGCAGCGGTGCTGACAAATCCGAGCATGGCAATTAATAAGGCGGCTTCAAAATACAGGGTGGTCGCAGATGAAATACCAAACAAGATAATCAGCGCGATGCTGTTGATGTACATGGTATCTAGCGCGAGAATCCGATCGGGTCTGCTTGGACCTATAAACAAACGCCATAAATTTAAAATTAAGGATAAGCATACTAGGGTGGTTGCTATCAATATTGCAGTGCTTAGCATTGGAAAATCTCCCTAAGAGGTCGCTCATATCGATGTTTAATTTGGGCGATTAGCTCATCTTTATCGGTGAGGTTAAGTACGTGTACGTACAACCATTTTTTGTCTGCCGATATTTCTGCGCTCACTGTGCCTGGGGTTAATGATACGGTACTTGCTAGTATGGTAATGGGCAGCTCGTATTCAATTTCAATGGGGATGGCCACAAAAGCAGGGTTCAAATTTTTATTGGGGCCAATCACTAATAATGCGACTTCAAAATTAGCGACAATAATGTCGCCAATCACCATTAAGGCATAGCGCAGGCTAACTAGGGGTTTGTGGATGCTTGGCTGGGTATCTTGCATGCCCGAGGTCAGTAGCGGTATGACGATGGCAATAAACGCGGCCAGTACTAAATGTCCTGGGGCAATGCTGTTATTAAGTAATAGCCAGACGACAAATAATAAAAGCGTATGCAGTGGCATGGGTAATAAGCGAAAACGCGGCTTAGCTGTCATTATTTGTCCCCTGCAGGAAGTAAGGCATCAACTGTTTGGGTTGTATCATGCAGCTGAGCAGCGGCTAGTTGAGTATATTCGGTTACTGGGCCACCAAATATGACTAATAATGGCGACGCTGATAGTAATAATGTAATCGCTATCAGTTTCAGCGGATGCAGCGGCTCATTGTGGCTGCTTTCCCCAGAGGTGCGCCAAAAGAGGGTGGTACCTGCACGGGATAAGGCGATCAAGGTGGCAAGCCCTGCTAATAAGATGACGGGCCAAACCCATGCGGTTTCTAGCATGCCTTCGGTGGCTTGTAGTATCAGTATTTTACCGACAAAACCTGATAGCGGTGGCATACCCAGAACCGTGAGTGAGGCGATGAAAAAGGCAATGCCCAGCACTTTGGCGTGTGTCATTTTACGGGCAATAACGTATCGGTCTTCTGCTTTACCACGTTGTTTCATAATCATATCGGCCAGTAGGAATAGTCCTCCTGTGACCAAGGTGGTATGTATCAAATAATACAGGGCGGCTGATGTGGCGGCTTCTCGTTGCATGGCAATGGCTACCATCAGTGTTCCTACCGAAACGATAACAAGGTTCGCCACAGTTAAGCGTAAGCCTGGGCTGGCCAGTACGCCGATGGCACCCATGATTAACGTTAAGATGGCTAATGGCCATAACCATGGAATGGCGATGTTGGCCAGTTCGCCAGCGTCTGCACCAAATACAACGGTATGCACACGCAATATGCTGTAAATACCAACCTTGGTCATGATTGCGAATAGTGCGGCAACCGGTGCGCTGGCGGCGGCATAGGTTTTTGGTAGCCAGAAGTGTAGAGGCAATAAAGCAGATTTAAGGCCAAATACGACCAGTAATAATAGGCCACCGGCTTTTACTAATGCTTGCTCGTTTTCACCTAATAGACGGACCTTGTTAGCCATGTCGGCTATGTTCAGGGTTCCTAGGGTGCCGTATAAAATACCCAGCGCAAATAAGAAGATGCTGGATCCTACTAAGTTCAGAATCACGTAGTGCACATTCACTTTGGTTTTTTGTTTACCACCACCGTGTATGAGTAAGGCATAGGATGCGATCAGTAAGACTTCAAAGAAAACGAAGAGGTTGAAGATATCTCCGGTTAGGAATGCGCCATTCACCCCCATGATTTGAAACATGAATAAGGGGTGGAAGAACATGCCTTCATTATCATCCCCAGCGCAAGCATACAAAAGTGCGCCTAAGCCCAGTACTGAGGTGAGTAATACCATCAGCGTCGATAATCGGTCTGCAACTAGAGTAATACCAAATGGGGGCTGCCAGCCGCCCAGTACGTACAGTTGTATGCCTTGCTGGTGGCTGGTGAGTAATAATAGGGCGGAAGTGATGACGAGAGTCACCATCACGGTTATGGCAAAGACACGATGGCGAGTAATGGAATTACTAAGCGGCGGCAGCAGCATAAATACGGCTGCCAGCATCGGTAATAAAATTGGAAAAATAGGCAGGTGTTGCATTAACTATGTCTCTTATCTGAAGCGCTAGATTTTGTCGGCTGCACGGGGATTTTTCCATCGACATGGTCGTTCCCTTGATCCGCTCGTGAGCGCATGGCTAATATCACGACAAATGCTGTCATTGCAAAGCCGATTACAATTGCGGTTAGCACTAATGCTTGCGGTAGTGGGTCGCTGTATTCGGCTGATTGCCCGAGGACGGCAGCGCCATCAAGTTTTAGACGACCGCTGGCAAAAAGAAATAGATTCACCGCATAAGAGAGCAGGGTTAGTCCCATAACAACGGTAAATGTTCGCCCTCTTAGTACTAAAAAGAACCCACAGGTGGTCAGTACGCCGACACACAGAGCATAAATCGCTTCCATTAATCGTTCTCCTTAATATGGGTACGTTCGCTGGTGGTTAATTTACCTAGGTTCGCCAGTATGAGCATGACGGCTCCGACGACGGTTAGGTATACGCCTAGATCGAACAACATGGCGCTGGCGAGTTCGAATTCACCAATCCAGGGTAAGCTGAAATAATCGAACCAGGTACTTAAGAAAGGCTTATCGAATATCCAGCTGCCTAGGCCGGTGGCCGTGGCGATTAATATGCCGCCAGCAATCATCCATTGGTAGTCGATGGTGACGCGGGGTTTAATCCACTGCACACCGTGGGCAATGTATTGCTGAATAATGGCGACTGCGGTAATTAGTCCGGCAATAAAGCCACCGCCCGGTACGTTGTGACCACGTAAGAAAATATAAGCCGATACTAGCAATGCTAACGGCAGCAGGCTCTGCGAGACCATTTCAAACATCATTGGATGTGGGTCATTCCCCCAAGCACGGCCTTTGTCATCTCGGGTTGGCATGGAGATACGCATCTTGGCGATCAGTTTGAAGATACCCAGTGCCGCGATACCGAGTACTGTGATTTCTCCTAGGGTATCGAAGCCTCTAAAGTCGACAAGGATAACGTTGACGACATTGGTGCCACCACCGCCGGTTTTACTGTTGGCTAAGAAGAAGTCTGAAATGGTGCTTAGCGGGGTTGTTAGCATGGCGAAACAGATGGTGCCAATAACGCAGCCGATCAACCCCGAAACCACTAGGTCAATGCTTAAGCGTCTATTGCTCGATTCCTTTTGGGAACTTTGCGGTAAAAAGAATAGCGCGAGCAAGAGTAAGATGATGGTTACAATTTCGACGGATAGTTGAGTCAGTGCTAAGTCTGGGGCTGAAAATTGTGCAAAGGCTAAAGACACGACTAAACCAACGACTGATAGAAAGATGAGCGCTAGAAAGCGTCTTCGGTGCCATATAACGGTGGCAATAGCACTGAGTATCATCAGTAAGGCACCGGTTATGGTGACACCATCGATTGGTATTTGCGGGCGAGAACCTGCGTTCTGCGCTAAATCGAGTAGGGGGAGTGAGGCCATTGCTAAGGTGAATAACAGCAGTAAGAAGACATAGCGCTGCAAGGAGCTGTTCTCCAACTTGGCAATAATGCGCTTAGAAGTATTAACGGTTGATTGTATTACTCTTTCAAAAATGTGCTTAGCATCAGGCTCATCAAACTGCGATTGAAAGTTAAACAGATGGCGGCGGTTATAATAAATAGTGATGCCGCCAACCATGGCGAGGAAGCTCATTAGCAGTGGCACATTAAAGCCGTGCCATATCGCTAAGTTGTGAATCGGAACGTCATGAGCGAGTACGGCTGAAGAAGCGATGTGTAATAAGTCGCCGACCACATAAGCGGGAAAAATGCCGACCACTAAACATAGGGTCACTAAAATTTCGACCGGCACCTTCATATAGCGTGGTGGCTCTTTCGGTGTTTTTGGCAGATCGACCGGTTCGCCGTTAAAGAATACGTCGTGAATAAAGCGCAATGAGTAGGCCACTGAGAAGGCGGCGCCTACGGTGGCCAATAATGGAATTAGCCAAGACAAGGAACCGAGCATGCTTTGGTCGAGGGTTTCGGCAAAAAACATCTCTTTCGATAAAAAGCCATTCAATAAGGGGACCCCTGCCATGGACATCGCTGCGACGATGGCGAGTGTTGCGGTATGAGGCATGTATTTCATTAAGCCATTGAGTTTGCGCATATCACGCGAACCGGTTTCATGGTCAATAATACCCGCCGCCATAAAGAGGGAGGCCTTAAAGGTCGCGTGGTTGATAATATGGAAAACGGCCGCCACCGCCGCTAGGTCAGAGTTGAGACCTAATAACAGTGTGATTAAACCAAGATGGCTGATGGTTGAGTAGGCCAGCAGGCCTTTTAAGTCATGCTTAAAGAGTGCGATGTAGGCACCTAATAGCAGGGTTATTAGGCCGGTTAAGCTGACGATCATAAACCACAGATCGGTACCGGCTAAGACGGGATAGAAACGGGCCATTAAGAAAATGCCTGCCTTTACCATGGTCGCTGAGTGTAAGTATGCACTTACAGGAGTCGGTGCTGCCATTGCGTGTGGTAGCCAAAAATGAAATGGGAACTGGGCAGATTTGGTAAAGGCACCAACCAATACAAGGATTAATAATATGGGGTAGGTCGCGTGGGCGCGAATTAGGTCGCCATTATTTAGCACGGTATCAAGGTCGTAACTACCCACAATATTTCCGATCATTAACAGTCCTGCAAGCAGGGCAAGGCCCCCAGCACCGGTTACTGTCAGCGCCATTCTTGCGCCTTTACGCGCGTCAGAATTATGTGACCAGAAACTGATGAGTAGGAACGAGCTAATACTGGTTAATTCCCAGAACAGCCATAGCTGAATTAAGTTATTTGATATGACTATTCCGACCATTGCGGTCATGAAAAGGATTAAATAGGCATAGAAAGTTCCCATTGAGTCTTTTGCTGATAGATAGTATCGAGCATAAAGAATGATCAGTAGGCCGATGCCGAGAATCAATAATAAAAACAGCAGAGACAGACCATCGAGGCGGAAGGATAAATCTAACCCTATTGCGGGGATCCACTCTATGGTTTGCCTTAGGGCTTCACCATTAAAAATATCGCCAGCATACATGAGCACGAGTGCCAGTGAGCAGGCGGGGAGTATGGCAACGGAAAAAGCACAGACATTACGACCGAAGCGCTCTGTTAACAAAGGGACTATTGTGCCGATAAGGGGTAATAGTACGACCCATAGCAGATTCATATGAGGGGATGACTCCAGATTAAATAACTATATAACAAATAATAGACTGATTAATACGTCGTGCCTTAGAATCGCTCACTATACACTTTGTACACACTTGGTCAAAAAACTAGAACGCTGTAGGGCGTGCCAGAGGGGTGTTTTTTAACCGTTATTTCTGCTTGTGAGGTTATATGTCTGCGTGTATTTATTGGTATTAAAACGGGAAAATTAATAGGGTTGAGCTTTGACGTAGAAGGCATCGCGATTTAAGCGACTTATTCAAAATAGGAACTTAATTTTCTAGTTATTAATGCTTATCTTTTTGGCTTGAATTGTTAATGATTTAACTGACCATTTTTTACAAAAAGAATTTTTTTCGCGCCTTAGTTTCAACAGCTGGGGGCATGAAAGCCTGTTGTATTCATGTCTTCCTGTATCAGACTAACATTGCTCAAATATTCTATAGCTTTCTCTTAAAGCCCACTTTCCTAGTGGGTTTCTCTTGCCATTCGTATTATTTAAATTATGCTCTATTTCTTTTATATCTAGCACCCTTTCGACTGGAGCCATTTTCTATGAGTTTATTGTCGCTACGACCGATTTCAACCCTATTAACGGCATTAACAATGTTAATGTGTTTGCTATGGTCAGTTAATAGTCATTCAACTTCGCAAGACTTTACCTTGAAAGAAGTCGCTGAAATGGCTGATCGCAGTGAAGAAATCACGGCAGATTATAAGTCGCAGGCAGATGAGATTATAAAAATTCAGAATACGCCGTTATCGGTTATTTTGGCCATTGGTCACGCAATGGATAATAAAGATATAGAAACCGCTGCGAGTTATCTAGATTTACGTTATTTGCCTGCAGGTATCAGCAAAGAAGATGCCCCAATCTTAATGAAGCACCTGGGGGTAGTTTGGTCTCAGCAGCATATTATTGATTTGTCGAGTTTAAGCGACCAGCCAGAAGGGCATCTTAATGATGGCTTGCCTAGTTATAGAGATTTGTTGGGCACTATTACTTTAAAAGATGGCTCGGTCCCTATTTATTTACAGCGAGTTCCAGATGGCGAGGGTAATAAAGTTTGGAAAATTTCCAATGCGACGGTATCAAAAATACCTGAGCTTTGGGATGAGCTCGGCTATCACCCATTAGCGGAATCTATCTCTGGTTACTTGCCTCAGTTCAGTATATTGGATATGAATAACTGGCAATTTGTTAGTTTGATTATCATTGTTTTTAGTACTTGGTATTTCACCGCTGCTTTGCGTTGGTTGATGCTGTATTTGGTTTCTTTCTCTTCGCGTTATAAAGAGACGATGCACAAGCTGATCCATAGACCCATACGTATGGTTTTGTTTTTCACTTTGGTGCAGTGGGCGGTTGGTTTTCTAGGACTTTCTATTAATGCTCGGGTATGGATCGATAGCGGCACCTTAGGCTATTTGGCTTTGGCCTATTTGTGTTTGGGTATTATTGAGTTTTGTTTTGCTATGTATATTAGCCGCAAAACTCAGTCGTTAAATTCTATTGCGATATTACGGCCTTTGGTTACCACGTTAAAAGTTATTGCTGTGATCATTGTGGCATTAAACTGGTTTGATAATGCGGGTTACAGTATTAGCACTATCTTGACGAGTCTGGGTATAGGCAGTTTAGCGATTGCTTTAGCGGCGCAAAAAACCTTAGAGAATGTATTTGGTGCTTTTACCTTGTTTTTTGCCCGCCCGATTAAGCCTGGGGACTTTTGTAAATTCGGTACGATTTCTGGCACGGTAGAAGAAATTGGCTTGCGCTCTACTCGAATTCGTAAACTCGATCGTTCGGTGGTGCACGTACCTAATGCGGTTTTGTCATCGGGTAATTTAGAGAATTTTGAAGAGATAGACCGTCGCTTGTTTTTAAGAGAGCTGCGTTTGCGCTTGGATACGAGCCCAGAGCAGGTCAGGCTGGTATTGGCTGAGCTGAGAGAGTTAATGCAGTCTCATGAAAAAACCTTGGATATCGCGGCGCGAGTGCGGTTTGAAACAATTGAGCGGGATGCCTTTTTAATCGTGATTAATGTGTATCTTGATACTATCTCGCTGCTTGATTTTAAGGCGATTAGTGAAGACTTGAATTTAAGAATTTTAGAGACTCTTCGTGATCAGAAGGTTGAATTAGCGATGCCTGAGCAGCGAGTTCATATTTCATCGACGGATGTTGCTGATAGTACTCATACAGCCGATTAGCTATTGGTCGATTAGCTGATTATAATAACCGCATATTTACATTGTAGAGTGAAAAGTTATGCCTAAAGCGAGCGATATTAAGAAGAACGCAGCCGTTGAATATAACGGTAACGTATACATGGTAAGAGATATTGAGCGCTCTGTGCCACAAGGCCGTGCTGGTGGCAGCATCTACCGCATGCGTATGTACGATGTGGTTACGGGCAATAAGATAGATGAGACTTTTAAAGACTCAGATATGTTGAACCTTGCTGATCTGGTTCGTCGCCCTATTACTTTCTCTTACTCTGATGGTAATGAGTACGTATTCATGGATAGCGAAGACTATACGTCTTTCAGCCTGAATAAAGAAAATATTGAAGATGAGTTACTTTTCATTAGCGAAGCTACTGAAGGCTTGTTGATTGTTATTGTTGACGATGCCCCTGTTGGTTTACAGCTGCCTGCAACGGTTGAGCTTGAAATCACTGAAACAGATCCTTCGTTAAAAGGCGGTTCTGCTACGGCTCGTACTAAACCAGCGCTGCTTTCTACAGGTTTGACAGTTCAGGTGCCTGAGCATATTTCGCAGGGTGATAAAATTAAAGTGAATGTTGAAGAGCGTAAGTTTATTAGCCGTGCATAGTCGTGTATGGTTTTAATGATTGGCTTATAGCAATTGAAGGATAGGTTTTTACCTATCCTTTTTTTTATCTAAAATTTGGTGATTGGTTAAAGGACTACTGCTTATGCGTCACTTATTGGTTATGCGTCATTTATTATTTATACCTCAACTATTGTTAGCGTGTTTTGTCTTGTTGAGCGGTTGTGATAACGACGGCCAAAACATTGCGCTGGGAACGTTGGAGCGCAACCGCATTGCGCATACTGCAACCGCGAATGAGGTGGTGGTTGAGTTGCCTGTGGCTCAAGGAAGTCTCGTCACTAAGGGCACGGTATTAGTTCGTTTGGATGATGCTTTGCAAAGTGCTCAGGTCAGTAGAGCAAAAGCGGAGGTGGCCCAAGCTCAGGCTAATTTGGCAAAGCTGCGTAATGGCGCACGTACAGAAGATGTTGCTGCGGCTCAGGCGGTGGTCGAAAAGGCAAAAGCCAGTTTAGCTGAAAGTGATATCACTTATGCCCGTTCATTAGAGTTACGTCCGCAGGAATTAATAAGCCAATCAGTTCTTGATAGAGATTTAGCTCGCCGAAATATCAATCAGGCCAACTTAAATAATGCCCATGAAGCCTTACTCAAATTAACCAATGGTACTCGGGTAGAAGATTTACACGTGGGAGAGGCGCAATTAGAAGCGGCCTTGGCCATTTTATTGAGCGAGCAGAAGAAACTGGCTGATTTAACCATTACTGCGACTCGCGATGGTGTACTTGATAACCTGCCGTGGAATTTAGGCGAGAGAGTAACTCAAGGCAGCCCTTTGGCGATTGTATTAGCCGGTAAAGCGCCTTATGCCAGAGTGTATGTACCTGAACCGTACCGAGTGAAGGTTAAGGTAGGCGATTCTTTGGTGGTGCGTATTGATGGTTTGGCAGAGACGGTAATGGGCACTGTGCGTTGGATTTCTAACGAGCCTGCGTTTACGCCGTATTATGCGTTAAACCAAGAAGAGCGTTCGCGCTTGATGTATTTAGCCGAAGTGCAGTTACCCGATAGTGAAAGCCATTTGCCTAACGGTGTACCTGCGCAAGTCGAGTTGCCTAAAGTGCTAGTGTCTGAAGTGAAAGTGCCATGAGCGAGTTAGTGATTAAGGCGACGAACCTGGGTCGTAGTTTTGGTGATTTAAAGGCCGTGCAAGGACTCGACCTAGAGGTAGAGAAAGGCAGTATTTATGGCTTTTTAGGCCCTAATGGCTGTGGTAAAACAACCGCTATTCGTTTGTTAATGGGGTTATTAAAACCTACGACGGGAGAGATTGAGGTATTAGGTTTTAAGCTACCCAAAGGTGCTGAAAAATTGCGTCGCCATATTGGTTATATGACGCAGAAGTTTTCTTTATACGATGATTTAACCGTAAAAGAAAACTTGCAGTTTATGGCCAAAATTTATGGTCTATCGGGGAAGGTGCAAAAGAAACGCATTAGCGAATTATTATCGATTTATGGCCTTGATCAAAAACAGAATCAGTTAGCGGGCAGTATGAGCGGTGGCCAGCGCCAGCGCTTAGCCCTCTCGGCTGCGACCTTGCATAAACCCGAGTTATTATTTTTAGATGAGCCGACCTCTGCGGTAGACCCTGAAAATCGCCGTGAGTTTTGGGAGCAGTTGTTTGATTTGAGTGATCAAGGAACCAGCATTCTTGTTTCTACCCATTATATGGATGAAGCAGAACGTTGCCATAAGTTGGCTATTTTAGAGGCGGGAGTTAAGCGAGCAGATGGCAGTCCAGATGATTTAATGAAGCAAATGGAAGCGCACGTTGTTGAGATAGCGACTAGTAATTCACGCCAGTTAAAACAGAGTTTAATGCAATTGCCCGAGGTTGTTGCCGCCGCGCAATTGGGTGCGCGATTAAGAGTACTGGTAAAAGATACGGTAGTGGATCCGCTTAATTTTTTAGCATCCCGCGGCGGTATTGCTGTTGATGCATTAGCGCAAGTACGTCCGAGCCTAGAGGATGTGTTTGTGACCTGTACGGGGGATGGTCGACAATGAGTTCATTATTACGAATTTACGCTATTTTTAGTAAAGAATTGATGCAGCTAAAGCGCGATAAAATGACCTTTGGCATGATTGTGATGATTCCATTAATTCAGCTGTTATTATTTGGCTTTGCGATTAATACCAATATTCGTCATATCCCAGTTGGGGTGGTTGATTATAGTAATACGGGGTTGAGTCGCATACTGCAAGAAACGGTTAGTGCGACGCAGGTTGTCACTTTTACCCATAAATATAATAACGAACAGCAGGCAGAAGCGGCGATTGCCCGCGCCGAAGTGCGTGCGGTGTTGGTGATTCCTCATGACGTGAGTCAGCGCTTAGTTCGCCACCCCAGTGTTGGTTTAGGCTCACCCGCCGCAAGCGATGAAGAAACCAGTCGGCCTATTGCTCAGTGGTTGGTTGATGGTTCAGATACTGTTATAGCCGGTGCGATTAAAAGTCTAAGGAATATGCCATTAGCCGAGCTGTTAGATAAGCCCGCAAATCGCAGTGTGCCTACTTTTGAAGTGGCTCTTTTTTATAATCCAGAGCAACGTACTGCTGTAAATATTGTACCTGGGCTGGTGGCTATTATTTTAACTATGACGATGATTATGTTTACCTCGGCGGCGATTGTACGCGAACGCGAGCGGGGTAATTTAGAGATGATTATTACCACTCCGGTGCGCTCAATTGAGTTGATGATTGGCAAAATCATTCCTTATATGTTTATTGGTGCGCTGCAGGTAATTATTATTTTAGGCTTGGGTCATCTGGTTTTTAATGTGCCTATTAATGGCGGTTTGTGGCATTTGGCTGGGGCAACCTTGTTATTTATTGTCGCCAGCCTTGCCTTAGGCTTGGTTATTTCTACTATCGCTAAAAACCAGCTGCAATCGATGCAGATGACTGTTTTTATTTTACTTCCCAGTATTTTATTATCGGGTTTTATGTTTCCTTATGAAGGTATGCCGTTGGGCGCTCAATATATTGCTGAGGCATTTCCAGCGACGCATTTTATGCGCTTAATTCGCGGTGTTGTTTTGCGGGATGTGGACATTATTGATATGAGGTTTGATGTTTGTTGGTTAATTATTTTTTCTATTGTGGGGTTGATAATCGCCTCGATGCGCTTTAAGAAAAATTTAGATTAGCTAAATATTTATAGAGCTCTTTTTATGAAGATATGCGCGTTAAGTTTGCCACTTGTTCTGGAAATAGCCAGACCAGTATCGCGAGGATAGGAAAGAGATAAAAATAAGCATTCATTAGATAATAAATATAAGGTGATGCTCCTCTCAGGTCCATGAATTGATCGATTACCAACCGTGCTTTAATTACGATTATCCAGCAAATTGTTAGGGTTACCAAAAGGCTAGGCTCTGCTTGTTCGGCAATCACTGCGTTAGTAATCGTCATTACCATCAGCAATAACCAGATTATATCCAGATGTCGGCTGGATTTAGCGGGTGAGGTTGTTTTATCCATTTTAATTATCCACTTTTTATTTTCTGTTTTA
>Ga0105356_10002809_pt1 | contig 17275 bp, 11 predicted proteins | sample GOMGulsemesocosm_3_FD_83502 | JGI IMG/M metagenome (GOLD analysis project Ga0105356, IMG submission 83502) | Methane-oxidizing microbial communities from mesocosms in the Gulf of Mexico - GOM9D Gulf of Mexico | ecosystem: Environmental > Aquatic > Marine > Cold seeps | place: Gulf of Mexico...
ATATTTATTAAAGGCATGTAAAGACTTATCTCGACCATTACCTGATTGTTTGAAGCCACCAAATGGCGCTGTCATATCGCCACCATCCCATTGATTAACCCAAACCGAACCTGCTCGAACGGCTTTTGCCATTTTATGAGCTTTTGATAAGTCACTTGTCCAGATACCTGCCGCTAGGCCGTAAGGTGTATCGTTGGCAATTTCTATCGCATCTTTCATGTCGCTAAAAGAAATTACAGACAGCACTGAGCCAAAAATTTCATCTGTCGCAATGGCCATTTTATTATCTACTTCACTAAAAAGTGTCGGTTGGATATAAAAGCCATTTTCAACGGGTTGAACTTTATCGCCTCCACAACCAAGAATAGCGCCTTCATCTTGACCTTTATTGATATAACCCAAAACACGCTCATATTGAATTTGGTCAACAATAGCGCCGACATTGGTATTAGGGTCAAGAGGGTTTCCTGGTTGCCAGCTTTTCATTGCACTGATCACTTTCGCGATGAATTCATCTTTAATGCTTTCTTCAACCAGTAATCTTGAACCTGCAGTACATACTTCTCCCTGATTAAAGCAAATTGCCCCTGCCGCGGCTTGTGCTGCTTGATCCAAATTCGGTGCATCGGCAAAAACAATATTGGGACTTTTACCGCCAGCTTCCATCCAAACGCGTTTCATATTCGATTGACCTGAATAGACCAGCAATTGTTTCGCTACAGCGGATGAACCAGTAAATACCAAGGTATCAATATCATTATGTAAAGCTAACGCTTTGCCAACACCATGACCAAAGCCAGGCAAGACATTCAAAACGCCGTCGGGTAAGCCTGCTTCTTTTGCCAAAGCAGCAAGTTTGATTGCGGTTAAAGGAGATTTTTCTGAAGGTTTTAAAATAACACTATTACCTGCGGCTAACGCAGGTGCCAATTTCCAGCTTGCCATTACTAACGGAAAATTCCACGGTACGATAGCTGCGACCACACCGACAGCTTCACGGGTAATTAAACCTAATTCGCCGGCTGGCGTCGGTGCTACTTCGTCGTAAATTTTATCAATCGCTTCGGCGCTCCAGCGAAAAGAGCGAAGTGCACCTGCAATATCAACATTTAGAGCATCGGCAATGGGTTTGCCCATATCTAACGTTTCTAATAAGGCAAATTCTTCAGCATTGTCTTCAATTAAGTCTGCGAGTTTTAAAAGAACGCTTTTACGTTTTGCCGGCGCCAAATTTGCCCAAGTGCCTGTTATAAAAACATCACGGGCGGCAGTAACCGCTATATCAGCGTCTTCGCTCTCACATCGAGCTATGTTTGCTAAAGTACGGCTATCAATAGGGCTGATACAATCAAAAGTTTGTTTCGAAATTGCATTGCAGTAATTGCCGTTAATGAATGCTCTACCTTCAATGGTGATTTCGGTAGCTAATTTTTGCCAATAGCTTAAGTTGTGTGTTTGCATGTTTTTCTCTAAAGAATAATACTTATTTATAAGTTACCTAATCCTCACTCCTATTTCAATATATTTTACACTTGTGTGGGTTTTATTACATTTTATGCTTTATATTCCGCATTAAATCTAATAAACTCACTTTTTTGTTTGATATATAAAACATCAAACGATTAAGGTAAAAAGGCAAAAGCGCTTTAATTAAATAAATATTCCTATGGAGTGAACTATGATTACCTATCCTGATTCTTACTATGCAGCCTCAGCCAATAAAACGGTTACTTACCCACAACTAGAGGAAAGTGTGCATTGTGATGTCTGTGTTGTTGGAGGAGGGTATAGTGGTTTATCAACGGCTATTGCGTTACAAGAAAAAGGTTATCAGGTAACTTTACTTGAGGGGGCAAATATTGGTTTTGGCGCCTCTGGACGCAATGGCGGTCAACTTGTGAATAGTTTTAGCCGTGATCTTGATCATATTGATAAGCACTATGGCTTAGATACCGCAAGAGCGATGGGAAGCATGGCATTTGAAGGTGCTGACTGCATTCGCGATTTGATTAAGCGTTACAATATTGATTGCGACTATAAGCAAGGGGGATTCTTTGCTGCTTTTACCGACAAACAAATGAAAGGTTTAGAACAAAAACAAGCTTTGTGGCAAAGGTATGGCAATAAAAAGCTCACTATGATCTCAAAAAGTGAAGTGAAAGACATTGTTGATACTAATGCCTATGTCGGTGGCTTAGTTGACCAGCATTGCGGCCACATTCATCCCTTGAAGTTAGCACTTGGGGAAGCGGCCGCACTTTGTTCTATAGGCGGGCAAATCTTTGAGCAATCTAAAGTGATTAATATAGAAGAAATTGTTGACCAAGGCGTGAACAATGAAGTGGTCGTTAAAACAGATAAGGGCTGTGTTACCGCTAAAACCTTGGTGTTAGCGGGTAATGCCTACATGGGGAATTTAGAGCCCAAATTAGCGAGAAAATCTATGCCTTGCGGCACGCAAATTGTGACAACCGAAATATTGCCAGAAGCGCTAGCAAAATCATTAATACCTTCTCAATATTGTGTTGAGGATGTTAATTACAAGTTAGACTACTATCGTGTTACTGCCGACAATCGTTTGTTATTTGGTGGCGGTGTCACCTATGGTGGGGGCGATCCAACAAGTATTAAACGCTTTCTAAAGCCTCATATGGATAAAATATTCCCTGCAATGAAAGACTATAAAATTGACTATGCTTGGGGCGGTGACTTTCTTTTAACCTTGAGTCGTCTGCCGCAGTTGGGTCGTATCGGCTCAAATATTTATTACGCACAAGGCTATAGTGGTCATGGTGTTAATACTTCACATTTAGCTGGTCGTTTACTGGCTGAAACCATTCATGGTGAACATAGCCGTTTTGATGTTTTTGCATCACTACCACATTATAACTTTCCTGGCGGACGATTAATGCGAGTGCCAGCAGTTATTATGGGTGCTTGGTATTATGGTTTGCGAGATAAATTAGGTTTTTAGGCGCTAATAGCTTTTAGACATTAGTACCTTTGGGGCATCAACGTCCTTTAGGTGCTAACACAATTAAGCAGTAGATGTATTTAAAGGCATGATCAATTACAGTAGCACCACTTGGTTACGTCCCGATTCTTTCGCTTGATATAGAGCTTTGTCCGCTCTTTGCAGTAAATGGTCAATATCATCATTTTCAATGTTTACTGCTGTTAGACCAATACTTATTGTTGTTTGAACGGTATTACCTTGAAAAGAGATAAATAACTCTTCAACTTTAACCCGCAGTCGTTCAGCAATTTTATTGGCCTTTTTTAAATCGGAGTTAGTTAAAAACATCGCGTATTCTTCGCCACCTAAACGGCCGACAATGTCATATTTACGCATGTTTTCTCTTAAAATATTTGCGATATTGATGATCACTTGATCACCCATTGCATGGCCATAATTGTCATTTACGGTTTTAAAATTATCAATATCTATCATCAATAAGGCACACTCTTGCTCGGTTCTTTTTAATTGTGCTATTTGTAATTGTGTTGATTCGACAAAGTGCCTGCGATTATATAAATTGGTCATGCTATCGGTAGTCGCCAATTCGTACAGTTGCGCATTGAGGGTGGTTAACTCTTGATTGGCCTGTTTTCTCATGTGGCTTAAGCGAAGTATAGAATATTTAATTAACAAAAATATCACTATGATCGCCAACGCGATATAAAGTAAAGAACGTTGATTGTTTATTGTTTGTTCTTTGATATCTATAGCGAGCTTTTGATTCTTTAATTCGGTAATTTGTTTGGCTAGTTTTGATTCATTTGCTTCAATATTACTTTTTAACTGCTGCAATTTTTGCTCTTGCTCAGTATGTTCTATTTGTTTACTTTCAATCGTTTGTTGCTGTTTCAAAATTTCATTGGTATTTTTAAGTAGTGCAGAACTAACGAGTTTCCTTTCAAGTTTTAGACTAGTTAACTTTTCCTGATTCTGTTTTAACAATTGTTGATTTTTGGCTAATTGGTTAATCTTTTCTTCCAACGAAAGTTGGCTTTCTGCTAACTCAGCATTATTTTCGGCTAAAGATTGATTTAGTTTTGAGAGTTGCTCTTGTTTAGCTCTTGCTTCAAGAAATAACGTATTTAAATAAAACTCTTTTTCTCTTAATTGTTCGCTTAAATCTTCTTTATTCCCAGCAAAACGCAGCAAGTTATTTGAAATGGAGAAGCCTCTTTTAACAATGTTCTTACGATTAAAGGCAATGTTTATTTGAATATTCTTTTTCTTGTATTTTTTAACTAAACTCACCATTAATTCATCATTATCAACGATACCATCACTGATAATAAGTGCATTTTTAAAGTGCTTATTAACTTCAGCTACGAGATCCAGGTTTTTTCGAGTAATAAATATAACGAGGTAATTTTTATTAGCATCTTTTAACGAATCAAATTGTTCGAGCTGTACTTTTTTTCCTCGAATGGTATGTGTTGCTGTTTTTACTTTAAACGCCTTAATTAACTTCTTATCCTCGCCTAATATTCCTAACGTAAAGTGATCAAAAGATTTTTCGTTATTCCAGGTAATGTGTTTAATCACTTCGAGACTATAGTGAACTTTAGCCTCAGACAGGGTAATAGCTTGTTTAGTTTCTTCAGCAGAGGCACAAATGCAAAACAGCAGCAATGCTATTAGCGAAGTTAACTTATTTTGATATTTTATAAAAATAATTCATTCTCATTAAGAAAGTATTTAAGACTCAATAAAACATTACTAATAAATTTAAGGCGTTATTGTAAAATTATAGCAAATAAATTTGATTTAGTAGAATTTGAGCCTCAATATAAATTGGTGAACTTTAACTGCGTTTTGAAATTACAAATAAAGAGCTTAAAACTTATAGCTTAACTCTGCAATAACTTGTCGACCAGTTAAAAGGTAATCTTCAACAATGATGCCATTGCTTGGATCTTTTGCCTTTTTATTTAGCAGATTACTGATTACCAGCGCTAAGTTTAAACCGGGCATTAGATTATTTCTTTGTATTTTTAAGTCAGCCATTCTGTAATCGGCAATTTCATCTCTTGTATCTGAAACGGGCCTAATACGGTCATTAATACTATTTATTCTGGCATGCATCTGCCATCTATTCGAAATTTTCCAATTTACAGCGGCATAATATTGGTTCTGAGGTATATTCGAAATTTCGATATTGTTAACGTCAGTAGCGTCAATGTAGCTGTAGTTTAATTCAAAGCTAAGCTGGTTTGCTGCCTGCCACTTTATTGAAGCTTCAACGCCTCGACCGTCTTGTTGGCCTATATTTTGAGCAAGGTTACCATTTAGACTTGGTGCAAAAACAAACTCGATAATATTCTTCGCTCTGTATTGAAACCAAGTCAAATTAGTAATTAAATTATTATGCCATTGATAATCTATGCTTAGTTCGTAAGAGTTAACTTCTTCTGCTTTTAAATTTTCATTGCCCAAAGTCACGGGGTTATTGCGAAAAAAACGTTCATCAGTTGCTGGCGCTCTAAATGCCGAGCCATATTGTAATTTAGCGGTTAATTTATCATTTGCACGGTAAATTAAACTTACCCTTGGGTTGATGGTTGAACCAAAAGATTGATAGTTATCGACGCGGGCACCGACAACCGCAGATAAGCCGTTATTTATTTGCCATTCGTCTTGAAAAGATAAAAAAGTGTAGTGTTCTTGTGTATCAATTGAATATAAAGCAGGGGTATCGTTTACATTAAACAAAGTACCATCAACCAATGTTTCTGTGCCGTTTAGGATGGTAGGTCCAAAATTCTTGGTTTCACTGACATCACGATCAGTATAGCTAACACCAACTTGCCATCTTATTTTGTGATATTCATTGGCATCGAAAATATGAGTAAAAGCTAAGTTAAATGTCCGACTATTAAAACTTGGATTACCTAAAAGGCCATCAGTGAATAAAGTAAAAGTAGTAGGTGTTACAAAATCAATGTTACCTGTAGCCCCTATAGGTAAAACAGCGTTATCAGGAAAAATATGATAAAGAGTATGGATATACTCTCTTTGCATTGAAAAGCTAATATCGGCAGTACCGATTAGCCTTTCATCTAACTCATAATTTAATTTGGCCAAAGTTATGCCATTAGTAAAGTGACCTGAAGGATCTAATGCTTGTGCGGCACCCGCTCCTAAACCTGCATTGTTATTCCTATAATGCCAAAAATTAAAGTGCCAATTTTCTTTTGAAATATTTAACGATATGTCTTGTGTATTTAGGTGGTCATCAATATAGCCAGGAGCCATACTCGCATTTGTACCGAAGGCTTTATCTAGCGCACTTTGTAAGTCAGCGTTAACTACTTTACTATCATCATCCATGCCATGGAAATCTGCAGTAAAACTATATGAGTAACCAGCAAAATTTCCAATTAACTGCAACCAGGCTTGCTGATTATTGAATGAACCTAACCTAAAACCTATGGTTTGATTATTGTTTGTATCATCAGATTGAGTTGGCCCTTTTTTTGTGACGAGGTTAATAACACCTGAAAAACTGTCTGCACCATAAATAGCCGAGCCAGGACCTTTTATTATTTCAATTTGCTTTAAGCCAATTAATGACTTATTAAATCCAAAAACAGTACTGCCACCGGTTGATGATTTTAAATGCTCGCCATCAATGAGTACAATAAGTTGAGAGTTTAAACTGGCCTGTAAACCTCTAATGCTATAAACATCTGAGCTTAAGGCACTTTGAGATAATGAAACATGAATACCTGGGATCGTTTCTAGTACTTCTGCCAAGGAATTTATCCCCATTGCTTGCCATTGTGCTTCGGTAACTAAAGTGACAGAAGATGGTGTTTGAGCAACAGATAGTTCAGAGCCTGTTGCCACGGAAACTTTAATTGTTTGGAGTTCCACCAAGCTCATACTAAGCAGCGTTGACATGGTATCGTTATCAAAGTTACTTTCAATAGCACGATTGCTAGTTGAATTTGCAAAGTGGGGAAGGGCATAAATTAACGCCGATAAGATCAGGGATTTATGCATTTTGGATTTTACTGCTGTCATTAAATCTTTGCCTTGTATCACTTAAACATCAAGCTGATAAATCCATTAAGGCTTGGAGCTGAATAACTGTGCCATTATAAGGTAAATAATTTAAATGTGTAGAAATATTAATCGATAAAAGCCACCTTATCTTCGAATTATAATAATTTTTTTAAGGTTTCAAGGTGATTTTTTATTTTGTTTATCGTGCTAAACTTGATCATTCTATTTAGTGTTTTGTTTAAGGTTTAAACTAAGACTATGATTTTTGAATACGGTTTTTAGTAAATTAATGAGATTAAAAAATAGGTTTTCAGGCTTATTAATAAGCTGTTATTTGATGATGACAGTATTACCCTCGTCAGCAATTGCTGAGAGTTTTTATGTGGTCGTTGGTTTTGCTAAACCTCCCTATGTTATTCAAGAAACAAATAGCGGTTTTGAGATTGAGCTAATAACGAGTGTTTTAAAGTCGATGGGGAAAGATGTTCATTTTGTTTATGTACCATTTGGTCGCTCCTCAAGAATGTTAAATAGTAAGCGCGTTGATGCCATTATGACTGTGAACAAAAATCTGATTAAAGATAACCAGTTGCTCAGTGATGCTTATATCAATTACCAAAATGTTGTCATTACTTTAAAGGAAAAAAAATTAATACTTAACAAGGTAAGTGACTTAGCGGAGTTTTCCGTAGCCGCCTTTCAAACCGCCAATAAAATTCTAGGGAAAGTTTTCGCTGAAACTGTCACTAAAAGTACTCGGTATTTGGAGGTAGCGACTCAGAAAAATCAAACTAAGTTATTATTTGATAAAAAGGTCGATGCCTTAGTAATGGATGTAAATATTTTTAGATCGTTCAGCCCTACCGTGGGCGGAAAGGCCGATTTTAGTGATGTAGATGTACATTTTTTGTTTGCCAAAAGCGCCTATCAAATGGCCTTTAAAGACATCCAACATGTTGTGTTGTTCAATCAAGCGTTAGCTAAATTTAAATCATCAAAACTGTTTGATGATTTAATTCAAAAGTATGATTTACAACAATAACGGCACGCTTTAAAAACTATTAACAAGTAAAGCCTAGGTTTAACGCATCTAATAATTTTAACCACAAGCCGCGTTTACCATTATTTTTGTCCGCTTTAATTAGTGCATTTTGAGTGAATTTAACACCAAACCAACGAAAGGGTTCTGGCGCCCAAGGCATAGGTTTCTTAGTAACAAATTGCATTTTTAGAATATCACTGGGTTGATAACCTAAAAGTTCGATGCCGATGCGCGCACCAAATCTTGTCGCACCAACACCCAAACCAGTATAGCCAACTGCCCAAGCTACTCGGCCATTAAGCGTTACACCAGGCACCATACAAAAGCGCGTCGATGTCGCTATGATCCCGCTCCATCTATGGCTAAATTTAAGCCCCGTAAGCTGAGGGAAAGTTTCAAAAAACTCTTTTGACAATTGTTCAAATCTTGCCGGGATATCTGCACAACTAGTGTCAGTGCCCTTGTTAAAATAATACCGCACGGCACCACCGCCGCCCCAAGTAATGCGGTTATCTTTGGTCATGCGATAATAGTGAAACATATTGGCGTGATTGCCAATTGCATGGCGCGTTTTATGCCAACCAATTGCAGCGAGTTGCTCTTCATTAAGGGGCTCTGTTGCCAATTGGTAATCCCAAACCGGAATAGTTGTACGGCTGACGGCTGTTAACGGGTTACGATAAGCATTGGTAGCCATTAAAACCTTATCACTGGTGATTATGTGAGACAAACAAGTAGAGTTCATTTTATCTGAACCTATAGGCTTACAGGTAATTAATGGCGTATTTTCGAATATTCGAACGCCCAAATCTAATAGTACACGTTTTAACCCCCAACAGACTCTTGCAGGATCAATGATGCCGTCCTGACCGTCTTTTCGCCATAAACCCGCCAAATATGTTGGTGAATTTACTTGTGCTTGCATCTCTTTTTGATCAAACCAAGCAACGTCATCACCAGCAGATTTTTCTGCCTCATAATCTTTGCGCATGGCTTCAACTGAACCTGGGTTGGTTGCCACTTCAGTTTCGCCTACTTTTTCATATCTGGCGTCTATATTATAGCGCTCAAGCGTTTCAAGTAATTCAGCCATATTTTGCTGGCCAAGTTGATGCAATTTTTCTGCTTCACCTGGAAAGTGATGGTCTGTATTGGTTTCACCATGAGCTAAACTGGAATTTAAAAAACCGCCGTTACGGCCTGAGGCACCATCACCAACAAAGGTTTTTTCGATCAGTACGATATCGGCATCCGCTTGACGTTCTTTCGCCTGTAGCGCTGCCCATAGACCTGTGAATCCACCACCGACAATTAATAATTCACACGTTATGTTTTCTGCTAATGGAGGTAATACTTCGGGACGAATATCTTGATCGTGCCAAAGTGAACAATATTTGGAATCTCTTAGTGCTTCAAGGTGTTGTTGCATAATAAATCTACTTCAAATGTTTGTGGTGGCCACACTGTGGCGCTGTTAAAGAACCATGTGAAAAACTTTGCATTTCGGCTAAAAACATACCGAAATAACGACAATTTCAATTTAACCCTATCTATCTCACCGTTCTGTTATCCGAACCGCCACAGAGTGGCCATTATAGAAATGAGCGGCAGTTCTATTTAATGTACCAGCCCCAAGGCTCATCACTGTTAAATCGTGTAATTTGCTTAGTTTCAAGGTAATTATTCAATCCCCATTCTCCTAGCTCTCGGCCGATACCTGACTGCTTATAACCGCCCCAAGGTGCTTCGACAAAAGTAGGCTGTGAACAGTTAACCCAGACAATGCCAGCACGAAATGCTTTAGCAACACGGTCGCATCGAGCTTCGTCCCTCGACATTACCGCAGCAGCCAAACCAAAGCGTGAATTATTGGCCATGGCAATGGCTTGTTTTTCGGTTTTAAAAGGTTTAATACAGACCACAGGACCAAAAATTTCTTCTTGCCATATCCAACTGTCTTCTGCCATATCGGTTAATATTGTCGGTTCAAGGTAGTACCCTTGCTCAAATCCTTCAGGACGTTTACCTCCAGTAGCAACAATAGCTCCTTCATTGATGCCTTTATCAATAGCCGCAAGCACTTTTTGATATTGGTCTTTATTGACTAAAGGCCCGAGCAAAGTCCCTTGTTGATTGCCTTCACCGATAGTGATTTTCTTAGCTTCTGCAATTAAACGTTTAAGTAATTCAGAGTATAAAGACTCTTCCACCAAGACTCTTGAGGTCGCTGAGCAGACTTGGCCTTGATTCCAAAAAATACCAAACATGATCCACTCAACGGCTTTATCTATATCGCTATCGGCGAAAATAACAAAAGGTGATTTCCCACCAAGCTCCAAACTAATATTTTTAATATCTTTGGCAGCCATAGCCATAATTTTCGACCCTGTAGGTACAGAGCCAGTAAAGGCGAGTTTATCTATCTTTTTATGTTCAACCAATGCTTGACCCGCGTCTTTACCTAGTCCATTGACAATATTTAATACGCCTTTAGGTAATTTCGCTTCTTCAGCTATTTCTGCCAAGGCTAATGCGGTAAGTGGGGTGATTTCTGACGGCTTTAAAACCATAGTACAACCTGCCGCAAGTGCAGGAGCTACTTTCCAAGCAGCCATCAACATCGGGAAGTTCCACGGTATAATAGCGCCAGCGACACCTATGGGGTCTTTGGTAACTGTTGATGAAAAATCGGGCTCAGGTAAAGCAATTGATTTTGCCGGAGTCTTGTCCATTTCTTCGGCAAGATTTGCGTAAAATTCAAAAGTACCTGCAGTATCTTCAATATCCCATTTAGCTTCAGGATAAGGTTTACCGTTATCAAGTACTTCTAATTTTGATAACTCATCTAATCGCCTAATAATAATTTCAGCGATTTTACGTAAATAACCACCGCGCTCTTTTCCAGACATTTTAGGCCAAGGGCCAGAATCAAATGCTTGTCTTGCCGCAGTTACCGCTGCATTAATATCATTGGAATTTCCCGCAGGAATTGTAGCAATAGTTTTCTCGGTCGCAGGGTTTATCGTCGGAAAAGTTTCATTTGATTCAGATTTACACCACTGGCCGTCGATAAAGTGCGCATTGGTGTTTGGAATTTTGTTTTCAGTTAAGTTACTCATTATTCTGACCCTTAAAAATGTTTGCTAGTAAGGCGACCATGTTCTGATCAATAGATAAATACGCAATAGTAATATTAAGATTGAAGTACGGCGTAGTAAGTACTTACTTTATTATCAATTCGCCAATGGCATGGAGTGCCTTGTGGCACAAAAAACGCATCACCTTGAACAAATTTATGTTCTTGGTTATTTTCATCAATACAGACTAATGAACCAGAGGTGATATAGATAAATTCGTTACGAGGAAATGCTTGCATTCGAGTTTCTAAGGCATCGCTTTGCCAAATACCCGCAAAGAATTTTCCATTGTGGTTTTGGTATAAGTGTTTTCCAAGGTTAGCTTTTTTATCGCTTTTCATTTTAAAACTATCACCCGTCACTTTTACTGTTAACCCTGTTGGAATAGTTTCACTTTCGCTAAAGTTGACTATGCGTTTAACACTGGGTTCACCTGGAATAGTTTCATCAGGGTGTTCAGAAATAACATAGAATTTTCGCAGGTAACCTGTTTGCTGCCATTGGCAATCGTAACCTTTTGGAATAACAAAAGCTTCGCCATTATTGACTGTTTCCAATTGGCCAGTTTTGTTGTTTTTAATGCTGGCGTTTCCTTCGAGTAACACCATAAACTCATCACAGGCATAAGGTCCTGCAGTTTCCACCATATCGGTGGTATCCCAAACACCAATATATAAACCTAAGGCTTCATCTTCATAATAACTGTGGCTATGCTGAGTAGGGATTGTTGATTCGAACATGTCTACAGTTAGTTCGTCAGCTTCATTACCAAAGTTATCTGGATGACGATTTAATCGGATAATTGCGTTAGTTTTCATGAGAACCTTTTGTTTACAACGAACATACTTTTTTGCTTCTTCCGTCTTGTGAATTGAACTAGATTCCGGCTCAAACACTGCCGGAATGACGACTTAAATAGCAATTAACAATCAATAATAACTCCGATTGATTTAAAGTATGGAGCTTCGTTATCCCCGAAGTATCTTAATCGGGGATCTATGGTTTGTGTTAGCTTGGAAAAGCGAAACTTACGCCTTCACGCACGCCACTTGAAGGCCAGCGTTGTGTGATCGTTTTACGTTTTGTGTAAAAACGTACACCGTCTGGACCGTAAGCATGTAAATCACCAAATAATGAGCGTTTCCAACCGCCAAAACTATGGTAGGCAACGGGTACTGGTAATGGCACGTTTATGCCAACCATACCAACTTGGATATTATCAGAGAAATAGCGTGCAGCTTCACCGTCACGGGTGAAGATACAAGTACCATTACCGTATTCATGATCGTTTATAAGTTGCATTGCTTCTTGCATGGTTTTAACACGCATAACTTGTAATACAGGGCCAAAAATTTCGGCTTTATAACTGTCCATTTCACTGGTTACGTTGTCAATTAGCGTCGCACCGACATAGAAACCATCTTCAAAGCCTGCAACGTTTGGCTCACGTCCATCAACCGCTATGTTAGCCCCTTGATTTTCAGCGCTATTGATATAACCAACAACCTTGTCTTTATGGGCTTGGGTGATCACTGGACCAAAATCATTGTTGGCATTGCTATGTTCACCAACACTTAAGCCTTTCATGCCTTCTGTCATTTTAGCAACTAAAGCATCACCTGCTTCATCACCTACAGCAACAGCAACAGAAAGTGCCATGCAACGCTCGCCAGATGAGCCAAAAGCTGCACCAAGAAGTTGATTAACAGTATTATCCATATCGGCGTCAGGCATTACAATTGCGTGATTTTTTGCACCACCTAGTGCTTGGCAACGTTTACCGTTAGCATTTGCTGTGCTGTAAATATATTCAGCAATAGGTGTTGAACCGACAAAACTTACAGCTTTAATGCGTTCGTCATTTAATAAGGTATCTACAGCTTCTTTGTCGCCATTAACGACGTTCATTACGCCATCGGGTAAACCTGCTTCTTTAAGTAGTTGTGCGATAAATAAAGTTGAGCTAGGATCGCGTTCCGATGGTTTTAAAACGAAGGTATTGCCACAAACAATAGCAAGAGGAAACATCCACATTGGTACCATCGCAGGGAAGTTAAAAGGGGTAATGCCTGCAACTACGCCTAATGGTTGAAACTCACTCCAAGAATCGATATTTGGGCCGACGTTTTTACTGTGTTCACCTTTTAATAATTCAGGGGCGCCGCAGGCATATTCAACATTTTCGATACCGCGTTGTAATTCACCTGCTGCATCATGGGAAATTTTTCCGTGCTCTTCACCGATTAAGTGACATATTTTATCGGCGTTTTGCTCCAATAACTCTTTAAAGCGAAACATTACACGTGCGCGTTTTAACGGCGGTGTATTTCGCCATTGTGGAAAGGCGTCCTGAGCGGCACTAATGGCCTGTTCAACAGTTTGCTTTGAAGCAAGTGCCACTTTTTTCTCTACTTTACCTGTTGATGGGTTATAAACATCTTGGGTACGTTTACTGTCGTTGTGCATTTCACCATTAATTAGGTGACCAATAATAGTCATGTTAAGTCCTTAATAAATCTACTGCGTATATGTAAAGTTGATTAGATAGTTATTTTACTTCTGTTAGTGTTTCGCCCAGTGCGTTTATCAGGCTGTCCATTTCAGTTAGTTCTGTGGTAAAAGGCATACCTAATTGAATGGTATCGCCGCCATAGCGAACGTAAAACCCTTTTTGCCACATCTTCATTGCTATTTCATAAGGACGTTTTGCTGGTTCACCTGGATAGGATTCGATGCTTAATGCACCAGCCAACCCATAGTTGCGAATATCGGTAATATGCTGGGTACCTTTTAAACTATGCAAAGTCTCTTGAAAGTAAGGGGCAATCGATTTTACGCGCTCTGCCAAATTATCTTTCGCTAAAATATCAAGTGAAGCTAGGCCTGCGGCACAAGCCACTGGGTGTGCTGAATAAGTATATCCGTGTGGCAGCTCTAGCATATATTCTGGACCCGCAGTGTCCATAAAAGTGTCGTATATTTCTTGCTTGGCAATAGCTGCACCCATAGGAATCACACCATTGGTCAATTGTTTTGCAACAGTCATGATATCAGGTGTTACCCCAAATTCTTCTGCGCCTGTGTTTGAACCCATACGGCCAAAAGCTGTGATCACTTCATCAAAAATTAATAAAATATTATGCTTGGTACAAATTTCACGTAAACGTTTTAGGTAACCAATAGGCGGTGGAATAACACCTGCAGAACCTGCAAGTGGTTCAACGATAACCGCGGCAATATTTGATGCATCATAAGTGGCAATTTGATCTTCCAAGTCGTTTGCTAAGTAAGCCCCTTGTTCAGGCTGTCCTTTAGAATATCGGTTGTCACCTGTCATCGTGTGGGCAATATGCGACGACTCAATACCTTGACCATAAATCGCTCGGTTTGGCGCAATGCCACCGACACTAATACCGCCAAAGTTAACACCGTGATATCCTTTAGCGCGACCAATAAAGCGAGTTTTACTCGACATGCCTTTTTTACGCCAATAGCCTCTAGCAATTTTTAATGCCGTCTCTACGGCTTCAGAACCAGAACCCGTAAAGAATACTCGATTTAACCCTTCTGGCATTAATTCGGTAATTCTATGGGCTAATTCGAATGATTTAGGATGTCCATATTGAAAAGCCGGTGAATAATCCAGTGTTGCAACTTGTTTGCTTACCGCTTCAACAATCTCTGCTCGTGCATGCCCGGCACCACAAGTCCACAAGCCTGATAGACCATCAAATATTTTACGGCCGTTGGCATCAGTATAATAATTACCTTGTGCGGAAACGATAATACGCGGATCTTTTTTAAATTCACGGTTGCCAGTAAAGGCCATCCAGTGAGCGTCAAGTTGTGCTTGGCTAATGCCGTGCTGGTTTGTTGTAGTACTGGTTGTATTGTTCGTCATTATTCACCTCATAGAGATCTGCTGTGCATTTCTATTAATGTCACTTCGGGCATATGTTTATATTTTTCTTATTGCTTGGGGCTATTATCAATGATTTAATAGGTTATTAAAGTTAATGTTTTTAAACTTAGGTTAAGTAATCACTTACCTATTAATGAATGTTTAAGACTAATAAACCTTGAATGCTTTTGAAATAAGCAAATCACTAAAGAAGTATAGAATGAAAAAAAATAAAAACTTGCTACCTAGGCAATTAGGTGACGCCCATATTCGGTTACTACGCATTTATAAGGTAGTGATTGAATCAGGAGGTTTTGCTGCCGCTGAAGTGGATTTAAATATTAGTCGACCAGCGATCAGTCTAGCCATATCTGAACTGGAATCTTTACTTAACATGAAGTTGTGTCATCGTGGTCGTTCGGGTTTTTCGATAACAACAGAAGGGGAGCAAGTTTATCAATCCGCAATGCAGCTATTGGGTAGTATTGAAAATTTTAGAGCTGAAATTAACGCTATTAATACAGAATTGGTCGGTGAATTAAATATCGGTATTACCGATAATTTAGTTACTATCGAACAAATGCGGATAACACGAGCCTTGAGTACGTTAAAACATCGAGCGCCAGATATTATTATCAATATCCGTATGATGCCGCCTAACGATATTGAAAGTGAAATTTTGACAGGACAACTACATGTTGGTGTCGTCCCCGATTTAAGAACATTGCCGGGCTTAAGTTATTTACCTATGTATAAAGAACAATCTTTGCTTTATTGCAGTGAACAACATCCCCTATTTAAACAAGATTTGTATGCCATCAGTGATAAGTCATTGGCGCAATATGACGCCGTTGTACCCAGTTATGCACAATCACCTGAGATAAAACAGCAACAGAAAAAGCTTAATGCTACCGCTACATCAACAGACAGAGAGGGTATTGCATTTTTAATTTTAACAGGACGTTTTATTGGTTTTTTACCCATTCATTTTGCTCAGCGCTGGGTTGCACAAGACAAAATGCGCGCTATTGAAGCACATGGTCGTAAGTTTCATACTAATTTTTCAGTGATCACCAGTAAAGGTGCACGCAGCCACTTAATTTTAGAGGCTTACTTGGAAGAGTTGGCTAAAACATAAATAGAAAGGAGCCATTGAATGATAAAATTTATAAACTATTTAAATAAGAGTTATTTGAGTATTTTGCTGATTTTCGTTACGAGCAATGCAATTGCATATTCGGGTGAATATAGGGTGACAACATTGCATCCTTTAGAAATTTATCAAGAAGGGACTGTAGAAGAAGCGTTAGCGCTTTCCAATGAGTGGCGGGAAAAGGTGTTATTGAAAAATCCTCATATGTTAGCGGTTGATTACCTTTTAGAAAAGCAATCAGCAAGTCGCTATAATTTATTGGTGATCTATCACTATAAAGATCGTGACTCTGCAAAAAAAGCGAATCAAGAAATCGCAAACTTAATTAATAAAGCTTGGCCTGATAAAGCGAAACAGCAAGCGTTTTTTAACAGCCTTCAACGTTATGTTGTTAGAGAAGAGCAAGTTACTCATAGGTATGATGTAATTGATTAACTTAGAGTTAAGTCAAAATTTACGAGGATAGGAAAGGTAAGGTAGAGACTTTAACAACCTCTACATTAGAGTATGTCGACACAGTATTTCCTTAGTGATCAGACATTTCTATATTTTAAATTGATTAACAGCACTCGTTAGTGAGCCAGAATGGTTTTGCAAGTCTTGTAAACTCTCTGACATCTGAGTTGAACCTTGCACTGTATCGTCAGTTAATAACCTCACATTTTCAATATTCTTAGAAACTTCCTCAGCAACACTTGCTTGTTGAGTAACAGCACCTGCTATTTCGTGGGTTTGCTGTTGTATCTCTGCCATTACTTGACTAATTTCGCTCAGAACGACTTGCACATCTTGAGTGAGTTGAACGCTCGATTTGGCTTCTTCCTGACTGCTTTCCATTACATTTACTGCATGGGTTGCAGTACTTTGCAATTCGTCAATAATAGCTTCAATACTAGTGGTTGACTCTTGAGTTCGAGACGCAAGGGTGCGCACTTCATCAGCAACAACGGCAAAACCACGGCCTTGTTCTCCGGCGCGAGCGGCTTCAATCGCCGCGTTAAGGGCTAATAAATTAGTTTGA
>Ga0105356_10002817_pt1 | contig 17235 bp, 17 predicted proteins | sample GOMGulsemesocosm_3_FD_83502 | JGI IMG/M metagenome (GOLD analysis project Ga0105356, IMG submission 83502) | Methane-oxidizing microbial communities from mesocosms in the Gulf of Mexico - GOM9D Gulf of Mexico | ecosystem: Environmental > Aquatic > Marine > Cold seeps | place: Gulf of Mexico...
ACATTGATAAAGGAGGATAAAAAGGGATTTACAAATTCTGCATTCATATTATCTACACTTGTATTATTGATCTTATGTGAATGATTAATTATAGAGGCAGTTATGACAAATACCATGCGCTTCTAATATTTTATTAGTAATTTTAAAGCCTGATTGTGTAGCTTGATCGGAAAATGCGTTATCTATCACAGGATCACTAAGCTCTATCACCTGTTTACACTTTTCACAAATCAATAGCTGCATCGGGTGCTCACAGCCAAAATGTTCACATTTCAGGTAGGCATTAAGTGATTCTATGCGATGGATAAAATGGTGCTCTAGCAGAAACTCTAATGCACGGTAAATTGTTGGTGGTTTAGCACTACTATCATGTTTTTTTAATTGCGCTAATAAATCATACGCGCTGACCGCCCCCTCTTGCTCAAGCATTAGCAAAAATACACGTTGTCGAATCGCTGTGAAACGTAATTTTTTTTGTGAGCAAATATTTATAGCGCGTTGTAATAAAGCATCATGCATAGTGGTGACTCGTGTTATCAGATAGTCTGCCATGTTATCATAGTTGACATTACTGCGATTAATTTTAAGTGAAACCATGAATCAGACGAAACCAAACTATCCTACAAACCGATTTTCTATTGCACCTATGCTTGATTGGACTGACAGGCATTGCCGTCATTTTCATCGAGTGATGAGCAAGAATACTCTGTTATATACAGAGATGGTAACAACTGGCGCAATTTTGTATGGCAAAGGAGATTACCTGCAAAAAGGGGATGCTGAACATCCTGTGTGTCTACAGTTGGGAGGCTTTGCTTCAATTGATTTAGCTAAGTCGGCGCTAGCGGGTAAAGAGCGTGGTTATGATGAAATTAACCTTAATGTTGGTTGCCCTTCAGATCGTGTTCAAAATGGTCGCTTTGGTGCATGTTTGATGGCGGAAGGTGATTTAGTTGGAGATGCAGTTAAGGCTATGAAGGAGGAAACTGGCTTACCTGTATCTGTGAAGACCCGTATTGGTATAGATGATTTAGACTCCTATGAATTTCTCTGTGACTTTGTGCAAAAAGTGCATGAGAAAGGTTGTGAAACATTTATTGTACATGCCCGTAAAGCATGGCTTAGTGGCTTAAGTCCAAAGCAGAATAGAGATGTGCCCCCACTTGATTATGAGCGTGTTTATCAACTCAAGAAAGATTTTCCGCACCTTGATATTGCAATCAATGGTGGGATAAAAACCCTTGATGAATGCAAGAGCCACCTACAAAACTTAGATGGCGTCATGTTAGGCCGTGAGGTTTATGCTAATCCATATATATTAAGCACCGTTGATCAACAGCTATTTAGCTCGCAAGCTAAACAGCTAACGCGCTTTGAGGTCCTAGAAAAAATGTACCCATATATTGAGCAACAGCTCAGCAATGGATCATATTTGAATCATATTGGCCGACATATGCTAGGCTTATTCCAAGGTTTGCCTGGTGCTCGGGCTTGGCGTCGTCATTTAAGTGAAAATGGACACCTCCCTGGTGCAGGTATCGAAACAATGCAAAAAGCAGCTTCATTTGTTACTGAAAATTAATATAGGAAATTATTATGAAAAAAATGGTGTTAGTACTTAGCTTTATTGCATCCTTTTTTGTACTTACAGGCTGTAGTTCGTCAGTGGAACAAGTTGAGCAACAACGTAAAGCGAGTCGTATGACAGTGGTAAGTAGTGCTAAGCCTGTGGACGTTTTACCAGCATTTAAGACTTTTACATGGAATGAAGAATATAGTCGTGTTTTATCGGCTATTAATGAAGACAGTGAGCGCGATATTCAGCAATACATTCGTAATGAAATAATCCGTTATCTGAAAACTAAAGGTTATGAGTATCAGCCGGATCCTATTCAGGCGGATGTTGTTATTGGTTTTCTTTTTGCTTTAGAAGATGATTTAGCGGATCAGAAAATTCAAGATAAATTTGGCCTATTACCTGGAATTAGTAGCCAGGGAATCACTGATAAACGCTATGAAAAAGGATCTGTTTTATTAGCCGTACTTGATACAAGACTTGAACAGGTGTACTGGAGATCGGCGATGCAAGGATTTGTTGATTTCGAAAAAGATAAAAATGATGATGATACTGATAAAATGCAAACTGTCCTCGGTATGATGATGGGAGGCTTTCCTCAAGCTGGTCGCTAATTTCTGAGTGTTTAAAGCATAATAGAAAACCACGCTTGCGTGGTTTTTTGTTTAAAGGTTCTTGGTTAGTTGTAACTCTGAAAATTGGTAACCACAAGCTAACATAAACAGTTTCATTCCTTCTTGCTCAGCTTCTAATACCTCTGAGAGTGGTAGCTTGATGGTTTCTACCCCTTTGTTTTTTAACTGCTTTTCTACTTCTCGAATTAGATTCTTCCCTACACCACGGCGACGAGTAATATCTCGTACGCATAATAGGCTCAGTTGTGCACTGTTATCTTGTATTGAAACCTGAACTGCGCCGAGATGGCGTGCATTAAATAGAGTCACAAAAAATAGTTTGTTAGGTATATTAATCAGCTCTTCTATTGATGACTGACTAAGTTGTTGCTCATCTAAATAACCTTTATATAACTTCTGAAGGTCGATAATTAGTTGCGGTGATGATTCAGGAGAAAAAACTGATAAACGCATAATAAACTCTTTTTGTTATTGTATTTGCTTGCTTTGATCGCTAACCGTATTGTTTACTTGTTGTAGTTCACTACGTTTTTTGGCCATTGCTAAACGCGCACTTTGGGGTAGTAACTCGCGAAGGGAAACTAATTCTACATCACTTCTTTTTTGTTTAAATGTTTGCGATAAAAAATGAATGGTTTCTGGGTAAGGGTGAGCAATAATAACCACGGAAAATTGCTTTTTACCAAGCTCAATTGCACGCTGTAGTTGTTTATCCATTGCCGCCATTGTTTTAATATTATCTAAAAATACATGGCGCCTAAGTGCAGGGGTTCCTGAAATATTCGCGGTGCTTTCTGCAATCGTTTGCGCTGTTGTACGGCTATCTAAGAAGTATAAGCCTTGTTTGTTAAGTACTTCCATTGTCCATTGCATCTGTTTCACATGCTCTGTAAGCCTGCTACCCATATGGTTATTAATACCTGTTGCATCAGGCAAGTATTGCACCGCTTTATTAAGCTCTGCTTTAAATGCGAACTCTTGCATATTAAGCATAAGTGCACCTTTTCCCAATTTTTCATTATGGGCTTTTGCTTGCATAGGAACATGTAGAAGCAATTCACGTTCTTGGGAGATAGCGAATTTAGCAATACTTTTAGCATATGGGGTGTAGGGTAAAACAGAGAACGTAATTGCAGGTGGAAGCTGTAATGCTAATAAATCATGCTGACTGTTGCCTATATCATCTAATACAATTGCTAGTTGAGTCGGCTGCTTTGCAAAGCAACTTACGCTTTGCAAAACAATAAAAGTTGCAACAATGAAGCTTGTCAGTCGTTTTTTCATTTATCTAAAGCTCTAATTAGTAACGACGTGATTTAAGCCATTTTAGGGGATCTTGCGCTTTACCTTTGTGGCTAAGCTCAAAGTAAAGGCTGTTTTTTTCTTGTCCGCCACTGTGACCTGCTAATGCAATGGCATCACCCTGAAAAACAACATCGCCTGTTTTTTGCAGTAGTGTTTGATTATAACCGTACAGGGTAATGTAATCATTACCGTGATCAAGTGCAATCACCATTCCATAACCTTTAAAGTAGCCGGCAAAGAGTACTCGCCCGGTTGCAACTGCACGTACTTTCTCACCTTCATTGGCGGCAATAGAGATACCTTTCCATTTTACTTGATCGCTACGTTTACTACCAAAGCGAGCCAACACTTTACCTCTGATTGGCCATTTTAACTGACCTTTAAGCTTCGATATTTTAGAATGACTTTGTGTATCACTCTTAGGCTTTATCTGTTTTGTTGCTTTTGCTTTTGCTGCCGCTAGCTCTTTATCTGCACGCGCTTCTTTTTGTTTTTTAAGTTTCTTTTTAAGTTGTTTTTCGGCATCGCCAAGTTGTGCCAAACGCGCAGATTGATAGTTAATATCCTGCTTAAGTTCGCGCAATGCTTTTGTGCGCTTATCACGCTCTGCTTTTAATTTGCTATTGTTTTCAACTTGCTCATCGCGCATCGCTTTTAAGTTCAGCAATGAGTTAGCTTGGTCGCTTTTATTTTTTTCAATGCGTAATTGAGTTGCCTGTAATTGCTCAATGCTTTCAAGTCGGGCTTTATTGAGATAATGATAGTAACTTTTAGCACGAATAATCTTGCTTAAGTCTTCTTGGTTAAGCAGTAATTTAACCAGATCATTTTGGCCAGCCATATAGGCACTAATAAGCTGTTGTTCAAGTAGCTTTTGCTGCTTTGCTTTGTCTTCTTTTAACTGATCGGTTTCACCCTTTAGCTCATTAAGACGCTTGCTTTCAAGTGCGATTGCCTGTTCAGTTTGTTGTAGTTTGTAGCTAGCAGCTGCAGTTTCTTGTTCAGAAGTTGCAATCTTGTTCTCTAATTGCTTTTGCTGTTTGCTTTGTACGCTTTTACTGTTTTTTCCCGCTTTGATCTGTTTTTGTAATGTTGATAGGTTTTCTTTTGCTAAAAGATCATGTGCAGGTAGAAATATAAGGGAAATTAAAAAAAAGCTATTCAATAGAATTGCAGAAAAACGATGCTTGGAGAGAAGGTTATTATTGTTAACTTTGCTATTCATTGATTTGTCTACTTTTAAAAATTCAGTATTTAGAAATTTTACCCACTTTAGTAAAAGAAGTTGAGTAAAATAACTAAATACTGCGTGATGTGTCTATTTTAATGAAATAAGTGGCGTACCTGTCATATCTGCAGGGATATCCATATTCATCAAGTTTAGCATCGTTGGTGCGATATCACATAAACGTCCGCCAGTTTGCATTGTTGCTGGGCGACCGAAGTAGATAAATGGCACTGGTAAGTTTGTGTGTGCAGTGTGTACACCACCTGTTTCTGGGTCAATCATCTGCTCAGCATTACCGTGGTCAGCAGTGATTAGACATTCACCATCAACTTCTTTAAGTGCTTCAATCACTTCGCCTACACAGCTATCAACTGCTTCACATGCTTTAACTGCTGCATCGTATACACCAGTATGGCCAACCATATCGCCATTCGGGTAGTTACAGATGATCACATCGTACTCTTGACTACGAATCGCCGCTGTTAATTTCTCAGTTAGTTCAGCTGAACTCATCTCTGGTTGCATATCGTAAGTTGCAACTGCAGGTGATTTAATAAGAGTACGTGATTCACCGTCAAATTCGTCTTCAATGCCGCCGTTAAAGAAGAAAGTAACGTGTGCGTATTTTTCAGTTTCTGATATACGTAACTGTGTTTTGTTATTTTTTGCTAACCATTCACCTAGTGTGTTTGTTAGTGATTCACTTGGGTATGCCGCAGGTGCAGTGATATTTGCTGCGTATTGAGTTAGCGTTGCAAAGTTAATGTTTGGTGTAACATTACGATCAAAACCTTCAAAATTCGCATCAGTGAATGCATAGGTGATTTCGCGAGCACGATCCGCACGGAAGTTTAAGAATAAAAGTGCATCACCATCTTCAATCGCTGCTTTCTCACCAATAACGGTTGCTTTAACAAACTCATCATTTTCGTTACGTGCGTAAGCATCTTCAAGACCAACTAGCGGACAGTCAGCTGTAAACTCAGCTTTAGCTTCAGTGAGTAGGTTGTATGCTTCTTCAACACGATCCCAACGAGAATCACGATCTAGAGAGTAGTAGCGACCTACTAAAGTTGCTGTACGACCAACGCCGGTTTTCTTGTAAGTCTCTTCAAATTTTGCAAGCGGGCCTGCAGCGCTACGTGGTGGCGTATCACGACCATCTAAGAATGCGTGCACGTATACTTTTTTTGCACCACGTTTAGCGGCAAGTTCAATCGCAGCAACGATATGTTCATCATGACTATGTACGCCACCTGGAGAAGCAAGGCCCATAATGTGAACCGCTTTATCTGCTTTGACTGCTTTATCAATCGCTTCAACAAATACAGCATTCTCAAAAAAGTCACCATCTTGAATCGACTTTGTTACTTTTGTAAGGTTTTGGTAAACAGTACGACCTGCACCAATATTAGTGTGGCCAACTTCTGAGTTGCCCATTTGACCATTTGGTAAACCAACATCCATACCTGATGCTGAGATTAAATCATTCGCATAATCTTTACATAGTTGATCTAATACAGGTGTTTTTGCATTTGACACAGCGTTATCTGGCATATCCGGACGGTAGCCCCAACCATCCATAATAAGTAGTACAAGTGGTTTTTTAGCAATAGTCATGTTGATTTCCTTTTAAATAAAAATATAAATTAGAATGTTGTGATTTTACTACATTTATGGGAGTTGTCACTGCGTGGATCAATAGAAGCTTAACTTTAGGTTATTTATTTACTTTTATTAGCAAGGAAAATAGATTCTGGCGAGTTTTGCACCTTGAATGGTAACGGGTGTATACTCAATCCAAATTTTTCCTTTCAACTATAAAAAGAGCAAAATAATGCAAGAATATATAGACTTTTTCTCAAACAATCCGATGTTATCTGTTGCTTGGGTTGCTATCGCTGCCATGTTAATTCATAGCTTAATCAAAGATAAAATTAGTGGTGTTAAGACAATCACGGCACAGGAAGCAACTTTATTAATTAATAAGCAAGATGCAATTATTGTTGATGTTCGCTCAGAAGACGAGTTTAAAAAGGGCCACATTGTTAATGCAAAAAATATAACTCTGTCACAAATTGAAAAAGGAAGTTTTTCAGCTATTGAAAACAATAAACAAAGCCCCATTATAGTTGTCTGTGAATCAGGTACTCGTTCTGCAAGTGCAGCTGCAAAGCTTGTTAAAGCAGAGTTTACACAAGTAACTAACCTTTTTTCAGGTATGGGGGGCTGGAAGTCAGCAAACTTACCAACAACTAAGAAGTAACAAAATGGCAACTGTAATTATTCATACCACAGCTTGGTGTCCATATTGTATTCGAGCAAAGCAACTGCTCGATAATAAGCAAGTGAGCTATACAGAGATTGACGTATCTGATGTTGAGCTACGTGCAAAAATGACTGCATTGACAGGTGCTACATCTGTGCCTCAGCTTGTCATTAATGATCAACCTACGGGTGGCTGTGATGAACTGTATGCACTAGAACGTAGTGGTGAGCTTGATAAGCTGCTTAATTAAGCGGTTTACTTTAAAGAATTTTTCGCAAAGGACTTTGCGTTAATAATGCGACAGGAATGTTGCTCTAATAACTATAAATATTAAACATTTAATAAGGGAATACCATGGCAGAACAACAAGAACAAGCAGCACAAATCGAATTCAATATTCAACGTATCTTTGTAAAAGATATCTCTTTTGAATGTCCTAACTCTCCAACTATTTTCAAAAAAGAGTGGGCACCAGAAGTATCAATGGATATCGATACTAAAAGCCAAAAGCTAGAAGACGGTGTTTATGAAGTTGTATTAACATTAACAACGACTGCAAAAGTAGGCGAAGATGTTGCTTTCCTATGTGAAGTACAACAAGCGGGTATCTTCTCTGTAGGCCAACTTGAAGGTCCACAAATGGCACATTGCTTAAACGCTTTCTGCCCTAATATCCTATTCCCATACGCACGTGAAGCAGTTTCAAGCTTAGTGACTCGTGGTACTTTCCCACAGCTTAACCTTGCACCAGTTAACTTTGATGCACTGTTTCAAAATGCAATGATGCAGAAGCAAGCTGAAGCTGAAGCTGAAAAAGCAGCTGAAAGTGCAAAACTAGATTCTTAATCTAGCGGCACGCTAATAAAATAGGTATTTGAATGGCTACTAAAAAGCTAGGCAAAGCCATTACAGTATTAGGGGCGGGGTCATATGGCTCCGCCCTTGCTGTATCTTTGGCTCGCAACGGTCACCCAACACTAATTTGGGGGCACGAAGCTGATCATATTGATCGCTTGCAAAAAGAGGGTGAAAACAAGGAGTTTTTACCAGGTGTTTCTTTTCCTGAGTTACTAACAGCAGAAGCTGATTTAGCAACTTGTATCGCAGCAACCGATACTATTTTATTAGTTGTACCAAGTCATGTTTTTGGACTCGTACTAAAGCAGGTTAAACCGCTATTAACACTTAATCATCGTATAGCGTGGGCGACCAAAGGTTTAGAGGCAAAAACAGGGCGATTATTGCAAGAAGTTGCAAAAGATGTCTTAGGTGATAAATACCCGTTAGCTGTTCTTTCTGGACCAACCTTTGCGATGGAAGTTGCAAAAGGGTTGCCGACTGCAGTTGCAGTTGCGGGGTCTCATGTTGAGTTTACACAAGATATTGCTGACTTTTTCCATAATAGAAGTAATTTTAGAACCTATATATCTGATGACTTTACTGCAGTGCAATTAGGTGGTGCAGTAAAAAATGTGATTGCTATTGGTGCTGGTCTTGCCGATGGTCTTGGTTTTGGTGCAAATGCACGTACTGCACTTATTACTCGTGGTCTTGCTGAGCTAACTCGTTTAGGCGTAGCGCTTGGTGCTAAAGAAGCGTCATTTATGGGTATGGCGGGGTTAGGGGATTTGGTATTAACCTGTACTGATAACCAATCTCGTAATCGTCGTTTCGGCCTTGCACTAGGTCAAGGTAAGGGCATAGAACAAGCTCAAGTTGAAATTGGACAGGTGGTTGAAGGTTATCGAAATACTGAAGAGGTTTATAACCTTGCTAAGCGTTTTGATATTGAGCTACCAATCTGTGAGCAAATCTACTGTGTGCTTTATCAAGGTAAAGCGGTGAAAGAAGCTGCTATTGCACTGCTCTCTCGAGATAAAAAGGGCGAATAAACTTTCTCTCCAGATCTATACTAAAAGGCTTCATACTGAAGCCTTTTATATTTTATCTTCTTTTGTTGTAAATAGGTAAATTGCACAAAATTTATTGCGTATAATTCATCTCCTGCAAGGCCTATAAAACACACAAATGAGATAACCATGAAAAAACAGCTCACTCTTTTTACGCTACTGATTCCAACACTAGTACTTGCTGAAACTGGTAACGTTAAAAAAGAGGATGAGAAGCTTGCCGAAGATCCAACCAAAGTTACTACCAAATTGGGTATTAACTACGCGAATAACTATGATTTCAATGATGGTGGTGTCACTTTCTCTGGCTCTTTAGCACTTGATTCTGCACGTAAAATAAATGTAAGTATTAATGAAGATGCTTCTGAATGGCGTGTTGGTGGCTCGTGGTTATTTGATATTGGTATTGTAAATTTTAATTTTGGTCGTCGTGAGTTTACAACAGGGGCTGTGCAGGATAACTATAGTGTTGGTACTTTTCTTCCCTTGAGCTATTTAGGTTTTGAACCCTTTGGTATACAAATATTTCCAATGGCAGGTTATAGCTATAATGACGGTGAACAAGCCTGTGAAATTGCCAGTGGACGATGTCCTGATGATGCAAGGCCTAGCTTAGATCCTAACTTGATGCTAGTTTCAAATTCCTCGCATAGCGGTTATGTCGGTGCTTTTTCTCTTAAGCCAATTACGGAAAATCTCACCTTAATAATGATGGCAGGTGGTTCTTTAGGCTCTAACGATTATAGTGGTTATTGGTTTGGTGGTGGTTTAGGTTATACAATTTTAAAACAGCACTCTATTAGTGCATTTACCTATAAGATGGATAACTCCTATGGTGCGGATAGCGCATTTGGACTCTCCTATTCTTATACGTTTTAACGACTATTATAAAGGTCTCTTGCGAGACCTTTTTTATTTAAGAGCTTATCGATGAAAATCAGAATACTCATTTTTTATATAATAACTTGTTTTATGCTCATTCAAGGTAGTGTGGTTAAGGCACACCCTCACTCCTGGGTTTCTGTATTAACAGAAATAGAGGGGGATAATAAGCAGATCTCAGGGCTAAAGATGTTTTGGACCTTTGATCTAATGACCACATCCGACGCGCTTTCTGGTTTAGATCTTAGCGAAGAGAATAAGCAACAAACATTAAAAGTAGTTGCCTCTGAGATGTTAGAAAATATAAAGCTGAATAACTATTTCACGCACTTTAGTCATTATGGTTTTGTTTTGCCTTTTAAAGAGGTAGGGCAAGCTGAACTGTTACTTGAAGATAAAAAGCTTACTCTGCAATTTTCTCTTCAGTTAGAAAAACCACTCGCTTTACCTATTACAAACTTAGAGTTACAAGTTTATGAGGATAGTTATTATGTCGATTTTCTTTGGTTAGCACATGATGATATACAGCTAAGTGAGTCATTTCATGGTGATTGCCGATTTGATATCAGTGAGTCAAGCAGTCTTCCGGAACAGGCTTCCTATGATCCATTGTTAAAACAAGAGGGTGAAGTTAACAATGAACTGGGGGTACTAAATACACAGAGTGCAACTATCCACTGCTTATAAAAAAGGCCTCAATTGAGGCCTCTATTTTTGTGAGCTTAAAGAAGTGTATTAAGACTCTTGTAAGATATTTAACATACGACGAAGTGGCTCTGCAGCACCCCATAGTAGTTGGTCACCAACAGTAAATGCACTGATATATTCAGGGCCCATCGCAAGTTTACGAATACGGCCAACAGGAATACTTAATGTACCAGTTACTTTCGCAGGAGAAAGATCAGAAACCGTTGCATCACGCTCATTAGGGATCACTTTAACCCACTCGTTATGAGAAGCTAGAATGCTTTCAATCTCTTCTACAGAAACATCTTTTTTAAGTTTCATTGTAATCGCTTGGCTATGACAACGCATTGCACCGATACGTACGCATAAACCATCAATTGGTGTTTGGTTATCGCTAGTACCTAAAATCTTATTTGCTTCAACCTGTGCTTTCCATTCTTCTTTAGACTGGCCAGAAGGCATTGGTACATCAATCCAAGGAATAAGGCTACCCGCTAGTGCAGCACCAAACTGCTCTGTTGGTAAGTTATCACTGCGTAAGTGCTCTGCAACTTGCTGGTCAATTTCTAAAATTGCTGAAGCAGGGTCTGCTAGCTTGTCAGCAACAGTGTCTTTGATTGAACCCATTTGGCTGATCAGTTCACGCATATTACGTGCACCTGCGCCAGAAGCTGCTTGGTAAGTATGTGGTGTTACCCATTCAATTAAATCTGCTTCGAATAGACCACCTAAAGCGATTAATAGTAGAGAAACAGTACAGTTACCGCCAACATAGGTTTTAACACCGTCAGTTAAGCCTTGTTGGATAACATCTTTATTCACTGGATCTAAAACGATAATAGCATCATCTTTCATACGTAAAGATGATGCAGCGTCGATCCAGTAACCGTTCCAACCGCTTGCGCGTAGCTCAGGGTATACAGAATTAGTGTAATCACCACCTTGACAGGTAATGATGATATCCATTTTTGATAACGCTTCGATTGAAGAGGCATCTTGTAATGTACCGCTTGGTTTACCGATATCAGGAGATGCTAGACCCACTTGAGAGGTGGTGAAAAACACTGGATCAATCGTTGCAAAATCATTCTCATCACGCATTCTTTGCATAAGCACAGAACCAACCATACCGCGCCAACCAACTAAACCAACTTTTTTCATGGGACTAACTTCCTTAACTTAGAGTATTGAGTATTCGGTCATTCATTAACCGAACTATAAATCTACCATTAACACCTTTGTGATGGCTAGTTTTTTGAATGATCTCGCGAAATAAAAATACTCATTTAGCAATTAATGAAACCGAATGTAGTTTAAAACGACCTTGACCATTGGCATAGGAGCGAATCTCTAGTTTTCCATCATTTTTATCTGCCATAAATTGCACTGTCTCACTACGTAACTCTCCATGGGAGTTAGGCAGTGTTGCGCGAGTAATAAATTGAGCACCATTTGTAGATTGAATGACTTGATCCCATTCTCCAGCTTCTCCCCAGGACTGGTAGCTAATAGTCGCGCTATAGTGGCCTTTTTTGACAGGAAAATAGGGGCCGTATGTGAGTAATCTAGGCGACTGCCCAGGCGCTAGTTCGATTTGACAGCTTTTTTCATCAACCCTGACACCTTCATTGCGCGGTAATTTACAGGCTTTCCAAGCAATTTGTGTCGACTGAAGAAAGTGAGGTAATGCCTCTAGTTTAACTGTTTGTTGTAAATTGATAGTAATAGGTGATTGCTTTGGTAGTTTTAACTGTGCCGTTGTTGCACTTTGGGGTAGGGCAAAGCGTAATGCACAGCTTAAGTTGCTTGCGGCCCCTAATTGATTAATCACTTCTACACTACTTTGTGCACCGACCGTTTCACTACCTAATTTTATTTGTGCGTTGCGTGGGCATTGTTGGTTTGTGGTTAACAGGTACAAGGCTTGTTCTTTTGTATAACCAAGCGCTTCAAGGCGGTGTGCAACGATCATCTGATTATTGGCAATAAGAATGTTCCACTTTTTGTTAGATATTAGCTCTGGAAGGTAGATTATATAAGGCTTGCTAACACGGTTAGCAAAATCAAAACCATAATATTTCGCAAAGGTACTATTGCGCCAACCATTGCCTGGTGTATCACCGTGTAAATCACGTAAGAAATAACTACCGTCTATAATGTCATCTTTAAGGCCGTGAACCTGTGGAATCTGCATTGAAGGCACGAGAATTTGTTGTATTGACTCCGCTTCATAGGCTTTAAAGAGTTCAGCACGTCTTTCTCCCTGTTGGTGGGTGGCTAAGTGTTGCTCGAACACAATGGTAAAGTTCATCACAAAAAATAGTAGCAAGACCAAAGTAGCGGGTAGATAAAGCTTAATGTCTCTTGCTAGCTGTTGGCATAAGGGGGCTAATAGAGCCGTTATTGCAACGATGAAGGCTATTTCTGCGACAAAAGCAGTTCTATCTTGAAAGTTAACCCCAGTTGAGCCTGCCATTGCAAAGGCTAATAACATGGCAAATAGCGTCCATAACCATGGGCGCATCAGGTTAACTTTAATTTTTGTCACTGCAACAAGTAATAATAAAACTGCGAACAGATAAAAAATGTGGGTTTCATCTAATCCATGTTGCCAAATAACCGAGAGCAGCTTTTCAAAGCGCTCGAAGATAGGTGTACCGTCTGACTGGCGCTGAAAACGAATGTAATTGCCTGGTGCAGCCAGCAAAATGAAGGAACCTACTAATTGCCCAGCTAGAGTTAACCAGTACCATAACGGTGGTCGGCTATGGAAAATCCAATAGATAAACAATGAAAAGAGCATAAAACAGCTCATTGCTACCGCAACATTCTCTAAGCTTATGGCTAGTACTAATACCGCTATTGGCATGAAAATAAGACGTATAGGAGTGTTCTGCTTAACGCGGTTATCTACAACCAGGTCAATAAAAGGGATAAGCGCTAAAATGGAAAAGGTAATAACCCAAAGGTAAGCGATTGCGCCAGTTTTCCATAATATCGCTTCACCAAAGCTTTGTGTAAAAAACCAGGTTGTGAGAAAGATTGAAAACAGGGTTAACCCATCTGCGAGATTTGCTTGCGCTCTTCGACCTGTCGCTGCTCTAAAACTGATTAATAAGAGTAAACAAAAGACTGCACTATTAATTACTGCAAATACCGTTAAACTGCCTGGGTATTTAAGTAATAGTAGAAAGGTAAAAAACAGAACAGATAATCTACCTGTCCAGCTCATATACTCATCATGTAAGCGTGGAAAAACATCAAGAGCATCTTGATAGGCTAAAGCTCGCCACCAATCATCTCCCCAGGTAGGTGTGAAAATGTTAAGTGTGAAAAGCAACGCAAAGATAGTAGCGAATAATAGTGTAAAGCCAATTTTATTAAAATTAGCTGTTTTTTGTAATTCCATTTACAGGTTCTCTTTAGTTTATGTTTCATCCTGAAACATTAAACGTTTACTATAAAGCAGTGCCAATACAATATCTGTGTAATGGCACGGATCTCTGTTATTTATTATGAATAAATGACGTAATACACTGTTAATCGTAGATTGTAGGGATAGGTTGACGTTTATGTTGTGTACGTTGATAGATAGAGATTAACTTATCTTCAATCTCTTGTGGTACTGCTTTACCCTCTAAGAAATCATCAATTTGATTGTAAGTCATACCGAGTGCAATCTCGTCTTCGAGTTGTGGTTTATGCTCTTCAAGATCTGCCGTTGGCGCTTTTTCAACTAATAGAGCCGGTGCACCGAGGTGTTTTGCTAGAGAACGTACTTGGCGTTTATTAAGTCCAAATAGTGGTGCTAAATCACAAGCGCCATCGCCATGTTTAGTATAAAAACCAGTAATGTTTTCGGCGCTGTGGTCTGTACCAACTACTAATCCACCTGTTAAACCCGCTATTTCATATTGTGCAATCATACGCATACGTGCTTTAACATTACCTTTTACAAAATCAATGTTGGTTTGCTCTGATAGTTTGACTCCACTCTCTTGTAAACCTTTTAATGTGCTTTCATGAATACCATCAGAGCCAGTTTGCACATTAACGGTAATACTTTGTGATGGTTGAATAAATTGTAGGGCAAGTTGTGCTTCGTCTTCATCCCTCTGAACTGCATAAGGAAGGCGCACTGCAATAAATTGGTAGTTATCCGTTTTTTCAGATGTGTTTAATTGTTCAACGGCTAGTTGGCATAAACGACCTGCGGTGCTTGAATCTACGCCTCCACTGATGCCTAAAACCAAAGTATGGCAATAAGATTGCTGTAGTTTAGTTTTAATGAAATCAATACGAGTTTGAATTTCTGCTGCAATATCTATAGTCGCTAAAACGCGCATCTCTTTGATTATTTGTTGTTTCATTAAACTAAGCCTATTTTTAAGGTGAATAAAGAGGTTATTTTATCGCGAATATTGATAATAAACAGAGAGAAATGTTATTTAATTATTCGTAGTTGTGTAAAATACCGTTAAAATACATTTTCTCCCTAAATTATATGGAACTTTAATTATGTCTTTAAGTGTTGTTATTCTTGCTGCCGGCAAAGGCACACGTATGTGCTCTCGCTTACCAAAGGTATTACATAAAATTGCTGATAAACCAATGGTGCAACACGTTATCGATACAGTAAAAGGGGTAGGCGCTGAAAATATCCACCTTATTTATGGGCATGGTGGAGAGCAGATGCAGGAGTCTATCACCGAGCGCCGTTTAAACTGGATCAAGCAGACTGAGCAGCTAGGCACCGGCCACGCAATGCAGATTGCGCAGCCACACTTTAGAGAGACAGAAAAAATATTAATGGTATACGGCGACGTACCTCTTTTAAGCGCACAAACGTTACAAAGATTGATTGATGTACAACCTGAAGGTGGTATCGGTCTATTAACAGTGCACCTTGATGACCCAACGGGTTACGGACGTATTGAGCGCGTTGATGGTGATGTTTCAGCGATTGTAGAGCAAAAAGATGCAACACAGAATCAGCGCGATATTAAAGAGGTTAATACTGGTATTTTGGTTGCAAGCGCACGAGATTTACGTCGCTGGTTACCTGCTTTGCGCAATGATAATGCTGCTGGTGAATATTACATTACCGATATTATTAAAATGGCACATCAAGAGGGGCGTATTATCCGTGCTGTTCACCCTACTAGTACAGTAGAAGTTGAGGGGGTTAATAATCGCTTACAGCTTTCTAAACTAGAGCGTGCGTATCAGCTTCAAGAAGCGGAAAAGCTATTGTTACGCGGTGTAATGTTGCGTGATCCAGCTCGTTTTGATTTGCGTGGCGAACTGACTTGTGGTCAAGATGTTGATATTGATATTAACGTAATCATCAAAGGCAACGTTAATTTAGGTGATGGCGTAGTAGTTGGTGCAAATTCTATTTTAGTCGATTGTGATATTGAAAATAATGTAGAGATTAAGCCAAATTCAATTATCGAAGGTAGCCGTATTGGTGATAATTCTACGATTGGCCCTTTTGCACGCATTCGTCCTGAAACAGTGATTGAGAAAGATGTGCATGTTGGTAACTTTGTTGAAATTAAAAAATCAACATTAGGTAATGGTAGTAAATGTGGTCACTTGAGTTACATCGGTGACAGTACATTAGGCCGTCGCGTTAATATTGGTGCTGGTGTGATCACTTGTAACTATGACGGCGCAAATAAGTATCAAACTAAAATAGGTAATGATGTGTTTGTGGGCAGTGATTGTCAGCTTGTTGCGCCAGTTACTATTGGTAATGGTGCAACAACAGCAGCAGGCACAACGGTTGTAAATGATGTACCAGAAGACGCATTGGCTGTTGCGCGAACTAAGCAACGTAACTTGAATAACTGGAAACGCCCTACTAAAAAGTAGTCTTTAATAGACTGTTTTAATTATTAGCCTGACTTATTTTAAGTTGGGCTTTTTTGGGTCTTGAATTTGCTAGGCGAGGGAATTTTAGGTAAAAAAAACCACTCTATTAATGGGCCTTAAATAGAGTGGGTAAGGGTCTTCAAATGAAGACATTTATGGTTACAAAGGTAATCATATCAAGCATAAAAAATGGGACTTCTTTAATGCTCTACAACTAATTCAAATGGGTACTTTCCTTAGCGCAGAGTTATAGTCTCAGATTGAACCAATAAAAAATAGAGCAAGTAGGGGGGTGGCTCATGATTGGAAGTTGTTATTTCTTTAAAAACAATTGGTTATGTGTGTTTGGGGTGGTGATTGCCATCATCGCTGTTGTAGTTAGACTGTTTTGCTACTTGTCTATTAATTTTCAATGAATGGTTTTTTGTTTTTATTTTAAATCAATGTGTTAGCGTTTTTTTATGACTGTTTTTTGGGTGATGGTGGGATCTTCGGATATAAAAAAGGGTGCTTAGTAGCACCCTTGGTATTAACTCAATTAAAGATTAAAATTAATCTTTTTTGATATTCAATTGGCGTTTACAAACATAAACAGCTTCAAGGTGTTTCATGGTTTTTTCTGGCATTCCTTTCGGAAGTTCAATTGTTGAATAATCATCATTCAATTTGATATCACCAATAAAGCGACTGTTAATGTTTGCTTCGTTAGCAATTGCGCCAACGATGTTCTTAACTTGTACACCATGTGAACGGCCAACGTCTAAACGATAAGTCTCTAGCTCAACGTCTGTTGGGCGACCACGGCCACGAGGTTTATCACCACCACGGTCGTTACGGTCACCACGGCTACGGTCATTGCGATCGCC
>Ga0105356_10002822_pt1 | contig 17225 bp, 15 predicted proteins | sample GOMGulsemesocosm_3_FD_83502 | JGI IMG/M metagenome (GOLD analysis project Ga0105356, IMG submission 83502) | Methane-oxidizing microbial communities from mesocosms in the Gulf of Mexico - GOM9D Gulf of Mexico | ecosystem: Environmental > Aquatic > Marine > Cold seeps | place: Gulf of Mexico...
AAAGTTAACGGATCGCGAGAAAAGCTTCTTTATTAGCGCCAGTCACATTTCAGAAATAGTAGCTACGCCGATTGGCAAAGTAGGACTTTTAACGGGTAGTGCTGACTTAACCTTTGATACATCACGAGACTTAGCGTTAGCTGGTGCTCAATTATTGTGTCAGTCAATGAGTGCCTTTGCACTCGACCAAAGCAACTTGCATGGGCCAACTCGCGCAAGTGAAAATAAAGTATTTTTAGCGTCGGCAAATAAGATTGGCGCACTTTATTCACAAGAAGAAGCGGATCAAGCGCAGGTCTTTGGTATTGGCCAGAGCCAAATAATCGCTCCTGATGGCAAAATATTAGCAAAGATGGTAAACGATAAAGAAGGGTTTGTTTTCGCTGATATTACTTTAGCTGAATTGACAGAAAGTAACATCAACAAGTTGCGCCCCGACGGAACAGATATCATTAAACAGCGTCGCCCTGAACTTTATCAAGGATTAACTCAACCGATAGGTCAAACAACTGGATATGAAGGTAAGGTGCCAGCAACAGCCAATGTTGCAATATTTGCCACCTATAAATCGAATGAACAGGCCATTGAGGATGTTTGTCATTACATTGAAAATAACCTCAGTGATATTATTCAATTACCTGAGCTATTCTTTCTGTCTGATAAATCAATACTGAATAATGCTGAGCAATTTACTCAAGTAGCGGAGTTGAGCAAACAGCTAATTAAGCAAGTCAGTTCAGTGCTGAGACCTTTTCAATATGTGTGCACCAGCTTAGTAATCGATGGCATGCATCAAGCGGTAATAATTAGCGAACTAGGTTTATTTGCCACTCAGCAGCAACTGCATTTTTGTAACCGATACCAGTGGACAGCATTAGGTGATGCAGTAAACATTATCGACTTACCCTTAGAGCAAGGCAACATTAGTTTGGCTATGTTAACTGCCGATGACGCCAATATAGCAGAGATCGTTAAAGTTGCCGCGTTAGCTAATATTCACGTATTACTGGTACCCTTTGATATTCAAGAGCCGTGTGAGGTTGAATATAGTTTGTTATCTCGCGCCGCTGAACATAGGATTTGTATCGTTGCCGCCAGTCGCGAAAAAAGCTTTGCCAATAACTTATCCAACGATAGTGACAATAGCAGTAACCCTTATGGAAAAAACAAAGTAAAAGCACAAAAGTCTACTGGGTTAATTGCCAATTTGACTACAGATTCCGCCTTGTTAAGTCAATGGAAGCCACTAAAGTCTAATGGTTATACCAACCAACCTCTGGTCAAATATCAATTTGGTAAGATTACCAAAGCTGTAATTCATCCAATTGCTGCTTGTAGCAAGCAGCCTTACTAGGTTTATAATTGACAAAGAGTATTGTGATTTTTCTTTAGGTCTATAATTAGCTATTAACAATTAAGGAATACTATCAGCTTGCGACAGGGACGATTAAATTTTAGCCTAAAGATCAAGAAGATTAGGGATTAATTTCCATTAATGAAAGTAAAAGTCATCTGGAATGTAATGCTTAGAAAAATAATTAAGACATATATATTTTTACTTCTTTTTGTTGGTAATTTTTCTGCCGCTGAAGAAGTAAATGTCGGTGGTTATATATTCCCTCCTTTTGTCCAACAGGATGATAAAGGCAAGATCTCTGGCATGACTCTTGACCTAATTGATGCATTGAATAAAATTCAAAATGACTACCATTTCAACTTTGTATTAACCAGTTCAAGGCGAAGATATCTAGCCTTTGAACAAGGTAAATTTAGCGCCTTATTTTTCGAAAATTTATTATGGGGCTGGCAAAAGACTCATATTGAAGCAACAAAGGTTTTTCTTGAAGGGGGAGAGGTATTTATCGCCTTAAAAAGCAAAGCAAAAACTCAACACTATTTCAACACGGTAAAAGACAAGTCAATCGCAGCTATGCTGGGTTACCACTACAACTTTGCCGGACTCAATTCGGATCCACATTTCCTAAGAGCTATGTTCGATATACACCTATCAACAGATGAAGAAAATAATATTCAGTTGGTTTTGTTAGGTAAAATGGATATAGCCATTGTGACAAAACTATACTTAGATAGATTTCTACTCAAAAATCCTGCAGCGAAGTCAGAGCTATTAATATCTGAGAAAATGGATCAAGCATATAACCACACCATTTTAATTAAGAAAAATTCAAACCTTAGTGCTAGCAAGATGAATATGCTATTAGATAAACTGGTTCAAACTGGTGAGTATGATAAATTATTGCAAAAATATAGCATTAAAAAATAATGCAGAATAATCCCCTAATAAAATTGCACTAACTTACAAATATTGAATATACTTACTACAAACAAGGTAGCTAAGGGGAGCGGATAAGTGTTTACAGAAAATCCTTTAGATTTTATTAAAAATTCAAATATTGGTATTCATGCTGTCTCACCTGAAGGCATAATTAAATATGCCAACCAGCATGAGTTAGATGTATTAGGTTACGATGAAGACGAGTATGTCGGTCATCACGTTTCTGAATTTCAATTCGACAAGTCATGCTTAGATCATATGATGGATAAGCTGTCAAAATTTGAAGCCTTTACTAACTTCCCAGCCATGGTCTATGGCAAAAACAAAATTAAATACATCCTATACAATTCAAGCGTCTACGAAAATGAAGGTGAATTTATTCACACTCGATGTTTTGGCAATGAAATCTCAGAAGATGTTTATCATGCCTTCTTAGTTGAATACAAAAAACTATTCACCCACGGGATGAATTAATCAGTTGCTTGCTTCAACTTAGATCCATCTGATCACTAGTAACATAACATCATTTTCATATCCGATACCAAAAACCAATAAAACAAACAGCTAGGGCTTACTGCTCAATTAGGATCAAAACAGCCGCTAATAAGCGGCTGTTTTATAAATAACAAAGACTAACAACATAGTAGCCTCATATGAAAAATATTATTCATTATTCTGCATTACGTCATCAGTAAAGTCTGTGTGCCAGAACTTATATCCCTGCACGGTTGCTTGAGCAGCAGCCCCCCATAAATTCGCTTGGTAGACTTTAACCCCTTCTATATCAGCAGATTGGTTAGCAGATGCATTGGCCCCTTCACCATCATGTTCAGCGCTTGCCTCTGCACGAGCGCCGCCATCCCAGCCAAACTCCTTAAAACGAACCAAGGCATCATTGGTTAAAAAGACATAAACAAAGGCAACTTGTTTGAAACCAATACCTGCACCAACGCCAACGGAGGCAAAGCGATAATAATCAATTTTACCACCATCATGCAAAGTACAAACTCCGCCACCAGTCGATGCCGCAAATAAATAGCTATCACTACCAGTACAAATAACATGTGCTTTATTGCCGTTTACTACGCTTTTAGCACCAGGGTGATCTTCATAAATTTTAGATAGCGCTGAAGTAGTTTCGCTACGTGCATTTTTCATTTTCGTTTCTGGGGTACTGCCTGTAGCACAACCAAATAACAAGCTAGTGGTTAATCCCAGCAAGATGTATTTTTTTATTGTCATTTTTTATCCTATTTAAATTATGTTATCAGACAAGTATTTACCTAAAATAATATAGGTTACTATTTTTAATAAATAAATTTATAAGAGTGATTATGTTAAAAAATACCCTAAGTGCCTAAAACAAAAAAAGCGACCACTCTAAGAGTAAGTCGCTATTATATTTCGCATGATATCTACTGTTACCTTAGCTGTTTAAGCCGTATTAGTTACTTTTTATTTGTTTTAGCTAAATAAGCCAAAAGGTTTTCATCTACGGTTGCATCACTGCTTTGCATAACAAACTCAAGTTCATGAGTGATACATTTAAGCTGATCTCTTATATCGTGACTGACAAATAGCAGGTGTGTTTTACTATTTGCAGCAATATAGTCCATCAAGGCTAGTACTTTTTCTCGATTATGATTATCTAATCCTTGGCAAGGCTCATCTAGAATCAAAATCATCGGCAACTTAACCACTGCACGTGCGATTAAGACTAAGCGCTGCTCACCATAGGAGAGCTGGCTAAAGTAGGTATTTTCATGTTGCTCTAATCCAAGTAATACTAGCCATTGGCGAGCAATAATCACTTGATGGCGGCTAGGACTATCATATAAGCCTATGCTATCGTAAAAACCAGAAAGTACCACTTGAATTAAGGTGGCTGATACACGGTAATCGCGATGTAATTGAGCACTCACTAAACCATAATGACGCTTTATATCCCAAATAGACTCTCCACTACCGCGCTTTACGCCAAATAAGTGAATATCTTTACCGTATGCCTTTGGACTATCACCAGAAATCATCGCTAACAGGGTTGATTTACCACAACCATTTGGACCGATAATACGCCAATGTTGACCTTGCTCAAACTGCCAGCTTAATTCCGCAAATAATGGTTTTTGATCAAAACTGACAGAAACATTATTAAGCGCTACTAATGCTGTATTTTTTTCAAGGTGATCATATTGCAAGCAATCAGGTAAATGGTGCGGCAAAGCATAGTGATTTGCATTAAGCTGCTGCCATTGCTCAGTAGCAATAATTTCCTCTCGCTTACCAGAAAGTACTATTTTACCGTGCTGCATATAAACTAAATTTTCAATATTGCTAGGTAGACTTTGATGATAAAAATCAAACAAAACAATACTAATACCTTTTGCCACAAGCTCATTAAGAACATTACTTAAATGAGCCTGCGAACTAATATCTAACCCAGCATAAGGCTCGTCTAAGAGCATTACTTGCGGTTTCAGCATTAACGCCCGAGCCATTAATACTTTTCGAGTTTCGCCGGTAGATAAAATTTTGAAAGGCTTGCCGAGCAACTTTTCAATAACTAACAAGTTGACTATTTCATCTAAATCCTCTGGAGAAAAGGGCTTATCATCAATAATAATTTCAAGCGCGGTACGGCCATCATCTACGCCCTCTTCCATAAAGTCACTGCGATCATTCATGCGATCTTGTTCTAAGGTTTGTGCTTCTAACTCAAAACTTAAGGTGGTAAATTTTTCAGCTAAAACAACATGACCTTGATAATCTGTTATCTCGCCTGCCAATATTTGCGCCAACACAGACTTACCACTGGCGTTATCTCCCAAAACAAGTAGTGACTCACCTTGTTTTAAAAATAACTTTTCAATAGATAGTTGTGATTGATTAGATAATTGAAAATTCAATTGTTCAATAGATAACATTGCAGACTGCATGGCATAAGACAAAGTAAAGTGTGGTAATTTAATTATACAAATGCTGTTTATTTAAAAGCTAGAATAAAATGATTATTAGATATATCTGTTGATAGAAATTCGTTGAAACTGTATGGAAACTAATGGTCAATCGCAAGCTTTTAATATCTATTGATATGATTAATAGCTATAGAGTTATTTTGCCATTTGAGTAAAGTTTGCCTGTATTCTAAAATCAGAGTAAAGTAATTAAAAGGATATAAATCAAGTAGAAGGGAACTATGAACTGGTTGCAATTTCATTTCAAATGTCGGTTTTATCTTCAGATGCTCAACCAGGGTGCTAGCATACAAGAAACAGCTAAATCCTTTGAAGAAGCAAACTTTGAAGAGCTCTATTCAGAAAAAGAAAGTTCCAGCATACAAAAAGAGTTATTCAACAAAATAATAAGTTTGGCTCAGACTTCAGAGACTAAAAAAGCGTTGAAGGTATTTTCCTCACTCAATTTTTCAGAAAGCTTAACTAAATCAAAAACAAATAAAGTCATTACCAATAAGCTGTCCTACTTAGAAACGATAACAGCGGTATTTATAGTGTTTATTACTATATACAAATTATTTATCTATCCGGTCTTCTTTGAGTTAATACAGCAACACCCAAGTTTAAACAGCCAGTTATTTACTTTATTTCCTTCAATGTGGTTTATAGGGCTTACCATTGCCCTAATCACTTTTATTTTTACTTTTTCATACCGAAAATACCTAAAGAGTATAGATACTGTCGTTATTGAGCAGCCCAACAAAGCAATGAAAATATTTACCCCAAAAAGCGTATTCTCTGAGATGCAAACGCTGCATCAGATTGTCACGTTGCCATTAGCAAGCCAGCAGTTAGGCAATGTATTTCATGAAAAAATCAATAAACTAACTGAAATGGGTCTAGATGAGTCCGTCGAGCTAAGCTACCTTTATCAACATCATTCTGAAAAGCTAAATCTTGCTATTGGCAAACATGCTCAACGCATATTTGGGTTTATGTATGCACTAATGACACTAAGTATTGGTTTTTACATCATGCAGGTCTATGAACCCATCTTCAAACTAGGAGCATTAATAGAATGAACAGCATCAAAGGATTTACCTTAATCGAGTTAATGATTGTCGTAGCCATTATTGGCATTTTATCCGCCGTTGCTTTACCACAATATCAAAGCTACACCATTAAAGCCCATGTTGTTGAAGCTTACAATTTTGCTGGAAACTTACGACAACCTATCACAGAGTATTATGTTGAAAATCTGAGTTTTCCTGCGGATAATGCTCAAGCAGGTTTACCTTCATCTGATAAGTTAATTTCCAATAAAATTACCAAGGTAACAGTTGAAAATGGCGCTTTTCATATCGAGCTAGGTAATAAAGCTCCAGCGCCGTTGCAGGGTAAAATACTCTCTTTCAGACCCGCTATTGTTGAAGGTAGCCCGATAAGCCCAATTTCATGGCTCTGTGGTTATTCTGAGCCGGTTACCGGTATGAAAGCCATTGGTAGAAATAAAACTAACATAGAAAAACCTATGCTAGCAGGTGAATGTAATTAGTTAACGATAAGAAGAGCTCTATATTTCTAAACCTCGTCTTTAGCTAATAATTCTATTAAACCAACATATTAAAAAATATTTTCCATAACCACATCAAAAGCAATACCTAACAGCGCCATATAAATCATATAAATGGCGCCGGCTTTTATAATTATCTGCCGCCAAGCTTGCTGATAAACCACTTTAAAAGCGGTCAATATGTACCAAGTTAAATACAACACAGGTGGAATTTGTAATAGCAGAAAAGCAAGATGAGACTGTTCCATAGCTTCAAGTGGCGCAATAACCATTAATATCAAATACACCATGCTATGCAAGTGCATGGAGAAGACTAAATTGCCAATATAAAAACTCTGTCGGAAGAAACACTGCACAGTTAAAGCAAAAACCGGAAAAAGTACAAACATCGCTTTTGAGTAATAACTAATCATCGACTCTGTTAGCAAGGTGCCAGGATCATAGACCTGATAAAGCTTAGAAAAAATAATGAAAAATAGAATGCTAATTGCAAGGTATAACCGTAAAGGCGGCGTATATTTAGCACGTTTCCCTTGGTTAAATTCATGTGTTAACTTGCCAGGTTTTGTGAGCATAGTCCGTAAGGTAAGCCCTAACTTACCATCAATATCTAATAACTCATGTGCCACCTCTTTTGCCACATCAAGAAATGGTCTATTGAGACGGACAGTGTTTTGCCCACACTGTAGGCAATACTTTGCATCATCCTGCAGTATTGTTTGGCAATTATAACAATTCATTATTCTATTATTCGCCTTTATCCAATAACTCCATCAAACCAACAAGTGCAGCGAAAAGAACACCACCGACAGGCCAAATTATCCATGTTGTGCCCCAGTCCATTGTCCATAAGCTCCACCCAAGAAATATTGCAGTTAACAAAGGCCAATAGAATGCCGCTAATTTTTCTGCGCGTTTTGCCCGTTTACTTGTCTCTGTTTCTGCCTCTGTATGGTCTTTGAGAATGCTATTATAAGCTTCAAACCTCGTTGAAACGGGCAATAAAATATAAAGACCCATTGCAATAAGGAGAATAAGTACAATCAGCATCATCATAGTTACTTCTGAGCCGTCAGAAAACAATCCTGAAAACATCAGTGGTACAAAGCTAAAGATGAACAAGAAGATAGCTACTGATAAACTTTTATTATAACTAGGTCTAAATTTTTGTAGTTTGTCTTGAAAAACACTATGCACGCCATAGGAAAGCTCGAAAGCTTCATTATCTATAACAGCTGTTTCTGATTCATACTGGTTGGTTTTGATAAAAAAGCTCACGCCAGCTGAAACCATTAGTATTATAGCTAATATTCCAAGTCCCGCAGCCATGTCACCACTTAGCCCCAGTTTATTGGTTTCAGCCATGGCTAAAAAGAAAAATAGTGGTATCACCGAGCATAAACAAAGTATCACCCCTTTAGTGATTAAAGCCGATGCATCCATTTTATCTTTAACATATTTTATTGCTTGCTCCATACTAATCTGAGCAACACTTGAGCCTTTACAGTCAACTTTTGCTTCAAATGCCTCATGTTCATCTTTTAATAAAAAGTCAGTAGTCACATCAAAGATTTCCGATAACTTAATTATTTTATTTAAATCCGGAATACTATTAGCGCTCTCCCATTTTGACACTGACTGCCTTGAAATATTCATTTTTTCAGCCAGATCTTCTTGCGACCAAGCTAATTGTTTTCGTAATTTGACAATCTTGTCTGCTAATATCATAAGGTTTACTCCATCACTGTATTTGAGCAGAAAGCATAGGAATTTCAATGGTTGCAGACTAGCAAGTCCACTTGGAACCTTGTCAACCAGCGGTTGCATTGTACAATATTTGCTTAAATTTATAGATTTTATTGATAGTTAGCAAATGAGTTTATCGATTAAGTCGACAAATTAAGTATGCCTTAAAGTAATGCATAACAGAGCAACTTTAATAGCTATTAATACAAATAAGTAATGTAATTGGGAAAGAGAGTGTTTGAAATAAAAGTTAAAACAATAAACAGCGACTACTAAAAAAGTGAGTCGCTTGGTATGTATTCATCACTTTATTCGACGAGCTTAACGTTGAAAACGATTAAGCTGTCGGTTTATTAAACCTTACTCGAAAAACGCCAACTTCATCTTCAGGTTGCTGTAAAAGCTTTTCAGTTTGTTCATCCCAAACAGCTAGAGTTAAACATTTACCTGCATATCTTTGTTCTGGGCTCTCTGCATCTAAAGGGAGTCTAACCATTGTATTCACTTCTGCTAACCCACCTTTAGTAATAACAATAGCGTAGTCAAGGTCGGCTTTTACTTCAATCACTTGATCTAAGGCTTTAAAAAAGTGACCATCCGATAACAAATCAAGTGAGTCATCACGAAGCGGCTTTACTTGTACAAACCTTGCATCGCTAAAAAAGCCCTGATGCTCTTTCATGCTTGGCCATTGGGTTAATGCACCCATTTCAGGAATTGGCTTTGAATAGTTTGAGCTTACCACAGCAAAAGTCCCTACTTGCTGACTAGAATATTCTGCCATGAGCGGTCCTATTGCAGGAAAGTACTCTCCATAAAGCTGCAGTTCCTTACCTGAGGTTAACTTGCCAAAGGCAAATTCTAGTTTCTTAGCTGAGTTAAAAGTTAATTGTAAAGTCATAATATTTCCTAAAGGTATTTTGTAAGTGGCTGGATTATGAACCAACACAATACGGAAATCAATATTTCCGGAAATATAAATTTCTACATATATGGCTTTATGCCTATTTTATTTCTGTTAGTATTGTCGCCATGAAAGACAATAAAACTGAAATCCCGATGAAAGTCAGAGGCAGAAAGCGTGACGAAAGCCGCACAGAATCAATACTACAGGCCGCTTTAGCACTGTTGCTTGAAGTAGGCTTTGACAAATTTAAAATTAAAGATGTTGCCGATAAGGCAGGGGCTGGAACTGGCGCTATTTATCGTCGCTGGCCAAAAAAAGAATCATTAATCGCTGAAGCGATTAAAATAATGCCCGAATCAAAGGCTGAATTTAGTGATGACCCCATTGCTGATTTAAGACTTATGGTGAAAGCTAAATGCAGCAATGCTTTTGAAAAGCCCGATCAGGTGCCAGGATTGGTGTCTGCAATGAGAGCAGATAAAGGTATTGAAGAAGCCGTTAAAGCAGGTTTTAGCTTAGCGCACTTTAAGTCTGCCATTGCCCGCATCATTGGCGAAGATCACCCTCAACTTGATTTACTCACTGAGCTAACACCGGCAGTCACTTTATTTAAAGCGTCATTTACTCCTGAGGCTATTGAGGTAGAAAGACTCACTGATGAAATTATGGATATGATTTTAGCATTTGCTAGCTAACCTCAACTCAGGATAAGAAATTAGCTAATTAATTTAAATATTTAGTAAACTGTATCCACTACCATTCTAGCTTGATACTTTTTCTTAATTTAACGCAATAGTAAGTGAAAGTAGCAGCTAGAAAGCAAGTAGTTATCCCAAACTGAGGCTAGCTAGTTATTGACCAACTCGCATTAGCGCAATATTGCTCTAATAACTTCAAAAATACCTTCACTTTAGCAGGCAAGTGCTCTCGATGAGGATACACTGCATAAATTGGCACTGGAGCAGCTTGGTAATCAGGTAACAAACAGACTAATTTTCCTGCATTTAGAGCCTCTTCAACAGTCACTTTGGCTAGCATTGCCACGCCTAAACCACTTAAAGCGGCAGAAATAATCGCTTCAACAGAGTTTATGGAGATGCTTCCTTGTAAGGAAACCTGCTTTTGCTCTGCTGTTTTTTTATGATAAAAAGTTTTTGAGTGCGGCGAAGCTTGTACTGATAACGCCAACCATTGATGATTCATTAACTCTGTAGGCTCAAATGGTACTCCGTGATTGGCAAGGTACTCGGGAGATGCAATTAACATTGCAGGGGTATCACAAAGCTTTTTCGCAATTAAATTAGAATCTTGCAGGGCGCCAACTCTCAACGTTAAATCAATACCTTGCTCGACAACATTAACAATTTTATCATCGAGTTGTAGATCAACATTTAGCCTCGGGTACAGCTCTCGAAGCTGTTTAAGCACAGGGATTAAAATTGCCCGACCAAAGGGAATTGGTGCAGAGATGCGTAAAGTGCCTGTCGGTTGATTTTGATAGTTATGTAACTCATCTAGGGCAAACTCAGCTCGATTTACTATATGTTCGCAATGACGATAATAAATCTTTCCCGCCTCAGTCAGGCTGAGCTTTCTGGTAGAGCGGTTAAAAAGTTGTGCGTCAATCTGTTCTTCGAGCAAACGTATTTGTTTACTCACTGCTGATTTAGCCACACCTAGTTGGCGCGCTGCTTCTGAAAAACTCTTCGCTTGCACTACTTTAGTAAATACACCAATGCGCTTTAACTCTTCCATTGCTCAGTTCCCATAAATAAGCGTTCTCTTTTTGTGAACACACTAGTTCATTTTTCCCATCTAGTAAACTTATCGAATACAGATAAACTATCACTATTGATTAACTAATCACTCAACAAACTAAAATAGGAAGCCAATAATGATTAAATTTGTAATGAACCTAACTCGCCATCCAAAAATGAGCCGCGAAGAGTTTAAAACGTATTGGGAGCAACAACATGCACCATTGTTTTTAAAGCATGCACAAACTTTAGGAGCAAAGAAATATATTCAATCCCTTACTATTAACTCTCCTTTGAATCAGGGACTTAAAGAATCAAGAGGCATGTTAGCCGAATTTGATGGTGTTGCTGAAGTGTGGTTTGACTCTGAACAAGCTTTAATTGAAGGAATGAGTTCCACTGAAGGTCAGAAAATAGCTGCGGCATTGCAGGCTGATGAAAGTAACTTTATAGACCACTCAAAATCAGCCGCATACATTGTTGAAGAACAAGAGTTACGATAAAAGACTGAAACTTTCTTGGTATGCTTACAGGGAAGTAGCGAAGAATTCCTACACTTAATAAATAAAAAGCGACTACTCAATGAGTTAGTCGCTTTTTCATGCCAAGGAGGTTCAACTATATTGGTTTGTTGCTATCTCTATTTAGAAGCTACACAAGAAAACCAATCGGTCATCTTTATTCTACCGTAACTGATTTTGCTAAGTTACGTGGTTGGTCAACATCGGTACCTTTGATTATTGCTACATAGTAAGAAAGTAACTGTAACGGCAAGGTATAAACGATTGGTGCGATAATATCATCACACACAGGTACGTTGATAACTTTACAAGTGTCATCGCTTGAGAAGTTAGCATCGCTATCAGCGAAGACATACATTAAACCACCACGGGCACGTACTTCTTCTACGTTTGATTTAAGTTTTTCAATTAAATCATTTTTCGGCGCGACAACAATAACAGGCATCTCAGCATCAATTAGTGCTAAAGGCCCATGTTTTAATTCACCAGCAGCGTAGGCTTCAGCATGAATGTATGAAATTTCTTTCAGCTTCAATGCTCCTTCCATTGCGATTGGGTATTGATCTCCACGGCCTAAGAATAATGCATGGTTTTTGTCAGCAAAATCTTCTGCTAGCTCTTCAATTGGAGATGCTAATGCTAAAACTTCATCAAGTTTTGCCGGTAAAGACATAATTGATTGGGTAATTTCTGCTTGCTTTTCATCTGACATGCCATGATGTTGGCCGATTGCCATAGTCATCATTAATAAGCCAACTAACTGAGTAGTGAAAGCTTTTGTTGAAGCAACACCAATTTCTGCGCCAGCTTTTGTCATAAAGGCAAGGTCTGATTCACGCACTAATGATGAGCCCGGAACGTTACAAATAACTAGACTTGATTGATAACCAATTTCTTTAGCTAAACGCAATGCTGCTAGGGTATCAGCTGTTTCGCCTGATTGTGAAATAGTCACTAACAATGAGTTTTTAGGTACAAATGATTTGCGGTATCTAAACTCACTAGCAATTTCAATATTACATGAAACGCCGGCTAGCTCTTCTAACCAGTATCTTGCAACCATGCCTGAGTGATAACTAGTACCACAAGCAATAATTTGCACGTGCTCTACATTCTTGAATATCTCATCAGCGCCTTCGCCAAACGTATTGATATCAAGTACACCACCTACTAAGCGACCTTCTAATGAATTACGAATAGCGGTAGGTTGCTCATAAGTTTCTTTTAACATGTAGTGACGATATTCACCTTTGTCGCCACTATCATGTGATACGTTGGCTTCTTTAGCTTCACGTTCTACTGGCTCACCATTGATGTCAAAAATGTTTACATCAAAACGGCTAATTTGCGCCACATCACCTTCTTCAAGGTATGAGAATTTACGAGTAACAGGCAACAGCGCCATAATGTCTGAAGCAATAAAGTTTTCGCCTAAACCATAACCGATTACTAATGGGCTACCAGAGCGAGCGACAATAATGTTGTCTTTATCTCGGCTATCCATTACAACAGTGCCGTAAGCACCTTCAAGCTGCTTAACCGTTGTTTGCACTGCTGCTAACAAGCTATCGCTGGTTTTCAATTCGTGATGAACTAAGTGAGTAATTACTTCAGTATCTGTTTGCGATAAGAATTCATAACCCAAGCCTTGTAGACGAGTACGTAATTCTTCATGGTTTTCAATAATACCATTATGTACTACCGCAATAGTATTGCTTGATACATGTGGGTGAGCATTCACTTCGCTTGGTGCACCATGTGTGGCCCAGCGAGTGTGAGCGATACCTGTACCGCCAGCTAATGGCTTTTCTTCAAGTGCTTGGGCAAGCTCTTGTACTTTACCTAAGCGTTTAGCCGTTAATAATTCATTGTCATTACCAATAATTGCTACGCCAGCAGAGTCGTAACCGCGATATTCTAATCGCTTTAAACCTTCTACTAAAATATCTGCTACATCGCGTTGGGCTACTGCGCCTACTATGCCACACATAAGCTTTCTTCCTTATTTTTACGTTATTTGTTGTGCTCTCTTAATCTCGAGGGTCTATGCACATTATTTATATAGATTAGCTATTTAAGCTTTGGCGATAATTAACTTAACGCCTTGTTCTCTTAGTGCTGTTTGCATTTCATCTGAAAGGCCATCATCTGTGATCACCGTATGAATCTGTTGCCAAGTAAGCTCTAAGTTAGGGATTTTTTTCGTTATTTTTGCTGACTCTACCATTACAATCACTTCACGCGCGACTTCAGCCATAACTCGACTTAAGCCAATTAATTCATTGAATGTGGTAGTACCGCGTTTGATATCAATACCATCAGCACCAATAAATAATTGGTCAAAATCGTACGAGCGTAAAACTTGCTCAGCAACTTGTCCCTGAAAAGCTTCAGAATTAGCATCCCAAGTGCCACCGGTCATCAATAATGTCGGCTCATTTTCTAGGGCGTGAATTTCATTAGCAATGCTCAATGCATTGGTCATCACCACTAAGCCTTTCTTATGAGCTAACTCACTAACTAGTGCCGACGTAGTTTGACCACTATCAATAATAATACGATTATGATCACGAATAAGCATAGCCGCTTGCTTAGCAATTCTTAATTTTTGCTGAGACAGCTGCTCAGCCTTTACTTCAGTAATTTCACTCGGTAAAGCTACCGCACCGCCGTAGCGTCTTAACAATAAACCGCTATTTTCAAGCGCTGCAAGATCTTTACGAATGGTTACTTCTGAGGTATCAAATTGCTTGGCTAAGCTATCTACGCTTACTTCGCCTTGCGCATTTAGGTCGGCAATAATATTGTGACGACGTTGTTGGGTGTTTCTTTTTGACATATAGAATTATGATTACTTTAATAAATAGTTAGCAATAAGCTTTCGAAACATTCATTACAAAGCAACTTTAGTTTCGATATTGACGACATTATGTTTCATTTCGAAAGTTAATGCAATTTTTTACCACAAATTTTGATCTTTTTTAGTCAAAATTTAGGCACAAAAAAGCGCTATAAATAGCGCTTTTGTATAGTTTTATTAACTAGAAGTTAAATATACTGATCAACTGTTCTTAGTTGGTCGTTTCCAGCCAGCAAGGTTACGCTGTTTAGCGCGACCAAGGGCTAAGTCATTTTCGGCAACTTCTTTAGTGATTACTGAGCCTGCTCCAGTAGTCGCTGAAGCACCAATAGTAACGGGTGCAACTAAAGAGCTATTTGAACCAATAAACGCATTGTCACCAATTGTTGTTGTTGATTTATTAACACCATCATAATTACAAGTAATGGTGCCTGCGCCAACATTCACTTTCTTACCAATCTCGGCATTGCCTAAGTAAGTTAAGTGACCCGCTTTAGTGCCTTCACCTAAGGTAGTATTTTTCATTTCGACAAAGTTGCCAATATGTGAATCTTGTTTCATTACTGAACCTGGGCGAATACGAGCAAATGGTCCAACTGAACAGCCAGCTTCAATCACTGCATCTTCAATAACACTGTTTGGCTTAATTTCAACATTGTCGCCAATGGTGCTGTTTTTAATAATACAGTTAGCACCAACAAGTACGTTGTCACCTAAGGTTACTGTACCTTCAAAGATACAGTTCACATCAATACTAACTTCTGTACCTGTAGTTAAATTACCACGAACATCAATGCGTGCCGGATCACGTAAACTTGCACCAGCAATCATTAACTCTTCAGCGATGCGGGCTTGATAAGCTCGCTCTAAGGTTGCAAGCTGTACGCGGTTATTCGCACCTTCTACCTCAATTTCAGTTTCAGGGTGAGCCGTATTAATTACTTTTCCTTCGCCATGAGCTGAAGCAATAATGTCGGTAAGGTAATATTCACCTTGGGCATTATCACTTGATAAGTTGCTTAACCAACGTTTTAAGTCACCACCGTTAGCTAATAAAATACCTGTATTGGCTTCATTAATTTTTAATTGCTCTGGGCTGGCATCTTTTTGCTCAATAATTCCAACAACTTGCTGCTGACCTGCAATTTCTTGGCGAACGATACGGCCATAACCCATAGGGTTAGCTAAATGTACAGTTAACAGTGCCATACCATCGCTTGGTTTAGCTGCTAATAAACTTTCCAAGGTAGAAACCTTAGTTAGTGGTACATCACCGTATAAGACTAAAACGTCTTCATCATCAGTTAAAAATGGTGAGGCTTGATCAACGGCATGACCTGTACCCAACTGCTCTTTTTGCTCAACAAATGTTAAATCATCACCTGTAATACGAGCTTTTAAGACATCGCCGCCAAAGCCATAAACTACATAAATATTGCTCGCGCCTAACTGACGAGCACTATCGATAACATGACCAACCATAGGTTTGTCAGCTACTGAATGTAGTACTTTTGGTAATGAAGAGCGCATACGGGTACCTTTACCCGCGGCAAGAATAACGACAGAAAGTGACATGATAAATCCATTCATTGAGCATTTTTAAGAGCGCGTATTGTAACCAAGTTTCAATACGCTTTGCTAGTAGAGTTAATTAAAATAGTTTCACTTCGTAAGATATATACATCTATAACATGCCGCGTGCAGCTTCAAGTAAATGGCAGTGAATAGGCTTTATATAATACCTCGATAACCTTGCACCATAATTTTCTAATCGCTGTAATGACTCGCACCATTAACAAGCAATGGCACCATTTTAGTACTTAAACACCTTCACGCCACCACACAAAACAACACCAACCAACTGATAACAAAGACGTTTTTCAAATGGCGTATTTATTGCTTTAACCTAGGTAAGTCTTGTTAAATAGCGAAATCCTGGATCTATTATGTTGTTTGGACGCAAAAAAAGAAAACCAATTACCATTCCCGATAAAAAAGTAAAGGAATGGAAATATACTACCTGTAATTATTGCTCTACCGGTTGTGCCATTGAAATTGGATTAAGCGAAGAAAAACGCATTGTCACTACGCGTGGTCATGCTGGTGCAGACGTTAACCGAGGCAAACTATGTATTAAAGGTTTATTAGAGCACGAACTTTTTGAAAGCCCAGGTCGTGGTACTGAACCATTAATCCGTGAAAAACATTATGAGAAGTTCGAAAAAACTACTTGGGATAATGCCTTCGATACTACGGCAAATAAAATCAAAGAAATTCAGGGAAAATATGGCAAGGATTCGTTTGCTATTATTTCGACAGGTCAACTACTTACCGAAGAGTTTTATACCTTAGGTAAATTAGCACGTGGTTGTATTGGCACCAATAACTACGATGGTAATACCACATTATGTATGGCTTCAGCGGTAAGTGGCTATAAACGTTCATTTGGTAGTGATGGACCTCCTGGCTGTTATGATGATTTTGAACATACCCATTGCTTTATGGCCTTTGGATCAAACTTGCCAGAGCAACACCCAGTTATTTACTGGCGTTTAAAAGAAGCATTAGAAAAACGTAAATTCCCGTTAATTGTTGTTGATCCACGTGTGAC
>Ga0105356_10002823_pt1 | contig 17221 bp, 13 predicted proteins | sample GOMGulsemesocosm_3_FD_83502 | JGI IMG/M metagenome (GOLD analysis project Ga0105356, IMG submission 83502) | Methane-oxidizing microbial communities from mesocosms in the Gulf of Mexico - GOM9D Gulf of Mexico | ecosystem: Environmental > Aquatic > Marine > Cold seeps | place: Gulf of Mexico...
CATTTACTGAAATGGTTGAAAATCAATTTATTGTCGATCTTGGTAAGCATAGCGCTGTGGTTAGGGAAGATTGGTGGTATCCGCAGTATGTAGAAGAAAAATGTCCTGAATTACCTAAATGGCAGGCTATTAATCACTGTGCACATTTGTTTGCAGGTGACGAAAACATTAACCGAGGCATTTATTATACCGGTCCTTGGGAATATGGTGACGCTGACTTGATTCATGCACTCGATTTAAAGTTTAATATTAAACGATTAGCTGATGATAAAGAGTTGTGGCGTAAATTAAAAATGGCTATGAGTAAACGTCAGCCGATCTTGCTATTAAATTGGACACCCAATTGGACCGATGTACGTTTACAAGGGAAGTTTGTTGAATTTCCTGAATATACACCTGCATGTGAAACGGAGCCATCGTGGGGGCTCAATAAATATTTGGTGAAAGATTGTGGTAACCCGATAAAAGGCTGGTTAAAAAAAGCTGGCTGGATAGGCTTAGAAAAAGCATCGCCATGTGTGTATCAATTAATGAAAAGAATCAATTTAAATAATGAGATGATTGCAGAAGCATCGGCACTAATTATTGCGGACGGTTTTTCTGAAGCCGAAGCGGCAAAAAGGTGGATGTCAAAATATCATAATACTATTGAAGAATGGCTAAACTTTACTTGTCAGCAAAGTATTAGCCATTGATATATACGGAGGTAGTTTAACTTCAAAATATTTATTAAGACAAAATAACCGTTTTATCACCATTCAAACAGATACGCTGTTCAGCATGCATTTTTACTGCATGAGATAATGCTGTTGCTTCCAAATCATGTCCTAAATGCACCATTTGCTCTATGGTAAAGGTATGATTGATAGGTTTCACTTCTTGAATGATGATAGGGCCTTCATCAAGATCTGCGGTTACATAATGAGCGGTTGCACCAATAATCTTCACGCCGCGTTTATGGGCTTGATGGTAAGGACGAGCCCCTTTAAAGCTAGGTAAAAATGAATGGTGGATATTTATCGCACGACCACGTAATCGCTGACATAAATCGTCTGATAATATTTGCATATAACGAGCCAGTACCAGTAAATTTGCTTTGGTGTTAGCAAGTACTGCTAAAATATCGGCCTCTTGTTGAGGTTTGTTATCTTTATTGATAGGCAAATAATGAAATGGAATATTATGCCACTCACTCAATGACTGGCATGTTTGATGGTTTGATACGATAGCAACAATATTGACTGGTAATACGCCAGCTTTCCATTTGGTTAATAACGATACTAAACAGTGATCGTCTTTAGAAACGGCGATAACAATATTAGGCACGTCAGTTTTATTACGCAGCTGATATTGCATATGTAATGGTTTAGCCAATTCATCAATAGCTTCTGTAAATTCTTCAATTGATACGGTTAGTGCGCGGTCGTCAAAGGCTATTCGAGAAAAAAATGAATCTGTGTATGGGTCACTGTATTGCGCTGTTTCTGTGATGAATGCGCCGTGTTCAAATAAGTTATTAGTGATTTTAGCTAAAACTCCTGAAGTATCAGGGCATTGCCAGGTTAAAATATATTGGTTGGTTTGACTCATTTTTGGGCTCGGGGTGTTTACTATATGCACTAGTGTGCCATTTTCTCACGATAAAAAAATAGTATTAATTTCTATTAGCTAGACGGCTGAGTAATAAAACGCTTATTAAGGCTGGTCTTTATGCACAAGTTGCTTATTCTCTATATATAGCGCTTCAACTTTTTCTCTCGCCCAAGGTGTTTTTCGTAAAAAAGTCAGACTAGATTTGATACTTGGGTCTTGGGTGAAACACTTAATTTTTATTTTTTGACCTAAATAACTAAAGCCAAAATGTTCAACTAATTCATTGACTATGGTTTTAAGTGTTACGCCATGTAATGGGTTATACGGTTGATTGTCCACAAACTACCTATGATCTATGCTTATATTTGTATGTAGTTTAGCATTAAGCTTTATATTTTCTTAGCAAAAAGTGTAAACATTACTTTTTGCTCAAGGGGTTTGGATCTGATCTAAGGCAATGATATGGTAAGCTCAAAGTAGCTATATTGAACAAGAAGTGAGTCAGTTTTTATGCAACTTAAATTTGCCCATAAAATAATTGTTGTTAGTGCAGTTTTATTGATATTAGCGTTAACCGTTACCACCACCATTAATTATATTTCATTAAAAAATGATACCCAAGAAAACCTCAATCGTGCGATAGATGAAATTGGTCACTCCGTTGCGAGTAATATTGCTAATTGGCTATCTGGACGGTTACAAATTATCAGTGCTATCGCTGAAAATACTCAACCTAACGATAGTCCTGAAGCAATGATGGTTGCCGTACGACAGGCGGTAAAAGCAGGTAAGCTGAAAAATACTTACATAGGTGTGGAAGCAACAGGTCAATTTATTCTTGATGATGAGACCATTCAGTTACCTGAAGGCTTTGATGCTCGTCAGCGGCCTTGGTATTTGTTGGCAAAATCTGAAAACAAACCGTCATTTACTGAAACTTATTTAGACGCAACTATTCATCAGCAAGTAATTTCTGCCGTGGCACCTATTAATAAAAATGGTCAGTTTATTGGTGCCGCTGGCGGCGACATCTTCCTTGATGAAATAGCTAAAATATTAAACGCAATAGACTTCCTTGACTTGGGTTATGCCTATTTAATGACTTCAGAAGGGAAAATTTTAAGTCATCCAAATGGTGATATGGTCAATAAAAATATTGCTGATGTTTTAGGTAAAAAGCCACATTTTAATACGGCATTAAATGAAATAAATGATGAAAACATTGTTTCTTTTATCCCAATTAAAGGTATTGATTCGGTTGATTGGTATGTAGGGGTTATGTTGGATAGAAACAAAGCCTACCAACCTTTAGTATCAGCACGTAATACTGCTATTGTGGTGAGTGTGATTAGCTTGCTAATTACAGTAGCTTTATTGCAGTTACTATTTAGCCATTTGATGGCTCCTATTCATCGTTTAAATAAAGCAATTAGAGCTATCTCTAAAGGTGACGGAGATCTAACTCAGCGTCTTTTAGTTGACAGTGGTGATGAAATTGGTCAGTTGTCAGAGAATTTTAATGGCTTTATTGAAACTGTACATCATTCAATGCAACAAGTGCAGGCGGCGGCAACTACGTTAGATGAGCATCTTGTTCAAGTGAGAGATAGCGCCCATTTAGGTATCAAAATGGCAGAGCAACAATTATCGCGTGGTAATAATGTGTCGGGTGCTATTAATGAATTGAATAATTCATCTCAAGAGATTTCTACTAATGCTTATAATGCTTCAGAATTGACTTCTGCTATGCAAAACCAGTCTGAGCAGGGCATGTCTGCATTGAACGAAAATATTGAGTCGATCAAACAACTTTCAGCCACCATGAGTGATTCTAGTATTCATATTGAAAAATTAAGTGGTGAAACTCAAAATATAGCAAGCATTTTGGATGTGATTAAAGGGGTGAGTTCACAAACTAACTTACTTGCATTAAATGCTGCAATTGAAGCGGCACGAGCTGGTGAGGCGGGTCGTGGCTTTGCTGTTGTCGCTGATGAAGTTCGCCAATTAGCACAACGTACACAAGAAGCTGCGACTGAAATCGAAAATATGATCGAAAATCTCCAGCAAGGCACTGTTTCAGTGGTCAATTCAATGGAAGAAAGCCAACGAAATAGCTCAACCAGCGTGGATAAAGCGACAGCTGCTGATGAAAGAATGCAATCTATTATTCAATCTTTACAGCAAGTTGATAATGAAAACCATGCGGTAGCCGATGCAACTAAACAGCAATCTGATGTAATTAAATCTATTGACGAGGATATTGTTCAATTAATGGATTTAAATAAGCAGGGTGTCGATAACTTGCAACAAACGCATCAAGCCTGTGATAGCTTGCAAGATGAGTTTAATGGCCTTAATGAACTAGTGGGTAAGTTTAAAGTTTAAGTATTTTAGGCTTCATTAAATATACATTTTGAGAGAGCTATTATTGCTCTCTCTTTTTTTGTTTAAAGAAAATTATTAGTGCTAATAATAGCGACTACACTGATTGATTATGTAAATTTTATTGCTTGAGTTGTTATAGGCGTGGTAAATTACCCTTACAAGTTGTATATACAATTAAGGTAAGCCAGATGTCATCTAGTTATACATTGATAAAAGGAAGCGTTCCTTTACTTATTAGCATGCCGCATAACGGGCAAGATATTCCACCTGTAATCGCTGATAATATGACCGAACAGGCAAAGTTGGTGCCAGATACTGATTGGTATAAAGATAAACTGTACGATTTTGCAATCGAAATGGGCGCGTATATTTTGATGCCCAAGTACAATCGTTACGTGATTGACTTAAATCGAGACCCACAAGGTGTCGACTTATATCCCGGTGCGAACTCAACAGAGTTATGCCCGACGACAGCGTTTGATCAAAGTGCGTTATATTTACCGGGTAAAAAACCTGATCAGGATGAAATAAATGGCCGTATAGCGCTTTATTGGCAGCCTTATCACCAAACCATTAAATCAACTTTGGCTGATATTAAAGCTGAGTTTGGTGGTGGTGTATTACTTGAAGCTCATTCGATATTATCTCATGTTCCGCGTTTTTTTGATGGCCAGTTACCTGACTTTAACTTTGGTACCGCTAATGGTGAAAGTTGTTCGCCAGAACTGTTAGCTGCTGTAGACAATGTCGATTTTTCGCCTTATAGCACTATTGCTAATGGACGATTTAAAGGTGGCTATATTACCCGTGCTTACGGTAACCCAGAAAATAATATTCACGCGCTGCAGCTTGAGTTGTCGCAGCGTACCTATATGAATGAACCTAGCAATGAATACAATGAAGTACTTGCTGCTGAGGTTAAGCCTAAATTAAAAGCACTGGTAGAGTGTTTGATCACATATGCTCAGCGCTAAGGTCTAAATAATGAATTTACATGTTGAACGTATTTTATTAGCCGATGGTTGGGCAAAAAATAAAACATTAACTATAAATAATGGCATTATCACTGCGATTGTTGATGGTAGTAGTAACGCTGAAAAGAGTGTTGGTACTGTTATTCCAGGTATGGTTAATTGCCATTCTCACGCTTTTCAACGAGCATTCGCTGGTTTCAGTGAGCAAGGTAGCGAAGGGCAAGATAGCTTTTGGACTTGGCGTAAGGTGATGTATAAGTTTTTGGCACAGTTAACTGCAGACAATGCCGAATTAATTGCGACTCAGCTTTACATTGAAATGCTAAAAATGGGTTATACCCGAGTGGCTGAATTTCATTATTTACATCATGATGTTGACGGTGAAAATTATGTTGAACTGGCAACTATGGCTCGTGCTATTTTTAATGCAAGCAAACAATCTGGCATCGGGTTAACAATATTGCCAGTTTTGTATCGTTTTAGTGGCTTTGGCGCATTACCTGCGAATACAGGTCAAAAACGTTTTATAAATGATGTTGAGCAATTTAATCAGTTGGTTAGCGAGTGTTTTTCAATAAGTGAAACATTTGATAATACTAATGTCGGCATTGCCCCCCACTCATTGCGCGCAGTAGATAAAAGTTCACTATTACAAGCGGTTGAGCATGTACGATCGTTGGATCCTAAAGCACCAGTTCATGTGCATATTGCGGAACAACAACAAGAAGTTGATGATTGTATAAGCCATTATGGTCAACGTCCGGTTGAGTGGTTATTAAACAATGCCGAATTAGATCAACAATGGTGTTTAATTCACGCAACACATATTAATGAAACGGAGCAGTCAGGTATTATTGCCAGTGGTGCAATTGCTGGTATTTGTCCTACAACCGAAGCTAATTTAGGCGATGGTATTTTTCCAACTACGGAGTTTATGGCAAATAACGGCACTATCGCTATCGGCTCTGACAGTCATATTTCGGTAAACCCTATTGAAGAGCTACGATGGTTGGAATACGCACAAAGATTAATCAAGCAACAGCGTGCCATTCTTGCTACCACAGAACAAGTGTCTGTAGGCGCTAATTTGTGGCAGAAAGCAGCCAAAGGAGGAGCACAGAGTACTAATTCCAACACTGGTGAGTTGGCAGTAGGAAAACAAGCTGATTTATTGGTGTTAGATAGCGACAAACTGACTTTGTTTGCAAATGATGAACAACATTTATTGGATAGTCTGATGTTTGCTAGTCAATCAAATATGGTGCGTGATGTAATGGTCAATGGCCAGTGGGTTATTGAAAACGGAACACATCGTCAGGAATATGTTATAGCACAGCAGTTTTCAGCAATGTTGTCTAAACTGAGCTCCTAAAATTAGTCTTATTGCTTAAAACCTTGTTTAGATCAACTTTTAAAGTAGCACCTTGTGTTAAAAATACACTGTGCTACTTTTTTATGCCTTGAAAACTAAATTAATACGTTAAAACAATGACTGATACTCGTTCATTTTGTCACAAACTAATTTTTGATTTTTTTGATGAAGCTTAGGTGTGGCTTGCTGAGCGTTACAATATTTTTCATAAAATTCAACGACTGAGTCACGTGAACTTGTTAGTTCTTTTAAAAAGGTTTGTTCATCAGCATTAAACTGAGAAAATTTAGGTTTTAAATCAAGATATATCTTGTCGGATTTTAGTCTTACTTTGGTATCTGTTGCGGAAGAAAATTTTGCTAACACCATAGATTTTTGTTCATTAAACCAACTTTCTAACTTAGGCTGTGGGTAAAAGTGTAGAAATATGGCGGTTGCGACAATTAATATTAATAATTTTTTCATAGTATGTCGTATAATAAGGTGATTTTTATAGAATAATCAATTTTGCTCCAACAATATATTAGCTTTATTAACTTTTCGTCAATTTTAATAAGAATTATTGGGCTAATTTTCAATTGAACTAGTTTCCAAGGACCCCGTTGTGAAACCTGAAGACAAAGCAAAACATTCAAGTACTTCCATTCCCGTAAAAAGTATTGCCATTGCGCAACCCAAAAATAAAGTCGATCACTATGAGCCACGTGATCAAATATATGTTCGTAAAGTGTTTGGTTTTTTTCAAAAACTCAGACGAAAAATGAACTTCTTTTTCTTGGCACTATTTGCTGTATTACCTTGGTTACAATTTAATGGTCATCAGGCGATTCTTTTTGATATTGCTGAACAGCGTTTTACTTTGTGGGGGCTGACGCTTTGGCCGCAAGATCTTACTCTATTAGCTTGGCTATTTATTCTAAGTGCGTTTTTACTGTTTTTTGTTACTACTTTTCTCGGCCGTGTTTGGTGTGGATATTTGTGCCCGCAAACCGTATGGACTTTTATTTTTATTTGGTTTGAAGAAAAAATTGAGGGTACTGCGAATCAGCGTAAAGTACTCGATCGGCAAAAGCTCGATTTTAATAAATTTTGGCGTAAAGCGTTAAAACATTTCTGTTGGATGTTCTTTTCAATTCTTACTTCGTTAACCTTTGTTGGTTTTTTTGTTCCAGTACATACTGTTTTTCTAGACTTTTTTACCTTTAATAGCACTTTTGCGCTAGCGGCTACTGTGTGGTTTTTTGCTTTATGTACTTATGGCAATGCCGGTTGGATGCGCGAAATTATGTGTTTACACATGTGCCCATACGCACGTTTTCAATCAGCAATGTTTGATAAAGATACTTATACCGTTTCATATGACCATAACCGTGGTGAAAGTCGCGGACCAAGAGGTAAAAAAAGCGACCACAAAGCGATGGGATTAGGTGATTGTATTGACTGTAACCTGTGTGTTCAGGTTTGCCCTACAGGCATAGATATTCGTAACGGTTTACAATACGAGTGCATAAACTGTGGCGCATGTATTGATGCGTGTGATGGCGTAATGAATCGTATGGAATATGACAAAGGCTTGATTCGTTACACTACAGAACATGAGTTAAGCGGTAAGAAAGTTTACTTTCTTCGCTCTAAACTGATAGGTTATGCTTCGGTTTTATTGGTGATGTGTAGCTTATTGATTATGGAAGTGGTGAACCGCGTTCCTGTATCTCTTGATATTATTAGAGATCGTACTGAGTTGGCGAAAGAGAATTTTAATGGTGACATAGAAAATGTTTATACTCTTAAAGTTTTAAATAAGTCGCAAAAGGATAACCGCTATCGCTTAACGGTATCTGGAATTAACAATACCAATTGGCATGGAGAGCAGGAAATTATGGTTAAAGCTGCATCGGTTTATACTTTGCCAATGAGTATTTCGGTCGCACCAAATGAATTAGACGGGTATATGTCAAATATATCCTTTGTTATTGAGTTGATATCCGATGAAGATTCGGTATCGTTGAGCCACGAGAGTCGTTTTTTTAATGTGCAGCACTAATGTCAGTATTTGATTTTACTTCCCTATCGCCTGATTTGATCCTAGATGGCATCGAAACAACAGGTATCCAAGTTGACAGTGGATTGTTGGCGTTAAACAGCTATGAGAACCGAGTTTATCAGTTTCATGATGAAAACTTAGTAAAGTACGTGACTAAATTTTATCGGCCACAGCGTTGGACAGAAAAAGCCCTGCGTGAAGAGCATGACTTTGCCTTTGAGTTGGTTGAGCAAGAGTTGCCGATAGTTGCGCCATTAAAAATTAATGGTGAGTCATTGTTTAATCATCAAGGGTACGATTTTGCTATTTATCCATGTCGCGGTGGCCGTATATTTGAAGTCGATAATTTAAATCAATTGGAATGGATGGGGCGTTTTGTTGGCCGTATTCATGCAGTTGCTGCGCAAAAAACATTTGAGCACCGACCTACTTTTACCCGTGAAGAGATGCTTTATGGAGCACGAGAAATTATTGTTCAATCGGGCTTTGTACCTAAATCAATTGAACTTGCGTTTTATACTATTTTGGATCAAGTGATTGATGTTGCTAATCAACAATATCAAACCGACTCATTGATCCGTTTACATGGCGATTGCCATGCAGGTAATATTTTATGGCGAGACGAAGGGCCGCATTTTGTTGATTTAGATGACTGTAGAATGGGTCCTGCTATTCAAGATTTATGGATGATGTTATCGGGTGATAGGCAGCAGCAACTTTTACAGCTTGATACATTGTTGTCAGGTTATGAAGAGTTTTTTGAATTTGATACAAAACAGTTTGCCTTAATAGAATCATTGCGTACTATGCGGGTAGTAAATTATATGGCGTGGTTATGCAATCGTTGGCAAGATCCTGCGTTTCCTCATAGTTTCCCTTGGTTTAATACCGAGAGATATTGGGAAGACCAAATATTAATGTTAAAGGAACAAATGTCCGCCTTGCAGCAGCCACCATTAAGCTTGATGCCATAATCATTTGAAATTTTGAAATTTTGAAAATTTAATAGGAAAACTAAATGAAGAAGTTAATAACAATCACACTAATGTTTTTGTGCTCGTTAAGTGTAAATGCAGCAGACTATCAAGAAGAAAAACATTATGTCAAAGTTAAAGACATAGTTGCAACAGCGCCAGAAGTGCGAGAGTACTTTTCGTTTTATTGTCCTCATTGTTATAGTGCTGAGCCACTAATGGCGTCTATTAAAAAGCATTTGCCTGAGGGCACATTATTTGTAAAAAATCACGTTGATTTTTTATCTGGTGCATCACATAAGATGCAAAAAATGCTTACTGAAGCACTTGTAACAGCACAAGTACTTGATGTTGAAGAGAGCCAAGTTGCCGCCATATTTAAATACATTCATGTTCACCGTGCAGTATTTACGTCGCAACGCGATGTACGTAATGTTTTTGTACTAAATGGTATTGATGGCGATAAGTTTGACACTGCTATGGCAAGTGAAGAAGTGGCTAACAAAGCTAAAATTATGCATGATCATCAAGATGTACTAAGTAAAAGTGGTGGGCTAACCTCGGTTCCTTCAGTGATTATCAATGGTAAATATCGTATTGTTAATAAAGGACTTGATACCGCTAATTTTGAAGAAGATTATAATAATCTAGTGAAATACCTATTGTCGCTTGATTAATGGGAAATTTTTGTGTGTCTTCTAATGCAAAGAAGACACACAAGTCTAATTTTTAATATAAGCCGTGTTTGTCGCTTATTTAATTACTATTTAATTCGTTTAAAAGTTTGGCTTTCGCCAAATTAAACTCCTCCTCTGTTAAATGTCCTTGTTGTTTTAAAGTAATTAACTTATCTAATTGATTTATTAAATGGCTGTCGTTCGATTTTTGAATATGCTTTTCTTCAATTGCAGCTAACCGTGCCAAATCAGCCGAACTGGTATTTTCTTTATACTTAGTTGTCTCTTTTGATGGGCTGTTGCCTGCAATATATTTGGATTTTTTTGCGGTTAACCAACACCAATTAATTACGTCCTCTAATACTTGGTCAAAATGTTTTCGAGTATAACGCTGATTCCCTTTTCTTAAATACAAGCATACAGTGTATTTTTTTCTATTAGTTACTGTGATCACTAAATAAACTTTACGGATTCGATTTTCGATCATTTTATGCCGTAACTCGGAGCTAAATCGTTGCTTTAGCAGTTCAACCGTCCCTTGAGAAAAGTATTGGCAGCTGTCATTAGAAAATGAATATATAATTTTTTTATTAAGAATAATTTGATAGTGACTTATGGTATCTATTGCAAAGCTTCTGTCAGGTGTTACTTGTTCATTGGTGAAAAGTGATAGCTGATTAGTATCTTTGTTGTATCGGTAATGGCTAAAAGTTGAACGTAGAATATTTTCCATTGAACGACGCCGCCTAACTGACATCAGTAACAAAAGTAAGAATAAAATAAAAAATAACGCGAATATTTGACCTGTCATATATCTTCTACGATGGGTTTAAACGCATCTATACTGCGTTGTGAGCTTTAACCGTTGCGATGGGCAAGCGTTTTAAATTTATGCTTAGGCTAAATATGTTTTTTCCACTGAAATATAACACTGTAAAAGGTACAGGCTATTTATCAAAATAATAGAACAAATAGCTGAAAAATCAACGCATCTTTATTGCTTTAATAATACTGCTTGTTGCGCATCGATGAACTGGGATTTATGTTCGTTATTTAAATAATTTAATTTACCATCAATAATAAGCTGATCACCCATTTTGGCATTTTCGGCAATATATTGTGCTTGTTTGCCCCAGATATGAAGTTCACGCGATAAAGTATGACGCTTCAATTCGTTGCTTAAAGGCGTACGACAATAGGAGTCGATAGTTAAACTTAATTCCGCCAAAATTTTATTGTGTTCTGTAGTCACTAACTTTATCTCGCTAGCTAATTGTCCTGTGCAGTGGATTTGATTAATTGAGCGTGCATAGCCCTTTGCATAAGGTTGTGCATAAGTAGCGTGAATAATTTGGCGCGCTGACTTTTTACTATCGACCAAGTAGCCTTGTATTAATACAATATCACCTTTTTGGGCATGCAAAAGAGTACGCTCGACTACATCACCAATCATTTTGATTGTATGATAGCTGGTCCATTCTTTTTTAGTATTACTGACTTTATCAAACCACTGGCTATGCGTCGCAAGCGTTAATTCTGCGACTGCGATAACAGGGTTTGCTTGATAACGGATCGTAGGGGTTTTTACTAAGTTTCCAAGTAAAGTGACACTACATAAGTGATTTTGAGGATGTGATACGGTCATGATTAGTAGTGACATTATAGTCAGGTCAAATTAGTAACTTCATATTATCCGTAATACAGGGCAAATTAAAGCATTCCGTTTTACTTGTTAAAGTAAATTTTCTTTAACCGTATATTTATTAAACACATTTGCACTAAATATTGGCTTAAATGCAGCTAGTACTAGTAAATGTATATTGTTTTGACTAAAATCCCTTTCTGATAATGAAAGCTCCCGTGGTGAAGTGGATCTCACGTGGACCTCCGGAGTCTAAGTCGCAGGTTCGATTCCTGCCGGGAGCGCCATTATTCAGTCTGAAAATTAACAAAACTCTACATAAAGTTCCTTAGAACTTGTCAAAACATGACATTAGAACTTGACACACTTGAAATTAAAATTACGAAGAAGTTTATACAGTAATACCTATGTATTAGTTCGGTGTTAGTCTGTTTTAGTATTGAAATTAGCTTTTCGAGTCAAAGCATAAGATGGAAATTAGTCTATATCGGCTAAGTAATAACCTGCCTTGGCTAGAGTAAACCGTTTCATGAATCAACTCATATAGAGGCATGAAAAGCCTTTAGTTATTACTCTTCAGTTTTCAAAGTAGAAGATTTATTAGACGTGCATTACTATGCAAAGGGGACAATTCAGTATTGTGCTTTTTACGGAACTATTTGTAGTGGCCCGTAGCTGAAATATTTTTATGTGTTCTTTTTAAAACTCCCCTTTAATCAAGTACTATTCCCTAGTTTAAATTGTGCTTTAGCAATTTGACTTTATTCTATATATTGTTTCTATAAGTGTTTGTTTTAATCGTTTTTAAACCAAAGTATAAAAATGATAACTATTATTTATCGAGTAAGGGAAAAATGAATTATAAAAATAATAACCTAGACAATATAAATAGACGTGCGTTTATTGGGAAAGCGGCTTTATTAGGTGCAGTTTCAGTTCCTCTAGCGTCAGTGTCATCTTCATCGCAAGCCATCGGCGCTGATGATGGGGGATATTCAGATGTGAAGACTTATAATAATTTGGTTGAGGCTCTTAACGGTTCTGAGGGGCTTGGGAGCTTTTTACGTACTACAGAGTATGTTGCAGGTTCAGGAGTTGGTGGAGCTACATATCAAGTATCTTCAGATCCCGGTTTTAATTTAATTAATCCTAAAAAAATGGATGGGAGTCATAATTACTTAAAATTAGTTTATGAAGGTGCATTTAACCTTTATCATTCAGGGGCAACTGAATTTACAGATTCCACTGAGAATATAGCTGAAGCTCTTGAATATATCGCTGATTTAGAAATAATAGATGGTAAATACGGTACGTTTGTCGTTTCAGATTTGGCTATAACTAAACAATGTCACATTCATAATATTACCTTTATGCCAACTGGAAGTATTGAGCTGGGAAGGACAAATGGCACTTATTTAACTGATATTTCCTATCTGAATGTCAAAATAGATGGGGTTAACTCTATAAGTTCTGGTGTTATACAAAATAAATTTCTAAGGTGTAACTTTACCAATTTTGTTGTAGAAAACTTTAACAAAATTAATGACACAGCAATTGTTTTTAAGGGGACTACATCCTGTAGGTTTTTTAATTGCACCTTTCAAAATAGTTATAACCTTTGGGCGCTTACAACATATTACAATGCAAGCAATCAATCATATGTACCATCTAATGAGAATAAATTTTTTGGGTGTAATTTCATAGGCTCTTCATCTGGAAATAACGGTTATAGCGGTGCAATTTTGTCACCCGAAGAGGGAGTTCTTGCTGCAAATAATAATGCACTAATAGGCTGTTGGTTTGAATCTGATGTATCAGATTCAATTCAATTACGGCTTGAAACACATGTTATGTTAACAGTTTCAGGGTGTCGATTTGAGAAAGGCTATATCGCCGTTGATTATATTGATGACAATAAATTTGGAAACATTATAGGCTCTGATCTATTTACAGGTAATAATTTTACCGGCCTTAAGAGTGACATTGCCTTTATTCAAGTTGATGGACTGAAAAATCAATTTAGAAGTATCGCTAATTATTGGGATTTAAGTGGCGGTATCAAAGCTATAAATTTAATTAATGGTGGTACTAAGTCAACCCTTAACGAGCGTACTGCTGGAGCCGATTTATTTGGTGTATTAAGTGACGATATTGATTATGCTGGTAGTATAAATACCCCATCAGTTACAACGGAGTCTATAAAATTAACTGACAGAAAAAATGGTAACGGTTGGGTTGAATATGTATTAAATTCTAGTTCTATCGAATGGATGGGTGAAAGCTTAATCGAAATTGATACAGAAGGTGCTATTAGTTCCGATATCTTAAGTAATATAGCTGGCGGTTCTAATGGTGATGTTATTAAAGTAAAAGCTAAAGATAATTCTAGGACGATTATAATTCCTAAAAGCACTGGAACTATTCGTGTTCCATATGGTGGTTTAGTTTTAGATAATATTTTCAAAGTTGCTACATTTATAAATGATGGGTATGGTAGATGGTTACTTGATGGCTTTGGCGATAATAAATAGTAGCGTGCTTTTATAGGCGAAATAAATTGAACATTAATACTTCTATAAAGTTGACTAAATATCAATCTATTTTGTGTAATAGCTATTGTTCACAGAGGAAAGAGCATAAAATTGTGGGAATGTTTTCAATTTGTCACTTCAATAGACGTGTCACCTTTTTATGCGTGAGGAATAAGAGATTTTTTCATTTTTCTTTAAATAGCTGTTGCGGAACGTTTATCACTAGATTGACCTGAACTATGTTAGATATGATTGTTTTCTAGGTAAAGGCGAGACTATTTCAAAAATTTAGTGGTTACTTACCGTAGAGTAGGTAGTTAGCTCGATTCCTGCCGGGAGCGCCATTATTCAGTCTGTTATTCTAATATTTCAATTTTCCATTTACTCCTATGATTGATTCCAATGGTGCTTTTAAACATTGTTACCGCTGAAAAAAATGTACATTTAAATGCATCAGGCTTAAAGTAGGCACTATAATAAATATGAGTTACAACAACATGGCCGTTTCCTTGTAATATTATGAAATCATTCTTGTATTGTTTATCGACATTATTCCTTTTATCCAGTTTTTCTGCGCGAGCACAAAACTACGAAGTAGTAGAGATCGATGTTACGCCGTATAGCCAATCAATAAAACGCAGCGGTAAGGTTGCTTTCAAGCGAGTTTTACGTCTGTCATTTAAAAGTTCAGGTTATCTAAAGCAACTTACTGTGGATGAAGGCGACTCTTTTGAAAAAAAACAATTACTTGCTTCATTAGAAACAATCGAACTAAAAGCAGCTAAAAACTCGCGTTATGCCGAGTTATTGCAAGCTAAACGTAATGTAAAACGATTAAGTGCTTTAATTGAAAGTAATTTAAGTTCAGAGTTCGATTTAGATCAAGCGCAAACCCATTTAGAGACTATTCGAGCAGCCTATAAAGTCGCATTTTATAATCTGGATAAAGCCCAAATTTCAGCGCCATTCAATGGGGTTGTTTTGTCAAGGTTTAGCGAGTTGTCAGAGTTACAGTCACCTCATAAGGAAGTTTTAGAAGTAGCTGCCATTAATAATAATTTGGTGGTTAAAATTGGTCTTACTGATGATGAAATTATTTTTGCTAAACTAGGGCAACAAGTTGATATTACTATTGCCAGTTTAGGTCTGGTAAGGGGGCATATTTCTAAAGTGCCAGTAAAAAGCAATAGTACTAATCAATTATATATAATTGAGATCTTACTCGAAAATATTGCTGCTGGGAAAAATGTTGTTGCAGGTCAGTTGGCACAAATAAATATGGATGTTGTCAGCGATAAGTTTGTTTATCAGGTACCGATAAGTGCCTTGGTCAAAATGAACGACAATGGCAATGCCATTTTATTTACGCAAGAAGATATAAATGGTGAAGTACTTCAACGTGATTTTAATGTGCTTAATGTTGACAGTAAGTACATCTATTTGAGCGCAGAAAGTGATAATAGCCCTATTTCATTTGTTATCAGTGGTTGGCGTCAATATGCGTTAGTTGAGCAATAATTGATGCGCTTACCTAGTATAGCAATTAAAAACTCTCAGTTTACCCTAACCGTAGTTATATTAATGGTTTTGGTAGGTATCATCTCTTATTTCAATATGCCTCGCTCCGAAGACCCTCAATTTGATATTTCGCTTGTATTAATTGAAGTTATTTACCCTGGCGCCTCGCCTCATGATATTGAAACCTTAGTGGTTAATCCGTTAGAACAAGAGTTTTCTGATATCGAGGGGATAAAAAAAATTGAGAGCCAAGTCAAAAATGATGGCTCACGTATTGAAGTATCGTTTCTCTACGGTAGTGATCCACAAACGGCTTATAATGAAATTAAGCAAGCTGTTTCATCAATTAAACCTAGCCTACCTAGTGGCGTGCAGGATGTATTGGTTTTAAAAGCCACGCCAACTAGTGTTGCCGTAGTGCAGATGGCGTTATGGAGTGAGCCAACCAATTACAAAAAAATGGCATTTTATGCTAAAAAGCTAGAAAAGCGATTAGAAAACATTGATAGTGTTAAAAAAGCCGATATATGGGGCTTCCCTCAGCAAGTTGTTGGCATTGAGCTAAATTTGGCTTTATTAAAACATTACGGTATTGCAGTAACTGATATTAATCAAAAGTTGCAACGCAGGGCCATTAATATTACACCTGGTTTTGTTGATGCGACTACTCGACGCTTTAACGTAAAAGCCAGTGGTAATTTTCAGCAGATAGAACAGTTAAAAGAAACCGTCATTTTTTCTAACAATAATTTGGTTTTACGGTTAAAAGATATTGCGAGTGTTCACTTCACAAGTGTTAAACCAAGTTATCTCGCTTATTTTGAGCAACATCCTGTGATCTTCATTACTGTTGAGCAACGTAGTCATACCAATATTTTTACGCTAACAGAAAAAATGAATACTGAGGTTGAGTCATTTAAAAAACAATTGCCACAAGACATTAAATTGGATGTGGTATTTAAGCAGGCTGATAGTGTCGCTAGTCGAGTAAATGGTTTTTTTGAAAACCTTTGGCAGGGCTTATTACTTGTTGGTGTGATGTCATTGATTTTCTTGGGCCTAAGAGAAGCGATGGTTGTGATTGCTGTTATTCCTTTGTCGTTTTTAATTGCTATTGGATGGTTAGATTTTTCTGGTTTTGGTTTACAGCAAATGTCGATTGTCGGTTTGATCATTGCGTTAGGGTTATTGGTTGATAATGCTATTGTTGTTACTGAAAGTATTCATCGAGAGAAACATAAGTTTGCGAGTTTAAAAGAAGCAGCGGCATCTGGTACTAGTAAAGTGGGTTGGGCAATTACTAGTGGTACCGTTACGACAATGTTTGCTTTTTTACCTATGCTAATGATAGCAAGTGATACAGGCGACTTTGTTCGTTCAATGCCTGTTACTGTTATCTTGGTTTTATTGGCTTCATTGATTCTAGCGCTAACTTTTACGCCATTATTAGCGAGTAGACTTTTTACCGTTAAACGGAGTCGAGTGAGAAGTCTACAATATTTTATTAA
>Ga0105356_10002825_pt1 | contig 17215 bp, 9 predicted proteins | sample GOMGulsemesocosm_3_FD_83502 | JGI IMG/M metagenome (GOLD analysis project Ga0105356, IMG submission 83502) | Methane-oxidizing microbial communities from mesocosms in the Gulf of Mexico - GOM9D Gulf of Mexico | ecosystem: Environmental > Aquatic > Marine > Cold seeps | place: Gulf of Mexico...
ACAACTGAGGAGTTCCTATCCCCTTCAACATATCCCTCGGTCAAAATATAAGGACCAAGAGAATAGGGACCTGGTGCTGCAAGGTTTGGTGCTGTGGACTTTCCATTCCAGCCATATTTTTCTAGGTAAGGTTTGGTGTAAAAGTGTATCCACATAGCATCGTATAAAAACAAGCCATACTTTTCTTTCAAATAAAAGCGAACCTTATATTCAGATATTTTTTCAGCGCGGTCATAGACTTGGTCAATCGCGGTGTAAGTGTATGGTTGTAACTTGAAGTAAGCCATATTCAGCAATACAGCATCAGCATTAAATGGCGTGCCATCCTGAAATTTGACTCCTTGGCGAAGCTCAAATTCATAAATTTTCTCACTGATTCTGTTATGGGAAATTGCCATGTCGTATTCCCAACCGCGTTCATTGTTCGCGGGTCTTACTAATCCAGCATTTACTGAGTGAGATATGGCGAGGTAGGGGAGGTAAGGTAAAAATATTTTAACATGTGACCCTGATTTTTTATGTCCAACCATAGTTTCAATACTAGAATCAGACCTTAAACCAATATGATCGGTTTGCTGACCAAGACTAAACGTAGAAAATAGTAAAACCAACAGCGCAGCTGCATATAGAGGAAGTCTTCTGTCAAAAACAGAGGGGAAACTCACAGAGAAGCTCCATATAAAATAAGGTTAAGTTGCTTTTTATTGCTTGCTTAATTCTAGTATAACATTCATTAGTCTTTCAATACGGACTGCTCCACCCTACTACAGCGGCGTTAATTGTGCACTTATAATGGAGGCCTAACCAATAATTATTTTAGTTGAAAAGGGCTGACTTAAACAATTAAAAAAAGTCACCTCTAGGTGTGTGACATGTAGTTAGGTGAAATTTCATTTATAGACCTTAACAATTGACTTTAATAGGACCCTTTACAATAAATGTAAAGTCTCATTTACGCGTTTTACACTATTTACCCTAAGTGCTTTAGCGACTTTCTTGCTATTTATTTCTATCAAAGGATACTTAGCAGCATTGTAAACACCCTAGTGAAACTAGTGATTTTTGGCCAGAAATAATAGCTGGCGACGCATATTAGGAATATAGATGACTGATTTATTTGAAAACCCGATGGGACTTGATGGCTTTGAATTTGTTGAATTTACTGCACCTGAAAAAGGTATTTTAGAACCCGTTTTTCATAGTATGGGTTTTACTCACGTAGCCGACCACAAGTCTAAAGATGTGCAATTATGGCGTCAAGGCGACATTAATTTGATCGCTAACTACGAGAAAAAATGTCATGCAGAGTATTATGCAGAAGAGCATGGCCCTTCAGCATGTGGTTTAGCCTTTAGGGTTAAAGATGCACAATTAGCCTACAGCTCATGTTTAGAAAAAGGTGCACAGCCAGTTGAAATTATCACGGGTCCAATGGAATTACGTTTACCTGCAATTAAAGGCATCGGTGGCGCAACCTTATATTTAATTGACCGTTATAAAGAAGGTGAGTCAATTTACGATATTGACTTCAATTGGGTTGAAGGGGTTGATCGTCATCCAGAAGGATGTGGTTTTCATACGTTGGATCATTTAACTCATAATGTTTACCGTGGTCGCATGGACTACTGGGCAAGCTACTATGAAGACTTATTCAACTTCCGCGAAATCCGTTACTTTGACATTAAAGGTGAATATACCGGCCTGCTTTCTAAAGCGATGACAGCACCTGATGGAAAAATTCGTATTCCATTAAACGAAGAAGCTGCTGGCGGCGGCGGTGGTCAAATTGAAGAGTTTTTAATGAAGTATAACGGTGAAGGCATTCAACATATTGCTTTTTCTTGTGATGACTTATACGCGTGTTGGGATAGACTTAAAAAGCAAGGTGTTAAGTTTATGACAGCACCACCAAGTACTTATTACGATATGCTTGAAGGTCGTTTACCAGGACATGGTGAGTCGGTAAGTGATTTACAAACCCGTGGTATTTTATTGGATGGTACAACCGATGGTGAAAAACCTCGTTTATTACTGCAAATTTTCTCTGACACTTTATTAGGCCCAGTGTTTTTTGAGTTTATTCAACGTAAAGAAGATGATGGTTTTGGTGAAGGTAACTTTAAAGCGTTATTTGAGTCGATTGAGCGTGATCAAGTAGAGCGTGGTGTAATCGGTAGCGATGCATAAATAAATTATTGTATAGCATGGTGATTGCCGTACTCGCATAATATTGATCAAAGCCAGTTACTTTTGTAACTGGCTTTTTAATATCAGCCAAAACCTTATAGATATTATACGTTCGGATAATCACCACTCTTTAATACTTTAGTCCCTTTCTGTACTTTCCATCTGTCGCAATAGTGTGACACCCTCCATATATTTCTGTATCAATATCGACACACTTTCCGATTTTGCAAAAATAATCATCCTGCCATTTCTTTTCGTAAATCAGCGTGTTGGATGTTTTTTAAAGCTTGGCATAACTCTTGTAGTAATTAAGTCATCAAGTAAGTAACCATGAAGGTGAGCTATGGATATTCAAAGAACAGCTACGAGCAAGACTATATGGCGGAAATATTGGTATGTATTGCCTGCAATATTATTACTAATCGGCACTTATTCATTAAGAAACTTTTTGGGTGATGCGTCGTATATCATCGAAAAAAATGCCATTGTTATTGCTAAAGTCGAACAAGGGGATTTTCGAGTAAATGTTCGTGCGACCGGGGTGTTAAAACCGCTCAATATTCGTTGGGTTTCTTCACAGGTTGCCGGCCGAGTTGAGCAAGTGTTTGTTAAAGCAGGCGCGAAAGTGACTGCAGGCGATATGTTGCTCCAGCTATCCAATCCTGATCTGCACCGCGAATTAGAAAAAGCTCGTTGGGAGTTAGCTGCGAGCAAAGCTGAGAATCATGCCGCTTACGTAGGACTTGAATCTCAATTAGTTGATTTAGAGAATTCAGTGATATCAGCGGATTTTAGCTACCAATCAGCAAAGCTAAAACTCGATGCTGAAACATTATTGATGGAACAAGGCAATGCCACGGTCTCAGCACTTGATTATCAAAAAAGTCAGCTCGCGGTTAAACAACAAATGCAATATTGGCAAGCACAACAGCAAAAGCTAGCAAAAATGCATATTAATATGACAGCGACAAAAACTGCGCAACAAGCCCGTATCGGCTTAGTGGAAAACAACTATCAACGCATGCAAGCACAAGTAGCTGCACTGCAAGTTAAAGCATCTACTACTGGAGTGGTACAGCAAGTATCACTGGAATTAGGGCAACGTGCGCAAGTGGGGGACAGTGTCGCTTTAGTGGCGGATCAACAATCGCTTTTTGCTGAATTACAAGTACAAGAAGTACAAGCAAGAGACATTGTGCTTGGCCAATTAGTGGCAGTTGATACCCGTACTAGTGAAATACACGGTGAGGTGACACGTATTGATCCTGCGGTAACCGCAGGTATGGTGCAGGTTGATGTGCAATTAACCAGTGCTTTGCCAAATGAAGCGCGTCCAGAGCTAACGGTAGATGGCTTAATTGAGATCAGCAATATTAAAAATGCCTTATATGTGAAGCGCCCGGTGTTTGCTCCTCGCCACAGCGATATAGATCTATACAAACTCAGCCGTGATCAACAATTTGCCAGTAAACACTCAGTGAGTTTAGGACAAAGTTCAGTCAATAAAATTCAAATATTATCCGGCTTAATGGTCGATGATGAAATTATTATTTCAGACGATTCAAGTTGGCAAGAACACCAAGAAATAATGATTAATTAACCCTTTAATAGTTAAAAACGACAAACAATCAATATAAATTCTTGCCCATAAGCAAGTGAGAAAAATTGGAGCTTCATGATGACTGCATTAATTACTTTAAAAAATATCAGTAAAACTTTTTTGACCGAAGAAATAGAAACAAAAGCATTAAATGAAATTAATCTGATGATCAATAAAGGCGAATACATTTCGTTAAGTGGCCAGTCAGGTTGCGGAAAATCAACATTATTATCGTTATTAGGGTTATTAGATGCGCCAACAACGGGGCATTTCCAATTAGCTGGTGATGATGTCTCATCACTAACACGTGATCAACGGGCAAAAATTCGTAGCGAACAAATAGGGTTTGTCTTTCAGTCATTTAATTTGATTTCTGATCTTACTGTTTTTGAAAATGTGATGTTGCCACTCACTTATCAAACAGGCAAATCAAAAAAAGTCATAGAAGCGAAAGTAAATGAAGTCTTAGCAAAAGTAGAAATGAGCCACCGTAAAAGTCATTATCCTTCCCAGCTTTCAGGTGGTCAACAACAGCGAGTTGCTGTTGCTCGTGCATTGGTCAATGATCCTGCGATAATTCTTGCTGATGAGCCAACCGGAAATTTGGACTCTAAAAATGCCGAAGCGGTTTTACAGTTATTCGACCAGCTTCATCAAGATGGTGCAACAATTTGCATGGTTACCCATGATCCTGCGTCCGCTAAAAGAGCCAGTCGTTGTTTAGAAATGTTTGATGGCCAATTAGTTAAGGACCAAATTAATCATCAACATGTTCCACCAGTTGAATTGGCCGCGGGGTAATCAAGATGTTAATAGATATTAAATATGCGTTGAGGTTATTGTTTAAAGCACCCAAATTTACCGCAATGACTCTGGCGGTATTGGTCGGTGGGTTATCAATCAGTTTATTCACTTTTTCATTCTTATATTCAATGGTTTACAAGCCATTGCCATTACCTGAAGCCGAAACAGCTAAGTCTGTGGGAATTTATTATGAAGGAAATTTTAACCAGATCACAGGTTATGAATATGTAAATGTTAAAGATGGCCTATCAAGTTTTGCCGAGTTTGGTGTTTACGATGATCGTGATGTTCGCGTATCTGTAGCACAATCAGGGAAAAACTTGTCGGCTAGTTATGTACAAGGAGGCTTTTTTGAGTTTAGTCGAACTCAGCCTATTTTAGGTAGAACAATTCACACACAGGACAACAAGATTGGCGCTTTGCCTGTAGCGGTGATCAGTTATCAAACCTGGCAAAATGACTTTAAAGGTGATGGAGATGTCTTGGATCAAACCATGATACTTGATGGCACCATTACCGAGATTGTTGGGGTAATGCCTAAAGGCTACCGTTTCCCTAACACCTCACTCATTTGGTTGCCATTAACGGATGATGTTTTTAATATCTCTGCCAAAGCCAGTCCTTCATTTAATGCTTATGGGCGTTTGCAAGCTAATATTACACTTGCTCAAGCGGAATTAGAGTTAGGTCAGGCAGTTAATCAAATTTATCAGCAGAATGTTAAACAGTATGACATGCCAGCTATGGAAAAAAGCGCACAATTATTATCGTTTCAATCGGCGCAAATAGGGGGCCAAGGTAGTATCGTTTTTGGTTTCCTTAATGGCATATCATGGTTAATTTTATTGTTAGCTTGCATTAATGTAGGCAATCTCTTATTAGCACGTACGATTGAACGTCAAAAAGAAACAGCTATTAGAGCGGCTTTGGGCGCAACCACTGCTCGCTTAGTTAGTCAATTAATGTGGGAAGGTATTATAATTTCTACGGTTGGAGGCATACTTTCAATATTACTCGTTGGTGCTGCGTTAGATTATACCAATATCATTCTGCACTCTTGGCTCCCCAGTGGTGGATCATTTTGGTGGCATTGGGGCATGGATATTGAAACTCTTCTGATGGGCATTGCATTCACTGCGGTTACTATCTTGTTAGCGGCATTTTTGCCGGCATGGCGCTCAGCAAGACAAGATATAAATACTACTTTAAGAGATGGTACCCGTGGTGCACAAGGTAAAAAGGCAGGTCGACTTTCTCGGATACTAGTAACTACGCAAGTATTTTTGGTAGCGATATTAATGATGATAGGTTCTATTTCTGGCTTTATTTCTCATAAGTTTATTAACTTAGAAATGGGTGATAATTATCAAAATGTTATGACTTCATGGATGACCATTCCTGAAAATAAATATCCAGAGCAAGCACAGCAATTGGCATTGTTTCAAGCACTAAAAGAAAAGATTGAGCAACATCCACAAGTGGTGAGTGTTGTGGCAAATGATTGGCATCGTAGTGCTACCGTAACACTTGAGGGGTATGATTATGCCTCTGATGAAGATAAACCGAAAATAGATACTATTACCGTGATTGGTGATACTACCACTGTTGGTGTTAATCTTGTCGCTGGTCGCCAATTTACGCACCTTGATAAAATAGGCAGTCGAAAAACGGCCTTGATTAGTCAATCGATGGCAAAACGCTATTGGCCGGGTGATTCACCACTTGAAAAAAGCTTTCAAGTGAAGATTAATGATATAAATGAAAAAGTTTTTGTCATCGGTGTAGTTACCGATCGCATGAATCCAACTTCGCTGTTTAGTACTATCGAGTATGAAGATGAAATTTATTTGTCTGGTTCGCAAATTATCAGTAGTTTTCAAATGATTTATTACCGGATATTACCTAATACCTCGAATGCGGAAGAAATTTTTTATCAAGCAATGTTTGCTACTGATCGCTCTATTGAAATGGCATATTCAGTACAAAAAGCCACTAAAAATCGCAACATGATGCGAGATTCAATGGGCTTAGTATCGAATATTACCTTTGGTACCGGATTTTTTGGTTTACTATTGGCGATGGTCGGCATTTATGGTTTAACGGCAAATTCGGTAGCGCAACGTACCCATGAAGTAGGTATTAGACGTGCAGTTGGTGCCAGTGATAGGAATATTATTCAGATGTTTTTAAAACAAGGTACCCGTCAATTAATTATCGGTTTGGGTTTAGCCTTGGTATTTTTTACCTTGATATCAGTTGGTTTTCATACCTTTACCCAAGGATTATTTCCTGTGTATTTCTACTTTACAGTGGCATTTATTGTAGTATTCGGGCTTTCTATTGTGGTGATGTTGGCGATATTTGTTCCGACGAAACGATCAGTTAAAATGGAGCCTAGTTTGGCATTACGCTACGAATAAAGTCATTGTCTAATTTTCGTAAATCATGACACATCAAACATTAGCGTTTATGTGTCATTTTTCTTTTCTGAATTCAATTTCTTGTCCCATTGGTGTTTTTTACTTACAGTGACATATAACTTGGAAAATATAATAGCCCGTGAATAATAAAATACTTATCGCCGATGACGATATCAACATTATTGCTAGTTTAAAGTTTGTTTTAGCCGATGAAGGGTTCGATATCTTAGCGGTGACTACACCACAAGCGGTTTTAGAAAACTTAAAAACCCAGTCGGTTGACTTGATACTACTTGATATGAACTTCCAACATGACACCACTTCAGGCGCTGAAGGAGTGGAGCTTGTTAAAGCGATAACTGAACTTGAATTAACTATTCCTATTATTGTGATGACAGGATGGGCAACCATAGATATTGCCGTTGAAGCGATGCAAGCTGGAGCGAAAGATTTCATCCAAAAACCGTGGAAAAATGAACGGATGTTGGCGGCAATTGATAACCAGTTGGCAAGGGCTAAATCAGATAAAAAGGCACAACGATTAACACAGCAAAATAAGTTACTCACTTCTGCGGCTCACCCTGCTAATCGTGCAGGGATCATAGCTCATTCAACGGCGATGCAAACGTTATTAGCTACCCTCGATGATTTAGCTAAGAGTGACATGAGTATTTTGCTAACGGGTGATAATGGTACCGGTAAAAGTATGCTGGCTTCCTATGTACACAGTGTTTCAACCCGAAATAAGAACTCTTTTGTCCCAGTAAATATGGGAGCAATTCCTGAGTCGTTGTTTGAGAGTGAAATGTTTGGCCATGTAAAAGGTGCATTCACTGATGCGAAAGAAAATCGCATTGGCCGTTTTGAAATGGCCGAGCAAGGGACCTTGTTTCTAGATGAATTAGCTAATATTCCTCTTGCTCAACAAGCGAAACTCTTACGGGTCTTAGAAGAGCAAAAATTTGAAGCGGTGGGGAGTAATAAATCATTACATGCTGATGTGCGGATCATCTCTGCCACCAATAGCGACTTGCCAGCAGCAATATTGGATAAAACTTTTCGGCAAGACTTGTATTATCGTTTAAATACGGTGGAGTTGAGGGTACCGTCATTAGGTGATCGAAGTGAAGATATTCCAGCTTTGTCTGCACACTTCCTTAGGCTATTTAGTGCTAAATATCACCGTTCATGTCCTGAACTCTCTTCTCAGGCCACCATTAGGTTGCAACAATATGCATGGCCGGGAAATATTAGAGAGTTAAGTCATTTAATGGAGCGGGTTTTGTTTACCTGTAAAAAGCCAACCATTGAAGTGGATGATTTAATGTTAAACGAACCTAGTATTAATGATGACTCACTTGATGAACCAACATTAACCATGGACGAACTGGAACAAAAAGTCTTGATGAAACGCTTGAAGTTTCACCGAGGTAATGCAACAGAAACAGCAAAATCATTAGGGCTAAGTCGCAGCGGTTATTATCGACGTTTAACTAAATATGAATTGGATTAAAAACTACCGTCAAAAGTTGCTTGGTAATGAGTCACACTACCGAGGCGATAATCAGTTTAAGCTGATCTTATTTGTATGCATTAGTTGTTTTCTAATTTGTGCTGCAGCACTTTCTTTAGCGCCAATATCCGGTTATTTGGTCGCCTTTATCCTTATTGTTTTACTCCTACTGTGCAGCTATGTTGTTGTCGCGAGTAAACAAAACTCAGAATATCAAATTAGGACCCTGTCAAACCTGATTGAGTCAATGATTGATGGTGACTACACGTTAAGAGGGCGGTTACAAACGAATCAAGCCTTTCAAGAATTATTGAACTTGATCAATAATTTAGCTGAAACATTATCGAAACATAAAATTGAAGCGAAAGAGTCACGCTTATTGCTTGAACGGATCATGGAACAAATGGACGCGATGGTGCTGGCAACTAACGAACAAGGTACTGTGGTAATGGCAAATGCGTCGGCCAATAAATTGCTGTTAGGTGATGTTGATGATATTAGTCAAATACAGTTGGCTAGTTTTTCGGTAGGTACAGCCATTACTGAGGCACAAACAGGGTTGATTGAGTTTAATGAAAAGCAGTTAACTGGCGAGCATTTTCTCTTTAAAGAATCTTTTTTAAGCGAAGGAAAAAAGCACCAGTTATATATGTTAACCAATGCCGAACGTTTATTAATGGAAAAAGAGCGCAAAGCTTGGCAAAGCTTGTTGAGAGTATTAAGTCACGAAATCAATAATTCGTTAACTCCTATTGCAACGATTAGCCAGTCGATGCAAAAGAAATTGCAGCAAGCGGATACTGAACTAAATAAAAGTGCTTTATTGGCAGGTATTAGTATTATTAATGAAAGAGCGGACTCATTAAGTGGCTTCATTGCTAGCTACAGTCAGCTTTCTCATTTACCTCGACCTAATAAATGCTTATTTAAATTAGTGACTATGGTCGAGAGTATTTCAGTATTTTATCCTGACTGTAAAATTATCTGCGCAATTGAAGACAATGTTCAGATTGAGGCGGACAAAAGTCAATTTGAACAGGTGATGATCAATTTGTTTAAAAATGCCGTGGAAGCGATGAATAATAATGAAGAAAAAATCATTGAAATTAGCAGCTCTCAACAAGGACAATGGCAGTATATTTCAATAAAAGATTATGGGGAGGGGATCGCCAATCTCGATAATTTATTTGTGCCTTTTTACAGCACTAAAGCTCAAGGCAGTGGCATAGGTTTAGCGCTGTGTCGGCAGATCATGTTTAACCATAATGGCCAGATTAAGTTATGTAATAGGGAAGGGGGGGCAGGCGTATTAGCGATATTGTCGTTGCCCGTTAAGACAGTACAATAACTTAGCTATATCTCAATGAAAAATTAGAGGGAAAGACATCATTTATTACTTTTGAGAAAAGTTTACCCACATTCTCTATATTAGCCTATTCTTAAATTATAAGAATTAAACTGATTCTAGGTATTGTGGAACTGGTGGACTAATGAATGATAATGAATTAATAACGTTTAAGGTAGATGAAGAAGAAGAAAACGTCTCTTTAGTGGATGACTTTGACCGTCATTGGCATTTACTTATCGTTGATGATGATAGTGCAGTCCTTGCCGTCACGCTCCTAGTCTTGAAAAATGTTGTGATTCTCGATAAACCACTCAAGCTTCATAGCGCTGCAAGTGCTAAAGAAGCCAAAGAACTTTTACGAACAGACATCCCCTTTGCCATGGCCTTAATAGATGTCGTGATGGAAACAGACAAAGCAGGTTTGGATCTTGTGCATTGGATCAGAGGTGAAATGAATAATCAGCACATTCGTTTGGTGCTAAGAACAGGGCAACCAGGACAAGCGCCTGAAAAGGAAGTCATTACTAATTACGATATAAATGATTATAAAGAAAAAACAGAATTAACTGCTAATAAACTTTATACCCTCACATATGCTTGTTTAAGAGGCTACCGAGATATCATTGCCTTATATGAAAATAAGCAGGGCCTCGAAACCATCATTAAGTCTTCAAATAAAATATTTGCTCACCAATCGTTGAAAGATTTTACTCAAGGTATGCTTCAACAGCTTTGCGCCTTGTTTCATATTGATTCCGGAGCCGTTTTTTCAAAGGTTAATTTTATTGCTGCATCTCATGGCGACAATGTTAGTAAAATTATTGCCGCAACTGGCCGATTCAAAGATTTCTTAAATCATCCTTTAAATGAGGTCATTGATATACTGGATGATAATTCACTGAAAGAGTTATGGAGTAGGAGTGGTCAGCATTTTGGCGATGATTACTTTATTGGTGTTTATGAGTCTCATTTAGGGGGGAAAAATTTATTTTTTATTGAGGGCATTGAAAAAATAAATAAACTTGATCGCCAATTGATTGAGATCTTTGGTACTAATATTGGTGTAGCGTTTGATAATCAAGCAATGTATGAAGAAGTGGAAATCACTCAACGAGAAATGATTTATCGCATGAGCGAAGCGGTGGAAAGTCGTTCTAAAGAGACCAGTAATCATGTGAAGAGAGTCGCTTTAACGTGCCAATATCTGGCGAAAGCTAGCGGGATGAATGAGAAAGAAGTTGAAATAATTTATAAAGCCGCGCCATTGCATGATATAGGAAAAATAGCGATCCCAGATCATATCTTAAATAAGCCGGGTAAACTGAATGAAGAAGAATGGCTAATAATGCAATCTCATGCACAAATTGGCTATGATATTCTTTCATCATCAGAGCTTTCTGTGCTCAGTGCCGGAGCCGCTATTGCAGGGGAGCATCATGAAAACTGGGACGGCTCAGGTTACCCAAATGGTAAAAAGGGAGAAGATATTCATATTTTTGGTCGCATCACTGCGATAGCCGACGTATTTGACGCCTTGGTAAATAAACGTTGCTATAAAGCAGCGTGGGCACTTGAAGAAACGTTGGAGTTTTTCAAAGAAATGTCCGGCGTAAAGTTTGATCCTGCCTTAGTCAACCTGCTGTTATTATGCCAAGATGATTTGATGGCTATTCAAAATAAATACAAAGATACCATTTATGATCAATAATCAAATTTGACCGTTGTAAAACCTTTGTTAACTTTCGGCACCTGTTGGAAATTCAATGATAAATTGACTCCCTTGAGTAACCTCACTGTTTAATTTAATGCTGCCATGTAATGACTGTACGACCAGGTTATAAACAATATGCAAACCTAACCCCGAGCCTCCTTGCCCACGCTTGGTGGTGAAAAAGGGTTCAAATATTTTATTCTGATGTTCTGTGTGTATGCCTTTACCTGAATCTGTATAGACAAATCTAACCACATCTTTTTGACAAGTTATATTTATGTCGATGTTTCCCGCCGCATTATCGTCAAAAGCATGCACGATGGAGTTGACGATTAAATTGGTGATAATTTGAGCAAAAGCACCGGGTTCACCAGTTACCGATAGGTCATCTTCACAACTCAGTGTTAACTCTATATTAGTGGTTTTAAACTTAGGGGTAAGGCTTTGCAAAACTTCATCAGTATATTCTTTGATATTATAGGTACGAATGTCTTTACTGCTTTGATCGACAGCAACTTGCTTAAAACTCATAATCAGTTTGGCAGCTCTTGCGAGATTTGAACTTATAAGAACAGAGCTCTCTTTCACTTCTTCTAAATATGAGCTCAAATTTTTATTGGTCATTTGTGAATTTGCATACTTATCATTGATTAAAATTGTTTCTTCGGATAAATGAGAAGAGGCGGTAATACCTATGCCTATCGGGGTATTTATCTCGTGGGCCACCCCTGCGACCAACCCGCCTAACGAGGCCATTTTTTCTGATTCCACTAAAGATTTTTGCGCTAGATTTAATTTATCCAAAGAGTCTTGTAAAGCCTCATTTTTCTTTTCTAACATTGAAGGGCTAGGCAGTTTAAGAAAGAAAGGTAAGATAAACCAAATCACTATGCCTGTAGCCACCGATGTTGTAGCTGTTATGGCTTTAACTATGGATGAAACACCATAAATCGGTTCCCATATAACGATGGCGCTTATCAGATGAGATGTACCACAAGCCAAAAAGATCACTGAACCAGCCAAGAGAAAAAACCAAGGGTAAGGCAAGTCATGACGTCTTTTAACAAACATAACCACCGCAGCGGTAATCGAGAAATAGGCTAAAGCGGTTAATACATCAGAAATAACCGAAGTCCAAAGAATATTGGGTTGCCATAGATAACACATACCGTGTGGCATAAAATTTTCATTGGTAAAAAAAGAAGATGAAGTCATAGCTTAAACCTGTATGCTCGGCAATTAATCGCTATACCTTATTGTAGTCGAAAAAGGTTAAATTTCACCTTTGAAATGAAAGGGTTTTGTACAAAGAGGAAATGATATTAATTGATATAATTTCAGTTTTAATATCATATCTGTTCGTAAATTTTAAAGGGAGATCATTCTCATAATAAGAGATGAACCCCTTTTGATCATATCCCTAATAAATTTTAACCTACGTTTGACTCCATGGTCATTAACGAAGCATTTCCGCCTGCCGCAGTGGTATCAATAGAGACTGTTTTTTCTGTCACCATACGATGAAACAAATTTTCATTGGTATAGGCAGTGATCAAAGGCAATATTGCCCCTTTTCTTCCCGCAATTTTCTCTCCCGAAAATTGTTTTAAAACACTACTATTATCAACAACAGCACCTGCCAATGATTGATGATTTAACACGGTGTTGATATGGCCAATTTTAACTACTTGGAAAACACCATCTGCTAAACCTGCTTGTTTTAAAATGTTTGCTATCGCTTGTGTTTCGGCTAAGTATTGATTATCAACAACGGCGACCACGCAGTTTCCTGCACTTAAAGCTGAAATGACGGATATCATCCAAAAATTAAAAGACGTATTTTTACATCGTAAACAAGCCACTGTACCGCGAGACTCTAGGTATAAGGTGTTTGATTCCCCTGTAGGCCCAGGAAGCACTTTTGCAGCAGCTAATTGCTTTTCGATAAATAGAATTTGACTGCGAGCGTCTGTTAAGGTTTGTATTAATTCACTTTCGCTCGACAGTATCACTTTATTCGTGGAAAGTTGGGCGAGTAACTGCCTTAACATAGATATTTTGTCATTTAATGGTGTAAAGCCCCATGATACTTCCTGACTTTTTGTCAGTGATAGCAGATTGTTAATACCCGCTGCGCTATTTTGACATTTTGCGATCTCGCTAGTTAACTGGTTTGTGTATTCAGTAACTAGTTCAGCGGATAGTTCACTTGATAATTTAACATCATCAGTAGCCGCTTTTTCTTTAACTAAGCGGGTCAAATAAAGGGGGCCGCCAGCTTTAGGTCCGGTACCAGATAAACCACGTCCACCAAATGGTTGAACACCAACTACAGCACCAATCATGTTGCGATTTACATAAACATTACCAGCACGAGATCGTGCCGCTAAATATTGCGCTTTTTCTTCAATACGCGTGTGAATGCCCATGGTTAAGCCAAAACCAGTGCCGTTTATTTGGTCAATCACCCCTTCAATGTTTTTTGCTTTATAACGAATAATATGAACGATTGGGCCAAAAACTTCCTTCTTTAACACACTTAAATTATCTATTTCATACAAGCGAGGTGCAAAGAAATTATGTTGATGTTCGCTAATACCTGCGGCTAAAACAGGTGCTTCACAAGTATGATGTAATGTGCCATGTGTTTCTAAGTAATCCACATGTTCATTTAACGCATTTAGCGCCTTTTTGTCGATCACCGGGCCGACATCGGTAGCAAGAAAAGCCGGGTCGCCAATATGTAACTCTTGCATGGCGCCTTTGATCATCGTAATAATTTTATCGGCAATTTCCTCTTGAACAAATAGTACTCTTAGCGCTGAGCAACGTTGCCCTGCACTTTGAAAGCCTGAGGCGATAACGTCGTCAACAACTTGCTCAGGTAATGCCGTTGAGTCAATCACCATACAGTTTTGTCCACCTGTTTCAGCAATTAAAGGCACGGGGTCACCTTTACGTTCGGCGAGCTTTTGTGAAATCCAACTGCCTGTTTCGGTAGAGCCGGTAAACATGATGGCTTGAATACGCTCATCAGGGACAATGGTTTGACCCACTTTGCTACCACGGGCTATCACGGGGATCACTACATCCTGTGGTAAACCAGACGCTATCATTAATTCAATGGTGCGTAGTGCCACTAAGCTGGTTTGTTCCGCTGGTTTTGCTACCACGGTATTACCAGTAACAATTGCTGCAGAAACTTGCCCTAAAAATATCGCTAGTGGAAAGTTCCAAGGGCTAATACAAAGCACAACACCACGAGATGTTAAATTAGTCTCTCCATCAGCATTTGTTGCTAATAATTCTTCTGCACGTGCTGCATAGTAGCGACAGAAATCTACCGCTTCGCGTACTTCTGCTACACCATCGGCAGGGGTTTTTCCTGCTTCTTTAATACATAAAGCAATTAATTCATCGCGATGAGCTTCTAAAGAATCTGCGGTTTTTAATAATACCTCAGCACGCAGGGCAACAGGTGTTGCTGACCAAATGGCAAATGCATTGTCTGCACGTTCAACAATCGCTTGCATTTGTATGTCATCGGCATGCTTTATGTAGCCAATCACTTCGTTATGATTTGCAGGATTTGTTACTGCATCTTCATTTGTTTGACCAACAGAGTTACTTGCTTGGGCAAACCAATGTTCGAGGTTAGCACGCATTTCGGTCAGTTCACCAATATCGGTTAAGTCGATCCCCTTCGAATTTACACGCCCGACACCATGTTCAGCTTGATAGATGTCAATGGATTGTGGGATTTGAGGATTATATTTATCTTGCCATGCTTGTACGGTTTCTACGGGATCGGTTAATAACGACTCAACAGCAATATTTTCATCGACAATGTTATTAACAAATGAGGAGTTTGCGCCGTTTTCTAATAAACGTCGCACTAAATACGCGAGTAAATCTGCATGTTTGCCAACGGGCGCATAAACACGACACGGTACTTGTTTTTGGTTGAGTACTTGATCAAATAACGACTCCCCCATACCGTGTAATCGCTGGAATTCAAAGCCGTTTAAATCTTCCGCCATCTCAACGATTGTCGCAACGGTATAAGCGTTATGTGTGGCAAATTGAGGGTAAATAGTATCGCGATATGCCAATAGTTTTTTTGCACAGGCTTGATAAGAAACATCAGTCGATGGTTTGCGGGAGAAAACAGGGAAATCCCCATAACCTTCTACTTGCGCTTCTTTAACTTCGCTGTCCCAATAAGCCCCCTTAACTAGGCGTACCATCATTTGACGACCCACTTTAAGAGTCAGTTCACGTACCCATTCAATAACGAAAATACCGCGTTTTTGATAAGCTTGAACAGCAATGCCAAACCCGTTCCAGCCTGCTAAGTCTTTGTCGGAAAAAACGGCCTCAATAATATCTAATGAAATATCAAGACGGTCGGCTTCTTCAGCATCGACAGTAAAACCAATATTGTAAGCTTTAGCTGCGAGTGCTAGCTTTTTTAAACGAGGAATTAATTCTTCAATGACACGTTCTCGATGAGAAAACTCATAACGAGGGTGAATGGCTGAAAGCTTGATTGAAATGCCAGGACTTTTTTGCGGGCCTTGATTTTTTGCTGCAACACCAATGGCAGTTATTGCCGTCAGGTAACTATTAAAGTAACGTTGAGCGTCATCCATTGTTCGTGCACCTTCACCTAACATATCGTAGGAATAGGTATAGCCTTTTGCTTCGGTTTCTATCGCACGTTTAATTGCACCATGAATGTGATGACCCATAACAAATTGCGTGCCCATTATTTTCATAGCATAACGCACCGCTTTACGAATCACGGGTTCACCTAAACGGCCAACGGTTTTCTTTAATAAGCCAAATTGTTTTTCTTTATTACTATCAGAATAGTTGACTAACTTCCCCGTAAGTAACAGGCCCCATGAGGAAGCATTAACAAACATTGATTCAGAATTACCAAGGTGTGAACTCCAGTCACCATCCGCTAATTTATCACGAATTAAGCTATCAGCTGTTAGCTTATCAGGCACTCTAAGTAAGGCTTCAGCCAAACACATCAATACCACACCTTCTTCAGAAGAAAGTGAGAATTCATTAAGTAATGCGTCTACCCCACCTTTGCCGACTTGATCTTTACGAATGTTAACCACCAATTGTCTAGCAAACTCCCAAGCACGTGATTTTGCTTCAACACTGATTTCAGCAAGTGGCAATAACTTGGCTAAAACATCATTTTCGTTGGCACGATAATGATTACGAATGGTTTGCCGTGTGTTGTGTTCTGTAAGTAAAGAACCATTAAAAAGCATAAATTCACCTGTAGTACTTTTGGGCATATTGCCCTGTGTCTGTAAGATCTTGATAGCGAATTTTATAGATAAAGCAGCAGAATGTGTTTGCGAAATTCCTATTTTTACAGAATAATCTACTGGAATATAGTATTTTTACCATATAAGGTTTTGAATTATGACTGCTGATAAATCACGTACTTTAGATCGTATTGATTTAACTATTTTAAATACTCTGCAAAAAGATGGCCGAATTTCGAATACCGACTTAGCCAAAAAAGTGAATTTAAGTGCCAGTCCTTGTTTAGAACGGGTCCGACGCTTAGAAAATGACGGCTATATAGAACGCTATGGTGCAT
>Ga0105356_10002830_pt1 | contig 17198 bp, 18 predicted proteins | sample GOMGulsemesocosm_3_FD_83502 | JGI IMG/M metagenome (GOLD analysis project Ga0105356, IMG submission 83502) | Methane-oxidizing microbial communities from mesocosms in the Gulf of Mexico - GOM9D Gulf of Mexico | ecosystem: Environmental > Aquatic > Marine > Cold seeps | place: Gulf of Mexico...
GTTAAAATTAACGATAACGGCGTTGCTCTCAATCCTAATAGCTAGCTATTACTCAATCGAGCGCCTTGTTCTAGTTTATTTTTCCTTTGCACAACAAGATCACTTACTTAATGTAATTGGTATGACTCATTCTCACTGATTATTTTAAGTATGGCAGCGCATCACCATGCATATTGTCAATACTCATGCCGTGTTCAAGGAAAATATCACGTATTGCACCAACCATCTCAAAACGACCAGCGGCATAAATTTCAAAATCACTAAGATCGCTATGTTGGGCTAATACAGCTGTGTGAACTTGACCTAGTGCACCTTGCCAGTCGGCAGGGGCGTCTTCAACAACCGGCACGAAGGTTAGATTGCTATTGTTGGCCGCTAATTCGGTCATCTCGTCGAAGGCGTACATGTGGCTAGCATCTTTACAGCCCCAGTAGACGGTTACTTGGCGTTGATCCTTATCTGCACTCAGTTGGCGCACAATCGAGCGGACATAACTAAATCCTGTTCCGCCGGCGATGAGGATAATGGGACGCTGATTATCATTAACGAGCTGTGCTTCACCATGTGGCGCTAAGATTTCAATCTTACCGGCTTGCTTCATGCGCTCTATGACTTGCATCGGGTAGCTATGAACTTCCGATGCACCTATGTGTAGCTCGAGTAATTCACCATCGGCCGGTGCGCTAGCGATTGAGAATGGGCGTTTGTCATCGTCAGACATCTTGACCATCAGGTATTGACCCGCTTCAAATTTGATCGGTGTTTCTAGACGCAGCACTACATGGTAAACACAATCGTTAAATGCTTCTAAACGTTCAACGCTACATTGAATTTGGGACATTAAATTACCTTTACTAAAAAATTGGGCGCTGAATTAATATGTTCAGCAAGCTATATCGCTAAGAGTATCTTATATTAACCGCCAATAAAATTTTAACGGTTAAATAATTTGTTCTAATTTATTGCTCGAAAATAGCCAAATCATCCCAAATGTCGTCGATTCGGTCTTTGATTTCTTTCGTCATAACAATAGGCTCACCCCATTCTCGAGTGGTTTCCCCTGGCCATTTGTTGGTGGCATCCATCCCCATCTTAGAACCCAGACCCGCGACAGGTGAGGCGAAGTCTAGGTAATCAATTGGCGTGTTCTCGATAAGTGTGGTGTCACGTGCAGGATCCATGCGGGTGGTGATCGCCCAAATAACATCATCCCAATTGCGAGCATCGATATCATCATCACATACAATCACAAATTTGGTGTACATAAACTGGCGCAGATACGACCACACGCCCATCATCACCCGTTTTGCGTGACCTGGGTATTGCTTCTTGATCGTCACCACCGCCATGCGGTACGAACAACCTTCCGGTGGTAAATAAAAGTCGACTATTTCTGGGAACTGTTTTCTTAAGATCGGGACAAACACTTCGTTGAGTGCTACACCTAAGATGGCTGGCTCATCCGGCGGGCGTCCAGTGTAGGTACTATGGTAAATCGGGTCTTTACGATGTGTCATGTGCGTCACGGTAAACACCGGAAACTCCTCGACTTCATTATAATAGCCGGTGTGATCGCCATACGGACCCTCAGGAGCCATCTCTCCTGGCTCTAAATAGCCTTCGAGTACATATTCGGCACTGGCAGGTACTTCAAGATCGTTACTTAGGCATTTGACCACTTCACTACGGCTTCCGCGCAACAGTCCGGCAAATGCGTATTCAGATAACGTATCAGGTACAGGCGTTACCGCGCCGATAATCGTTGCTGGATCGGCGCCAAGTGCAACGGATACCGGGTAGCGTTCCCCGGGATTAGTCTGCTGAAATTCTTGATAGTCCAGTGCGCCACCACGGTGTGATAACCAGCGCATGATTAACTTGTTCTTAGCGAGTAGCTGCTGGCGGTAGATCCCTAGATTTTGGCGCTCTTTATGAGGGCCTCTGGTGATCGTTAGTCCCCAGCTAACCAATGGTGCGACATCTCCCGGCCAACAATGTTGAATAGGCAAGGTGGTCAAATCGACATCATCCCCTTGATATACAACATCTTGGCAAGGAGCCTTACGCAGCCGTTTGGTCGGCATATTGAGCACCTGCTTATACATAGGTAGTTTGTCCCATGCATCTTTAAGCCCCTTCGGTGGCTCGGGCTCCTTGAGCTGCGCCATGAGTTCACCGACGTCACGTAGCGCGCTAGCATCTGTCTGTCCCATCGCTAATGCCACGCGTTCGGGAGTGCCGAAGAGGTTCGCCAGTACTGGGACGTTGTAGCCTTTTGGATTTTCAAATAGCAGTGCTGGGCCCTTTGCTCGTAAGGTACGGTCACCAATCTCGGTCATTTCGAGATACGGGTCGATTTCTTGTTTGATACGTTTTAACTGACCAAGCTTTTCGAGTTGGTCGATAAAATCACGCAGATCATTATATTTCATGTATTAGGGTTACCCAGCTAAGAATATCACTATTGTAGCAAACACTAATCCGCCGACCTAATGGCGAGTAAAAAAACTAGCAAGCAAACTTTGACAGTTGTACTAGTATTAAGTTGAGCTAATGAACAGGATGTCACTTTGCTAGAATCATTAAATAATACCAATTGCATTGGCTCTGTTGTACTAAAGTGTTGCCACTTGAACACCAAGACGCCGCGAATCCGTCCTTGGAGGCTCTGGAGCAGCATCCATGCTGCTCCAGCTTGGCTTATCAAATACCAACACTTTCAATTGGTTAATTGTGGAGCTACAGTTAAGGTGAACATGGCCAATTGCATTAATTAAGTGACCTATTTTGTAGCGAGGATAACTATTTTATGCAAATGGTATAAATTCTACCATGGGTATTTGCCCTGCTTTTTATACTGACTCGGTTAGGCAGAATACATACTCGATCGCGGGTCGTCAGTCTCACTTCAATTTTTATTATGCCAGTAGTAATGACTCGTTTTTCGTTGCTAGGAGTGATCGTTCTCTTTGGAATAGTGCCGTTGTATTTAGGAGTATGGTCTGTTGGTGTGATGACGTGCCTGTTGGCGGTCAATTATACGATGCCACGAGACGTTAAATTCAATCAACAGAAGCAACAGCTAACAACATTTGGTAGTTGGTTACCGTTGGGTTTGGTAGTAGCTACATTTATTCTGCACTATCAGGTATTTAGGCTTTGTTTTAATGATTCTCCTGCGTTAGATGCGCTTAGTTTTGTTATCAGTATATGTTTGTTATATGGGATCTTTAGTGGGATTTTTATCGCGCGATGCCTTGGCATGTTACGCGCGATAAAACAGACGGTTAATCTTTATGGATAACTTGATCCAGCGTTTTAGAAAATTGCTGTGGATCTTGAAAGCCAACAACCCTTAAATGCTCTTGCTCAATGCCTTGTGCATCAAATAGCACAATGGTAGGAAGGCCAAGTACCGTTAGCTTATCCTGCAACGCAATATCTAGTTCGTCGTTGGCGGTAACATCACTCTGAATGAGTACCATGTTATCGAGCATAGTTTTAATCAGCGGATCCGAAAAAGTCTTGTGCTCAAAATCCTTACACGCGATACACCAGTCAGCGTAAAAGTCTAACATTACCGGCTTGCCCGCCGACTTAGCTAACGCTAGCTGCTGATTTAATTGTTCTATACCTTTAACCTGAATAAACTCAACCGCAGTTTGTTCAGCCTGTTGCTGGTTGCTTGTCTCGATGCCGAGCCAAGGCTTTAGCGCAAACAACGTCGCGGCGATTAATAAGACTTGAGCGAGCAACTGACGAATACTCTTGGCGCTGCTCATCTTAGTCACGCCATTGTGATGAAGTAAATAACCAGCAAACGCGATCGCTAACATAGCCCAGCTAAGGTTAACCCATAACTCATCGAGGAAGCGGCCTAGCAGTACAATCACCACCGACAACAACATAAATCCAAAGATGCCCTTAATTACCTCCATCCAGGCACCCGCTTTCGGTAACAGTTTACCGCCAGAGATCCCCATTAATAGTAACGGAACACCCATACCTAAAGAAAGGATATAGAGGGTTAGTCCACCGATGAGTAGATCGCCTGTTTGCGCAACATAGATTAGGGCGCCAGACAACGGCGCAGTTGTACAAGGGGAGGCGACTAAGCCTGATATCATGCCCATTACAAACACACTAGTATAGCGGCCACCCTGTTGCTGATTTGAGAAGCCGTTAAGTTTCTCCTGCCACTTACTGGGTAATTGAAAGTTAAATACGCCAAACATAGATAAGGCTAATAGGCTAAATAATACCGCGAGCGATCCGAGGACGACAGGATGTTGAAAGTACGCCTGAAACTGTAATCCCAGCGAAGCGACCAATAACCCTAAAGCGGAGTAGGTGAGCGCCATCCCTTGTACATAAACAAACGATAACCCGAATGCCTGCTTTGTCGACAGCTTATTGCCAGCGCCAACGATAATGCCTGATAAAATCGGATACATCGGGAAGACACAGGGCGTAAAGGCCAAGCCGATACCTAAGCCAAAGAAGATAACCAGCGTCATGAATAAAGAATCGTTGCTCAGTAAATTGGCAAAACTATCCTGCTCGTTCACAATTTCACTGGCTTCTGGGCTACCTTGCACATCGCTAATTGCCGCCAGTCTAGGATCGAAAAACAATACTTTTTTACCGGGTGGATAACACAAGCCTGCATCGGCACATCCTTGATAAGCTAAGGTTATTTCATGCTCTTTGCTAAGATCTTCGATGGCGAAGCTAAGCTCAACCTCATCGTAATAGACCTCTTGCTCGCCAAAATAGTCATCGAAATGAGCAGTGCCTTGAGGTAAGCTGATCTGACTAAGTCCGGTGGTAGGGCTAGCGACCTTAAACTTTTCTTTATACAGATAATAGCCACTGGCATTGGTCCAGCGCACGATAAGGCGATTGTCTTGTTGCTCGAAGTTAAATTGAAAGGCTTGAGCTTCGGGTAAAAATTGTGGCTGCGAGCCGAATAAGCTATCGAGCGAAAAGGCTGAGACAGTGCTAAATAAGCTAACACTGCTAATCAGTAGCAGTAAACCGGTAATTATCTTTTTCATAGGGCGTTAGTATTTTCTTCTATCCAGTCTAAATAGGGTTGATGGCCGCAAACAATCGGCAAGGCAATGATTTCAGGAACATCATAGGGATGTAACGCTATGAGTTTGTCCTCAATTGCCTGATATAGTTCCATCGTCGTCTTAATTTGTAGTTGAAACTCAGTTTCTTGTTCAACTTTTCCTTGCCAGCGATACACTGAGCCAATCTGCGGCAGAATATTAACACAGGCGGCAAGTTTTAATTCAACTAACGTGCTCGCTATGCTGTTGGCGACTTCTTGTGTTGGGCAATTGCAATGTATTTGGATATTTTTACTCATCACTGGCTCCGTGAATTGGCTAAATTTGGGTCTATTTTACCCGCAACAATTGAATTTTATCATTCTACCCCAATATTATTAGTTAATGCTTAAGAAAATCACCGTTACTAAGAGGCCATTATGGGTTTTGCCCTGTTTCTAATTTTCATTATTGTACCTATTATCGAGATCTCTATCTTGATCCAAGTCGGCGAACAGCTCGGTGCCTTTCCGACCATTGCCTTAGTTATCTTAACCGCGGCTATCGGTGCCTCGTTAGTGCGTAGTCAAGGGTTGCAAACTTTACTTACCGCGCAGCAGAAAATTCAACAAGGCGAACAACCCGCTCAAGAAGTGATTGAGGGGATTATGTTAGCCGTTGCTGGTGTGCTGCTTGTAACCCCCGGCTTTGCCACCGATATTCTAGGTCTATTAGTTCTCACGCCATTTACGCGTAAGCCGCTGGCGAATTACTTCCTCTCTAGGTTGGTATTAAAAGGCATGAGCGGTGCACAGCAAGGTGGCCAACCCTTTAATGCAGGCTTTGGTCAGCAATCTTCAAGTAATGATGACGTGATTGACGGCGAATTTAGCCGAAAAGATCATGAGCACCATATCGAACACGATGAGAATAAAAAGCCCTAAAATTGATGTAGGCATGCTTGGCGAACAAAGGATTAAGCTACACTCGGCTCAATGATCTTTTACTGAGTTGAGCATGTTTAAATTTATCCTACTATTTTGCACCTTGTTATTATCGAGTTCCTCATGGGCTGACTCAACATCGTTATGCCTGAGCAGTGATAAAAACTGCACCTTTGTCTTGGCCCGTGACACCCAAAACCTCGTTACCGTTAACCCCTCGCGTGCGCAACATCGTTTCAGCCCCTTTTCGACCTTCAAAATTGCTAATGCGTTGATTGCCCTTGAGCGCGGCATTATCAAAGACACCGAGCAGATTTTAACATTCGATAAAACCAAATATGTGCCACAGACTTGGTGGCCTGCCGTGTGGAAATTACCGCAATACAATTTAAAAATCGCGTTCAAATATTCAATGGTGGCGGTTTTTCGCCAGTTAGCATTTGATATTGGGCAGCAGGGGATGGCCGAGCAAGTTAAACGACTCAATTATGGTAATGGCGATATATCATCAGGATTGGATGATTTTTGGCTCGGTGGTAGCTTGCAGATATCGGCCGTCGAACAAGTCGCGCTACTGCAAGATATTTACCATAATCGACTCGGACTAAAAACGAGTACGCTCACTGCACTTAAAGACATTATGTTAGTCGAAGAGACATCAGACTATAAGCTTTATGCTAAAACGGGCGCAGGAAGGCTCGGGAACTCCTCGATGTTGGGTTGGTATGTTGGGTTTGTTGAAAATAAACAAGGCGTGTTCTACTTTGCGCTTAATATAACGGAACCTTCTTACGCCGAAGTTAAAGCCAAACGCGTAAAAATGGCGCTGGCACATCTAACTAAAGAAAATGTGCTATAGTTATTTTATTCATATAAATCGTTAAGTTGGCGATTTTGTTTTTACAAAGGACGGTTATGTCAGCACTCAGTAATTCCAATGTTATGCCTAAGGTTAATCCACTTAAACATTTACCTAAATTCGCCGTGGTGTTCGCCGCGCTCATTTCCGTGTGGTTGGTGTTTTATACCATCGACGAAGGTCATGTTGGTATCGTTAAGCGCTTCGGCGAAGCAACGGTACAGGTCAACCCAGGTTTACATTTTAAATTACCGTTTGCCGATACGGTTGAAGAGTTGGAAATTCGTACCCGCAAGAATTCAGAGCAACTTAAAGCCTCGACATTTGAGCAGATGCCAGTTGAAGTGGAGGTGTCTGTTAACTGGACCGTGGTTCGCCCTGAAGCATTTCAGCTCTATAAAAATTACGGCGGTCTCGACCAATTTGAGAACCGTATATTAGATCCTCGCTTACGCAGTGCGGCTAAAGATGCACTAGCACGCTTTAAGGCTGAGCAAATTATTCAAAACCGTGGTCAAGTCATTCAAAAAATAGAAGAAACGCTATTAGCGACCATGAACTCTTTCCCGGTAAAACTCGACAGTGTACAGATTGAAAACTTAGTCTTGCCGCGTAAATATCTTCAAAGCATTGAGACTAAGCAAACGGAAAAGAACTTGGCGCAAGCTGAAAAACATCGTTTAGAGCGTCAAAAATTAGAAGCGCAGCGTGAAGTGAATACCGCCGAAGCGGCGCGTGATTCAGAGAAGGCGCGTGCCGATGGCTCCGCTTATGCGATCCTAACCAAGGCGCGATCAGAAGCAGAAGCTATTCGTCTTAAGGGGCTGGCGGAAGCCGAAGCCATGGAGAAGAAGGCTGCCGCGATTAAAACCAACAAGGTACTGGTTGACTATGTTCGCGCTCAGCAATGGGATGGCAAGATGCCTACCACCATGATGGGCAGCGACCAAAGCGTATTGTGGAATATGAAAGGTAAGTAGACTTGGCAGCAATGAATAATAGGCGCGATCAGTGCCTATTATTCGCTGATGGTACTATGTAAGAAGTGACACCCCTTCGACTTCGACCACTGTTTTTACGTTCGCTCGCTCGATAACTTTTAACAATGTTGTTTGAATTGTTTCGTCTTGTCTGGCGTCTATTTTGCTGGAAAACCTTTCTTGTTGAGCGTCAGCGCCTTCTTCGAAAATAAAGCTAACAACCACTTCACTTGCACAATTAACCGATTCCCCAAAGTAAGCCAATGAGATTTGAGGGTAACCCTGAAATCCATTTTTGACGCGCTTTGCGATACGCTTTGTCGATTTGTCCAAATTCATAATTAAGTCCCAAAGTCTGTATAACATAGTAGTAGTCGGAAATATGAGTCAATCCGATAGGTCTTTTAACAATAGCATGTAGACTGCATTTTTAACTTAATTAAGAACACTTATTAAACTTAAAGGCTGGATAAGTGGGGTTTATGTTCGGTTAATCGTTTGCGGCCACAAAATTATTGATTGGCAACGCGTTTTTCTTTTGATTTATCAAAGCAATTAAACAATGTGTCGTGTGCGAGCTTACCTGTTGTATCGGTGCGACTATCGTATTCTCCTATCCAATCAATGAGCATGGATAAGTTGGCATCTTGTGCGGCTTTGCTAGCGTATTTATGGGATTCCCATGGCCGATTTTGGGCATTTGCAATACATTGCCCACTGTCCAAGCATAGATAAATCATATCTGTAGCTTGTGTCGTCAGTAATTCGAGTAAATCGCCGTAGCAACCTTCGATGACCCAGGCATCATGTTGTGCGGTAAATTGCGTTATAGAATCGAACGCGGCTGATAGCGGCGTTCTTGTTGGTGGTTCAGTGGGAAGCCAGGCCAGAGTGTCTAAGTCAAGATGTGCCAATCCTTGCCTGGTCACGAATTGCTTGGCCAGAGTGGATTTCCCTGAGCCAGAATTACCGAAGATTAAGATCTTTGTCATGCGAAATCCCTATGTTCGTGGAATGTTATATTGCTCGCTATTGAAAGCACGCTAGTAAATATCCGTCTAAGTAATGTTGTAACTAATTGTTAAATGGACAAAATAACATAGTGGCAGTCTAAGTCGGACTATAGCTCTTTGCCTTCACTTATCCTGGTGGCGAGTAGATAACTAGCACCACCAATGAATATGTTAGCAATAGCAATGGCGGCAAAAATCCCAGTGGGGCCAATAAGCTCGCTCCCAAGCCATGCCATCGGCAGTAACACCAAAAACAAACGCGCCAAATTGAGTAACAGAGAACTGCCTGGGCGATTATAAGCGTTAAGTGCATTGGCGAAGATAATGACAATGCCTAGCGCACCATAAGCAAAGGGCACAATACGCAAGAACACCACAATATATTGAATAACAGTATCGTCGTGACTAAATAGTTGGGCAATAGGTTGGGCTAGAATGGCAACGATGGCATAACATATCAGCTGGCATATAATGGAGAACTTAGCACAACCCATTAATGAATCACGTGCACGAGCTTCTTGCCCAGCCCCTAGATTTTGCGCAATAAAGGGCGTTAATGAAGAAGATAAAGCGGTGATCGCAATGAGCATCAATGACTCGATGCGCATACCCACACCAAACGCTGCCACCGCTGCCGCTTCATAACTGGCCAGCAGTGACATTAAGATTGCATTGCCGAGCGGATTCACCATCTGTGATAGTGCGGCAGGACGACCGACTCTTAGTATGCGTCGCCAGACATCGAGGATGTTATGGAGTGTAAAAGACTGCGGCGTGATCAACTGGCCTCGTCGGAGTAAAAATAGAGAAGCAGCCATCGACAAGGCCCACGAGATAAGAGTCGCTGTGGCTGCCCCTTGAATGCCCATCGCGGGTATAAACCACCATCCAAAAATAAACAGCGGATCTAGAATGACGTTAATAAGCCCGGCAACAGCCATTACAAGACTCGGGAATTTAGTGTTACCGGTGGCTCGTAGCGCGCTATTTCCCATTAATGGCACCACAAGAAAAAGCACCGCGACATACCACACACTTAAATACTCATTGATATAAGGAATAAGCTGCGACTCGGCACCAAGTAACTTGAACAACGGGGTGATGGTTTGCTGGCCCGCAGTAGTGAGGATGACAGTAATAACTAAGCCAAGCAGTAAGCCATTAACGGTGTAAGCAGAAATGTTGTCGTGATCACCCTTGCCGATTAAGCGTGCGAGCGAAGACGATAAGCCGGTTCCCAAGCCAATGAGCACACTCATTAGAATAAAGGTCACGGGAAAGGTGAAACTGAGCGCGGCAAGTTGATTGGTACCAAGCAAACTAACGAAATAAGTATCGGCAATATTAAAGAACAGCAAGCTTAAGATGCCAAGACCCGATGGAATGCTCATCTTGATTAGCACATCCTTGGGTGATGATGTCAGTAAGTCGTGTTTCAAATTGTCGTACTTGGCTATGGTCGATGACGTAATTGTATCGCTATCTACGCCGCTAAGTCGTGTTTTATTGAATTTTATTTAAAAAAGGTTGCACTGCTCTTGCAACTGAATAAATTGTCCCCATAAATATTGATAAGCACATTGCAGAGAATGATCTCTGCCTAACTAAATTATATGAAGAGGAGTCATCATGAACATTCGTCCATTACATGATCGCGTTATTATCAAGCGTACAGAAGTAGAGTCAAAATCAAGCGGTGGTATCGTATTAATGGGTAGTGCGGCTGAGAAGTCGACGCGCGGTGAAGTACTTGCAGTTGGTAACGGTCGCCAGCTAGAAAATGGTGATGTACGCCCTCTTGATGTGAAAGTTGGTGATACTGTTATCTTTAAAGAAGGCTACGGCGCTTCTCAAGAAAAAGTAGACGGTGAAGACGTTCTCATCCTGTCTGAGTCAGACATTCTTGCAATCGTAGAAGCTTAATCGCTCCGTTTAACCATTCTCAGAAACTAAGAGTAGGAAAATATTATGTCAGCTAAAGAAGTAAAATTTGGAATCGATGCACGCGTAAAAATGTTAAACGGTGTGAACGTACTTGCAGACGCCGTTAAAGTAACACTAGGGCCTAAAGGCCGTAACGTGATTATCGACAAGAGCTTTGGCGCTCCAATCATCACCAAAGATGGTGTGACGGTAGCAAAAGAAATCGAACTGGAAGATAAATTTGAAAACATGGGCGCCCAACTGGTTAAAGAAGTGGCGTCACAAGCTAATGATGCAGCAGGCGACGGAACCACGACTGCCACTGTATTAGCACAAGCTATCGTAAACGAAGGCATGAAGGCCGTGGCTGCGGGCATGAATCCTATGGATCTTAAGCGCGGAATCGACAAGGCGATGGTTGCTGCCGTATCAGCACTTAAAGATTTATCACAAGAATGTACTGATAATAAAGCGATTGAGCAAGTTGGCACCATCTCAGCTAACAGCGATACTAGCGTTGGTGAAATCATCGCAACGGCGATGGCTAAAGTTGGCACCGAAGGTGTTATCACTGTAGAGGAAGGCCAATCACTAGAAGATGAACTCGATGTTGTTGAAGGCATGCAGTTTGACCGTGGTTACCTATCTCCATATTTCATTAACAACCAAGAAGCTGGTAGCGTTGAGCTAGAGTCTCCGTTCATCTTGTTAGTTGATAAGAAAGTTTCAAACATTCGTGAGTTAGTTCCAGTACTTGAAGCGTTAGCTAAAACAGGTAAGCCACTACTTATTGTTGCCGAAGATGTTGAAGGCGAAGCGCTAGCGACACTTGTGGTTAACAACATGCGCGGTATCGTTAAAGTTGCAGCGGTTAAAGCACCTGGTTTTGGTGACCGTCGTAAAGCGATGCTACAAGATTTAGCTATTCTAACTGGCGGTACCGTAATTTCTGAAGAAATCGGTATGGAGCTTGAGAAAGCAACGCTGGAAGATTTAGGGACGGCGAAGCGCGTTATTATCACTAAAGACAACAGCACGGTTATCGATGGTGCTGGTGATGAAGCAGCGATTAATTCTCGTGTTGCACAAATTAAAGCACAGGCTGAAGAGTCAAGCTCTGATTACGACAAAGAAAAATTGCAAGAACGTATGGCTAAACTAGCTGGTGGCGTTGCAGTGATTAAAGTTGGCGCGGCGACTGAAGTAGCGATGAAAGAGAAGAAAGACCGTGTTGACGATGCACTTCACGCGACTCGCGCAGCCGTGGAAGAAGGCGTTGTTGCTGGTGGTGGTGTTGCATTGGTACGCGCTGCTGCAGCAATCGCAGGTCTTGAAGGCGACAACGAAGAGCAAAGTCATGGTATTGCCTTGTTATTACGTGCGATGGAAGCTCCGCTTCGTCAAATCGTTGGTAACGCCGGTGATGAAGCGTCAGTGGTCTGCAACGAAGTTAAAAACGGTTCTGGTAGTTTCGGTTACAACGCCGCAAACGGTACTTACGGCGATATGCTTGACATGGGTATCCTAGATCCAACTAAAGTAACGCGTAGCGCACTACAATTCGCTGCTTCTGTTGCTGGATTGATGATCACTACCGAAGCGATGATCACCGATGTACCACAAGACGGAGCTGCTCCTGCAATGCCTGATATGGGTGGTATGGGCGGAATGGGTGGTATGGGCGGCATGATGTAAGTTTTGCTGGTCTAAAACGCTGATTACGGCGTTGCCTACATGGATGTAGGTACTTAGATTAGATCGGGAACATCTAATCTGTGTACTCAATGTTTTATCCTGCGCATAAATAGCCGTGCTACTTTGCTCAACACTGAAGGCCCGAACAGTAATGCTCGGGCTTTTTTGTGTGTGATAATAATCAGATTTGGTAATCTATTAACCACTTCTGAGGGGATAGAATCAAAGCCTTCGTCAGATTTTTATCATTGGGAAATATTGTCGTAAACCAATAAAAAACGTGGGTGTTTTATTTATTGTGGACGGGAATCGCTCCGTCATCAATTGCTCAATAATATGGCTTGTACGGAATTGTCTGTAAGTATTTAATGAGTCTATTGCAATTCTGAGGTTGTTATACTCAATAGTGGCAGGCTAATTGAGATGATATTTAGCGAGAATCTTTTGGTATTCTTCGGTCTTTAGCAAAATTTCAGCCTGTTTTGAAAATTGCTTGGCAAGTTCAACTGAGTCTATTCGGGCTTTTGAAAAAGCGAAGTAGGCGGGGGCGATATCAATTGGCGGGGTGAGGTAATGGATGTCATTTAGCACGCCGTATTTTTTGGCGTGCACGCTCATCACTGCCTTATTTGTAACAGCTATATCTATTCTGCCCTTAAGTAGCATCCTAATGAGTTGTTTTTCATCATTCGCGTGATGCTTACTTAAGTTTGCCGCACTGTCATAACTAGCACCATGCGAATAGCCTCTGATATTACCAAATTTATAGCGCTGTAGTTTGCTTAGGTCACCATCAAAATCAATCGATTGGCCTTTTTTTATTGCGAGATAGCTGGCATCGTACATATGGGGAAAATCAGTATAAATAGCGAATTGCTCTCTTTGCGGAGTTTTAGAATACAACAGCACCATATCTATCTTACCTTGGCTTAGGTAGCGTTGTATTCGTGGCCATGGATATTGTTCGAAGATAAGGGTGTGGCCAAGTTGTTTTGCAATCTGTTGAGCAACTTCTATTACTGCACCACGTAACGCTCCATCTGCGACGAAATAATAAGGGGGATAATGTATCTTACCGATGCCTACCTTTAACTGTTTTGCAGTTGTTGTCACCGAGGTTACTGCCAGTATTACGGCAATAAAGAACAATAATACGTAACAGCGCTTCACTCTACCACCATATTAATAAGCGTAATAATACTCATGTTTTTTAACGCTATGCCTCGGATTGATGTCGATCTAGCTTGCTCTCAGGTGATCGACTAATATATCTATTATAGGATTAAACTCACTAAATTTGTAAAAAAGCCTCGCAAGTTAATGAAGGAACACATGGCGTAACTGTTTTATGCAGTTTAAGGTAGGATCTGCCTATTTGAAGTGTGGAGTGTTCTTGATGGTTCACCTCGGATCTTAATCACTGCCAACAAAATGCAAATATGTAGTTATGCATTAGGTGTTACATATTTGCACTTTATTAATCCGTAACTATAATCAACGCAAAGAATTCGCTGATGTTTATTTAACAATATGGGTCAGATGAATCAAACATATCAGGCGGCATCTTTAGTATATTTAGGGACAAAAATGAAAGAAAGAGTGTAAGCGGTATTCAAGGGCGTTCTAGTATAATCTCACCAACACCACTCTGTTCAGCAATGGTACGCCATCGTTGAACAATATCACGAGCAATCCCTTAGCGTCGAAGCCTATCGTAAAACCCTGGGAATTGGTACGTCATCGTTTTATAAATGGCGCCATAAATTAAATAGTGATGGCATCAACTCCGTTCCTTTGTTTGTCCCAGTACAAACTGTGCCCGAAAATATCACCGTTGTCGCTCAGTGGGATATCGAACTTGAGCTCGGTCATGGCATTGTTTACGGCTCAGCAGACCATGTTAAACCTATCGACTGAGCAACGGATTTGGGAATGTACTCAAACGACCGATATGCGAAAATCATTCGATGGCTTGAGTACGATGGTTAAATCCGTGATGAAGAAAAACCCAATCAGTTTGATCATGATTATGACTTAGTTGTTTCGGTTGGTGGTGAAATGGATATCCCTTATTTCTTATTCGATATTCATGATTACCTCAGTGTATTTAAAGAGGCTGCTACTAATCCTACACTCACGTATGGCCCAATATCGACCACGCCTAATCAGGATAATATTACATTCTTACAGCAACAATTTAAACAGGTTAATCATGTCGCTATCAGAGACCCGAAAACATTGTCATGGCTGAAAAAGGTAAATATCTACAATATTTCACTGGTGCCAGACTGTGCATTCTTAAGTTATCAGCCAAACCAACAGGTATTAGTAAGGAAGAGCATTGGATTATGCCTTCATAGCACTTGGGCAAGCAAAAAAGATCAAACGATTGCGTTAGTCAAACAGATAGCTGATAGTCGTCACATGACCCTGATTCTTTATTTCACCAATCTTCAAGAGGACTATCAAATATTGCGACTGTTACAACATCATTTTTTAGGCATTGAAAATATTTCATTTGTCCTCCCAACGACGAGTGAAAATTTTGTTGAATTGAATAAACAATTAGAGTTGGTGATTTCTGACAGATTACACGCAATTTTAGTTGGTCTAATTGGTGGTTCTAAGATACTTTCGCTCGCATCACGTCACAAGGTGGTTGGTTACTGTGAATATATGGGATTAGATAACAGGATCACGCTAGAAGATGATACTGAACAGATCAAACAAAAAGTGATTGATGAGTTAAATAACGAGTATTGCCGTGAAAGAAATAACAACTTTTGTGCCAACGCTTCAATAGAAGTGAAACGGTTTTACAATGGTTCTTAACCGCTCAATATTATAGTTTATTAATCATTTCAAGATTTATTGCTGTCGCGCCACTTAACGCTTGTAAATGCTGATGTGGACTTGTTTGAGTTTCTAGCCCACCCAGACTAAAAAACTTAAGCAATAGACGCGATAGATCAGCTGAATCATTAGCTTCGATTATCAAACCTGCTTGTTTAGTAGTTTGATAGACAGGGTAACTCGGATAAGCATTGTCCCAGCCTGAGCTTACAAACACCGGTTTATCGAGCGATAATGGTTCTAATACATTATGGTTCAATCCGACAAAACTAACATCGCTAATCCCATAAAGGTGGCGTAACTCGCCCATCGAATCCAAAACAAAAACGTCGGCATGACTAATCGCCTCGGCAGTATCCTTACTGCGCCAAGCATTGTTTATGTTACGTTGTTCTAATAAATCAGCGAGGATGATCATCCGCTCGATATTTTCAGGGTGGCGGGGTGTCAACACTAAAAACAACTCGGGTATATGCTGTTGTAAGGACAAAAACGCATCGAGTAGATATTCCTGCTCACTTACATTGGTAATACAACCAGCGACTATACAGGGTCGGTTTAGTTGCGTTATCTGATCGACAATTAATTGTAAAGGGTTTGATATTTTTTCAATTTCTTGAACTGAGAAAACTGAATCAAATTTAATGTTTCCAGCGACAACCAACTTTTCATCTGGAACGCCAACATTGCTAAGAGTATTTTTTACCTGTTCATTTTGCACCATAAATAAATCGATCAATTGAAGGTAATCAGATCCTAATAGCTTGCTCTCAATTCTATCGATCCGACAGTTAGGCGTGGCACCATATAGCCAACCATTAACGACAATAATCTTTACCTGACACTTTTTCATCGCATAAAGCACGCGATATGAAAAGCGGCAAGGTGCATCGTGCAATACACAAGGAATTTCAGCGACGATAAACATTACCGGTGGATATGCGTTGATTTCGTCGACTATCTTCCCTTGTTCACCATGATCGACCACGACTGCCGCCGGAAAAGCCTTTAACAACGATTCTTCATAGTGAATGTGATCAGTTAATACCACGAGTTGCGCATCTAGTTGTTGCAGTAATATTTTGACTAGAGGTTCAATGGCATGTAGCTCGCCAATCGTTGAGGCGTAGACCCATAAGAAACGGTCACTGTGACTATAAGCCGTAGCATTTGAGCGTTGCCCCTTGTGAGGGACTTTGTTATTACTTAAGATCCTCGCGCTTAACCAATCAATTAATCTAAAGCTGTTAAAACGCAATCTCAATAATAGTGCTGGCATACTTAATCATCCTTACTCTGACAATCGATTGTATAAATACTTATTATAGTTCATACATTAAATATGGATTGTATAGTCCACATTTTGTTTTACTTATCTATTAAAGGGTGTTGCTTTTGTAGGTAGAAAATCTTGATATACAACGGTCTATATTCTCGCCATTCAGTGTTTTAGGCTGATACGCCGCTCATAATCCTGCGAACGAACTGGAGGTTCGACTATATAACGGGCAATAGCGCATGACTAAACGAGCTGCAAGCAGGTCAATTAATGTGGTTACGTAAACTGTACTATGCCCATGTAGCGGGCCGTGATCTGTACATCATGCTAGATTTAACCGTTGGAATATTTGCGATGTGCTTACTGCTTTGAAGTAGCCCATGTTAAAAGGGGCGAAAAACGCGATCTTCATCCCACTAACTACCGTTGGCGGTGTATTATTAATCAGTTAAAACGAAAGAGCGAAAAACCCCTTGCCAAGGGCCGGAAGATCTCTATAATGCGCCTCACTGAAACGGAGCAGAGCATCATTAAGCGGATAACGCATAATGAAGGCAGCAGCGGTTTAGAGAAGCAAACAAGTTAACTTGAAAAC
>Ga0105356_10002832_pt1 | contig 17193 bp, 13 predicted proteins | sample GOMGulsemesocosm_3_FD_83502 | JGI IMG/M metagenome (GOLD analysis project Ga0105356, IMG submission 83502) | Methane-oxidizing microbial communities from mesocosms in the Gulf of Mexico - GOM9D Gulf of Mexico | ecosystem: Environmental > Aquatic > Marine > Cold seeps | place: Gulf of Mexico...
ATTTAACTTTACCTGATATGGATGGAGTGGATGTTTTAAAAGAATTAAAATCAAATAATCATTCAAGACATATTCCAGTACACGTTATCTCTTCAAAAGATAAAAACTCTCAAACTCTTGAATTGGGTGCGATTGGATATCTTCAAAAACCAGTTTTTGATGGAGATATCAATAATGTATTATCACATATCGATAGTTTTAAACAAAAGAAAATTAAAGATTTATTAATTATTGAAGATGATAAAGTACATAGAGAAGCCCTCATTGAACTTGTAGGAAAGGATGTCAATATAAAAGGTGTAAAAACTGCATCCGAAGCGATTCACGAAGTAAAAAAAGAGATTTATGATACAGTTGTAGTTGATCTGGGTTTAATAGATGGTAGTGGTTATGAAGTTTGTGAATATATTAAAAATTCACATCCCCAATTACCGATAATTATTTATACAGGAAGGGATCTTTCTACTGAAGATAAAATGAGACTACAAGCGTATAGTAATAGTATTATCATCAAAACAGCTAATTCAAATGAGCGAATATTAAATGAGATTAATCTTTTTTTACATCGTGATAATTCAGAACAAAAAGAAGATGAGAATGAAGCATTTGTAAAAGTAGATTTAGAAGATAGTCACATTTTAGTAGTAGATGATGATATTAAAAATATTTTTGTATTAGAGGCTGCTTTACAAGAGTTTAATGCACAAACTTACACTGCATTTAATGGAAAAGAAGCAATAGAATTTTTAGAAAAAAATTCACATATAGACTTAATTCTAATGGATATTATGATGCCTGTTATGGATGGATATGAAGCTATGCAAGAAATTAGAAAAATGGATGCTATTAAACATATTCCAATTATTGCAGTTACAGCAAAAGCTATGAAAGAAGATAGAGAAAAATGTATTCGGCTTGGAGCAGATGATTATATGTCAAAACCTATTAACCTGAATATTTTAGGTGGATTAATTGAGCAATGGAGTTTAAAAAAACATAAATGAATATAATAGTTCAAGATCATAATACTCTTCGAAAAATTGCAGTTCAAGCACTAGAAACACAAGAAGATATACATACTTTAATATCTTCTTTAGTACCTACATTTTCAATAGAGATTAGTTTTTTAAATATACAACATCTTCCAAAAGAGATTATACTTGTTTTAAAAAAAATAAAATCATCTTTAAAAATAACTACAAATGAATCAGTTTTAAAAAGTTATCTTATGAACCTTGAATTTGATGTAATTTACATAAATCACTATCAGACAAACAAGAAAAAGCTATTAGATTTAGATGTTATCGCATTAGGTGGAAGTGCAGGAAGTTTAGCAAAATTTCAGCAAATTATTAGAGTTTTACCTAAATCAGACATGAGTATTTTCATCATTATGCATCAAAAAGCAGATAAAATAAGTACTTTAAATCAAGTATTACAAACATATACCAATGAGTATACAGTAGTAGAATCACAATCTGATATGAAAATAAAACCTGCTACAATTTATACTATTCCCCCAGGGAAACACCTTATCGTTACTAATGGTTTTATATTCTTAACAGACCATGATAAAAGGAATTATTCAAGACCCTCTATTAGCACAACATTTGAATCATTATCAAATGAATATAAAAGTACTTTTTTAGCGATATTAGTGTGCGGATATGGAAATGATGGGAGTGATTCATTAGAAACTTTACAAAATAATGGATCAACAGTTATTGTTCAAGACCCAGATGAATGCATTGCCACTCCAATGCTAACAAACGCAATAGCAACAGAACAAATAGATTATATTATGCCAATGGACGAGATTAACGAATTCATTTCATTACATATAAATCATGAACTTTTTACATTTGAAGAGTTGCAGTTATTTTTAGAAAAAATATATGATAGATATGGTTATGATTACCGAGGTTATAATTTTAAACATATCAAAAGAAGAATTCACCTCTTTTATAATACATTACAACCAAATAATTTTTTAGATTTTGAAAATAAAGTCTTAGAGAATACAAGTATATTTAGAGATTTATTTTTAAATATATCTGTAAATATTACAACATTTTATAGAAACCCTATAGTTTTTAAGCTTTTAAGAGAAGAATTACTTCCAAAACTTGATAGTTATATGGATATAAAAATTTGGTGTGCAGGCTGTAGTAGTGGAGAAGAACCCTACTCTATCGCGATAATTTTAAAAGAGTTAGGGCTCTTGGATAAAAGTCTTATTTATGCAACCGATTTAAATGAAATCATTTTAGATAATGCAAAAAATGGTATTTTTGCAAAAACTAGTTATAACCAATTTTTAAAAAACTACTATAAAGCTGGAGGATGTGAGAGTTTTAGTAGATACTTTACAAATCATAATGATTTTGTAGAGATAAAAGATGAAATTAAAGAAAAAATATTATTTTTTAGGCATAATCTTGCATTAGATGGGAAAATAAATGATTTTCAATTAATCTTTTGTAGAAATGTTCTAATCTATTTTGATACAGAGCTAAAAGCAAAAGTTTTTAATCTATTTGATGAATCGCTTGATAACTATGGATTTTTAGTTTTAGGGGAAAGTGAATCTCTTAATAACAATCGTAAATTTAAAACACTAGATGAAAAAAATAAAATATACAAGAGGAACATATGAAAAAATTAACAGTATTAGCCGTAGATGATGTGTTAGCAAATAGAATATCATTACAATACTTAATTGAAGAATATTTTGATGATATCGATGTGGTATTAGCAGAAAGTGGTGAAGAAGCATTAAAAATTACATACACTCTTGATATAGATTTAATTATTCTAGATATCCAAATGCCAGGTATGGATGGATTTGAAACAGCACAATATTTAAAAACAAATCCAAAAACTACTAATATCCCAGTTATATTTTTAACTGCTGCATTTAAAAAAGAAGAGTTCCAACAAAAAGGATTTGAAATAGGTGCCATTGATTATTTAACCAAACCTATTGAAGATCAACAGTTTACTAATAAATTAAAACTATATAAAGAAGTTATAGTAAAAACAAAAGAACTTGAAGCTGTAAATCTTAATTTATCTGAATCTTTAAAACAAGAAAGACAATTAAAAGAAACGATACAAAGACAGCATAGAGAGATAGCAGAACAAAGTAAAATGGTTGCTTTAGGTGACATGTTAAGTAATATAGCACACCAATGGAGACAACCTTTATCAATAATTTCTACTTGTTCTTCTGGTATGTCTTTGAAAAAAGAGATGAATATATTAACAGATGATGAATTAACAGAAAATCTTGAAAGAATAACAGAAATTACAGATCAGTTATCTAATACAATAGATGGTTTTAAAAATAATATATTTGAAGATGTCAAAACAAAATGTAATTTATCTGAATTTATACGAAATACTATCAATAGTAAATCATACCTATTTGATCAAAATAAAATAACTCTTATTCAAAATTTTGATGACAGTATAGAGATAATCACTTTACCAAATAGTTTACAACAATCACTTTTAAATATATTAATTAATTCGATTGAAGCATTAGAAAAAACTACTACAAATAAATTCATTTTTGTTGACTTATACCTAAAAGATGATTTAATTACAATTACCATAAAAGATAATGCAGGAGGAATGGAACAAAAAAATCTACATAAAGTATTTGAACCATATTTTACAACAAAACATCAAAAACAGGGAATAGGACTGGGACTCACAAATGTTTATAATAATGTTGTAACTAACTTACATGGTAAAGTAAAAGTTGAAAATAAAAGATTTTCACATGAAGATATTGAGTGTAAAGGTACGGAAGTAACTATTAGAATGAACTACAATATATCAAAACTAGGTGATTAATATAATTTTTTAATTTCTTTAGATATGATTCGAAATATCAAGCTAATATAGTATATTAAAAGGTTTCAAATGAAAAAAATTATTCTTACTTTCGTACTAAGTATTTTCACTCTTATGGCAAATACAATAGATAATGCAACTGATATAAAAATCATGGATAAAGTTTATCTAGATATTCATTTAGGAGATGAAGTAAATTACCAATACGTGCAATTTTCTAATAATTTCAATTTAAAAACAAAAAAACTTAATCAAGTATTTGAATTGTATCGAACCAAAGGGTTAGATGAAGGTAAATTTACAATAACTGGTAAATTTGAATTACCTCATGATGTAGGAAACAAAGTTGCCATTTTAATTCAAGGTACAAATAAAACAAGTAGTACATTATATAGTATTAAAACTGGTATTTTAGGTGTGCATACTTATTTAAACGATGTAAAACTATTAGATAAAAAACTGCGTAATATTGTAGATGTTGTTAGAGATGATTCAGGTATACCATATGTAGATATTCGAATAGAAACAGAATTTATAAGTAGAGAATTATTTCTTTCAAAGTTTAGACACTTTATTAGTAGTATGAAGTTTTCAGTTATCTATGAAGCACAACAACTAAAAAGAGGAGATACACCGTCAACAAAAGAGCTTCCATTAAGAGCATTTGTTTTAAAAGATGATAATACCTTTAAATACGCTTTTTAAATAGCTATTAATGATGGTAGCGTTATACGAAATAACGCTCCAGAATAGCTATTTCCTTTATACTTATAAGTAGTATTCTCTACAGTTAAAGAACCTTTCATATGACGTGAAATTATCTCTTGAGACATATATAATCCAATACCTGTACCCTGATTTTTATCTTTAGTTGTAAAATATGGTTCAAAAACTCTTTGTATCACTTCATCATCTATTCCATTAGCATTATCTTTAATTTCAATAATTACATTATTGTCTTTTTTATAAATATCAATAAAGATATACCGTTTACAATTTTTACAATTTATTAAAGCATCTTTTGCATTATTTAATATATTTAATAACACCTGCATTAAATCTCTTTCATAACTTTCAATTGTGACATCTTCTATATTTTCAATTACTTTGATTTCTGAATTTTTAAATAAAGGTAAAAGAAGTTTTGAAATTTGTTGTATATTATTTTTTAAACTAAATACTCTTTTTTGTTTATCTGGTTTAAAAAAGTCTCTAAAATCATCAATTGTTTGGGATAAATGATGAGCAGAAGAATTAATTGAAGAAAGTGCTTCATTAAAGAATTTATCAGTTAATATTTCCATATCTTTATGTAATTTAATTCCACTTGATGCAGTTGTTATAATAGATAAAGGTTGTCTCCATTGATGTGCAATATTTTCTATCATTTCACCCAATGCAGCAAGTTTTGATTTTTGAGATAATAACTCATATTGCTTTTTATTTTCTTCAATATGATGATTAATACTATCACTATAGTCTGTAAACTTTTCTTCAATTTTTTTAGATATATAAAAAGAAAAGACAAGAAAAGATAAGGTAAAAAAAGCTGTAACTAAAAGTAAACTAGTTAATTTATCATTATAATTTTTTGTCAATATCTCTTTTTCTTGATTTATCAAAAGCTTCACATCTTCTTTATAAAAGCCTGTACTTATTACCCATCCCCATTTTGGTATCGATTTAAAATATATTATTTTATTTGATAATTCTGTTGATTTTGGTTTAAAGAAACTTAAATCGAGATAACCCTGTTTCTGCATTAATATATTTTCAAGATTTTTCATTAATTCATTATCATTTACATCTCTTAATTTATTCAGTGCATTTTTACCTATTAATTCTTTGTTGATATGACTTAAGTAATTATTATTTTTATCCACCACTATAAAATAGCTATTTTTTCCAAATTTGAGTTTTTCTATTTGTAATAATACTTTCTTTTGAATATCTTTCGAAAAATCATCTACATATTCACCTGTTCCTAAAAACCAATTCAACTCATGTATATTTTTTACAAAACCAATTTTTTTGTATTCAGTCAAATCGCCTTTTGTTTTTCTCCAGTACCATTCTTGATAGGATTCTTCTTTATCTTCTAGTAGTCTAATAGATTCTTGTAGTACATAAGTACCTTTTGTATCTTTATGATTTATCAAACTTTTACCTTCAAGTTTTGGCATAAGTGGGTGAATTATATTTTTACCCTGAGTATCATAAACAAAAAAATACCCACGATTATTGTTAAATCTTATATCTTTAAGTGATGTTCTAATCATCAATGCTAATTCTTTTTTTGTATGTGTATTTTTATATTCTTTGTAAATATTTGTAGTAATTGTATGAGCTTCGTGTACTCTTCCAATAAGAGATTTTTTTAAGTTTTTTTCTGTATCTTGTTGTTCTTGAATTATATAGTCATAAATATTATTTATTTGTTCTTTGATGAGCTTTTTTTGATGATTTATAAATTCCTTTTCTGTACTTTCTTTAATATGCTCAAAATCAGTTTTATTTTTAACATACAAAAATACAGTAACTATTAAAGAAAATAATAGAACCAAAGCTGGTAATGTATATTTAATTCCAATGAGTAATTGTTTTTCATTTTTAAAGTTCATAATTCATTATACATCAATTAGATAATTTTTATATGATATAAGTCAATTATAAAGATTGATTAATTTTGGTGGAGTGGTGGAGGATTGAATTACCGTCCTATAATCTGTTAAACTATATCACATTTTATCAAGTTGCAATATATTATATTTTACCTAAATTCTTAGAATGAACAATATGATTGTTAGAGTAATAACCCTCCAATTTATTTTCATTAAACCTAATTCCTATAGAAAAGATGATGTCAAAAATTCTCTGTTTTAAATGTCAGTTTTAATATAATATTTACTTGTATCATTTTAATCATCAAATGTATGACATAAAATAAATAATTTAAAGATAATTACAAAATTTATTATATTACCAATTCAAGCAGCTTTTCATCCTACCTATATTCAAGAAAATGAGTTATAAAAAATAAAATTGTCACATTTAATAGAAATTTCTTTTGTATAATTAAGGAAACAAGATAATTGTTAGTAAAAAAATTGGAACACAGGATATAATAATGCAATTTAAAGAAATAATACAATACACAGAAAATTTAAATTTGTTATATATAGAGGAAGATTTAAATATTATAAAAGATACCATTGAAATATTAAATATTTTTTTTAAAAAAATTGACATAGAAATGGATGGAGAGGGTGCCTTAGAATCGTATAAACGAGACTTTTACCAAAGAGGAAAATATTATGATATTATTATCACAGAAAGTAATCTTCCTATAATAAACGGAGATATTTTAATAAGTGAAATAAAAAAGATTAATCCCAAACAAATAATTATTGTACTTTCATCAAAAGCAGAAGAAGATAAGATGATTAGTTTTATCAAAAATGGAGTACAAGATTTTATTAAAAAACCTATTGTAATGATGGAATTAAAAGATGCACTTTATTCCATTAGTAAAGTGGTAAGTAAAAGAAAAACTAAACAAGAAGAAAAACTAAAAACAAATAAGATAGGTAATACTGATTCTGAAGAGAATACTAAATGGTATGATAATTATAATATATTATGTTAAGTGTTAACAAAGACTATAAACAAAATACAGAAAATGTTTATATAAAACGTAGTGATACAGACCAATATATGCTAGATAGCTATTTAAATGTATTAAATGATTTTGCATATAAATATGAAATGTTATTAATTGATATACAAGAACTCATGCCTTATGAACTCTATATTGACTTAGTTAAAGAATCCAATTCTAATGCAGAAAATATAATAGATAACTCCTTTAAACTAATTCAAAAAAGATTATTTTTAAGTGATTATGATATATTTCAAACTACTGGAAAGATCACTATTTAGGTTACCATCCCAATGTTCTTTACAACACAATAGCATAAATTATGTTTAGTCTTCTAAATTTATTTTGTACCCATATCCATACGTATTTTTAATTAATGTATATTGTCTATCAATAATCTTAGAGATTTTATTGTTCAATCGTGAAATTAATTTTGATAATGCATTTAGATTAAACTTACTCATATGTTCTGAATTATCTGTATCTAAATAATCTAATATATCATGAGAATTCAGTACTCTGTTTTTATTGATAATTAAACATTCTAATAATAATATCTCATTTTTTGTAAGTCTAACTTTTATGGATTGATATTTCAACTCTTTTGATTCACTATTCCAAGTAAAATATTTATTTAAGATATATTGTTTTTTATCATCAATTTGTTTTATAACTTTCTGTAAAGCTAAAATCAATTCTGACCTTTTGATTGGTTTTAATAAATAGTCATCAACTTTTATTTTAATAGAATTGTATAAATCATTTTGCTTATATGATGCTGTAAACATTATAATTTTACTAGTATGATTTTGTTCTCTAATTTTATATGCTAAATCTATACCATTTATAAAAGGAATATCAATATCCAAAATTATTAAATCGTATAATTCCTTTTCAATTTTATATAATGCATCCTGTCCATTTAATGCTGTATCCACAATAGTGAAATAGTTTTTAAATATTTTTTCATAAATCAATACAGTTTCTATATCATCTTCAACATACAATAGTTTTAAATTTTTACTCAACCTTTTCTCCTTTTAGAAGTAATTGCAAACTCAGTAATATTATTCTTACTTTTTACATTAATTTGCCCAAACATATGTTTTTCCATAATTATTTTTGCAATATATAAACCAATACCTGTACCATTTTTATGTGTTTTGGTTGAAAACCATTGATTAAATATGTTTGGAATAATATCAGCAGATATTCCACCGGCATTGTCTTCTATAAAAAGTGTTATAGATTTTTCACTTACTTCACTTTTAAATATAATGATAGGTGAATTTATTTTATTTTGAGAAAAGGCATCAATTGCATTATTTAATATAATTAGGAGAACTTGCATATATTCTCTTTCTAACCCAAAAATTAAAATATCTTTAACTTCTGTGGTGTCAATTTTTATTTTTTTATTAACTAATCTCGTATCTAAAAGCAATAAAGTGTTATTTATTACAGGAAGTAATGAAAATACGATTTTTTCTTTATTAGGATTGATAAAATTATTAAAATCATTAATTGTATGAGATAAGTATTCTGTATTGTCTTCAATAGACTCTAGATAGGGTACAACTTTATTGATACATTCTTCTGTAAGTTCATTATGTATTAAGTTTACAAGTCCGTTAATTCTATGTAATGGCTGTTTATATTGATGAGTTATGGAGGAAGTCATTTCACCAATTAAAACTAGTTTTGATTGCTCTAATAATATTTTTTCCTGTTTCGCTTCTTTTTTTTCTTTTTCAAAAATCAATTGTAATAAATAATTTTTTTCTTTAGTTTGAGTTCTTATATAATATAAGATAAAAAGAAATACCATAAATAATAGTATAAGTATAATTGTATGATGAGAAAATATAACTTTTTTCCACATATTAAATACATTTCTGTCTGTATTAACTTGAATGGAAATAATATCTTTATCAAATTGCATATCAATTATGTAATATACATTGTCATCAATTTTTTTGATTTGTATATTTGTTTGTCTAGTGTAAACGGAATGTAAGGCGTAATCATACTCTTTAAATACAGGTACTATAAATTTAACGTTATTCGTAATTAGTTTTAAAAGTTTTATGTCGACTTGTTTAGCAGCAATAATAAACCCCTGACCTTCTCCTGTATAATCACTTTTTAGAATTTCTGATTTAGCAAGGTAGTAGTAGCTATTCTTATATTCTAAAATTATATTAATATTTTTTTTGTTAAATTTATTCAATAAAAATTCTTCTAACTCTGTATTGTTATTTTTGTATATACTTGATTCATTGTATGATGAATAGATTATTTTTTTATTACTATTTATAAAAATCATAAATTCTAAATCTAAATTTGTAATTGTATTTGAACCATCCCTAAAATTCTCATATACATACTCCGTATTATTATTTTTAGCAAAATAATAAGTATCATCCCATTTACTATAGTCATCTACTATTTTTTTATGCTCTTTAATTCTATTATTAATATCTGCTACTAAATTAGAGATTACTTTTTTTTCATCTAAAGAAGCTAATTTATCAAATTTATTAAGAATATGGTGATAACTTAAAATATTGTATATAAATAAAATAATAAATATAAATAAAATAATTAATACATTTTTGCTATTCATCTTCAGTCTCTTATTTATGAATTAGTCTATTTAATAAATGAAAGCTTAAATCTTTAAGTAATAAGAAATATTTCATAATTATAGTAGGCTCTAAAATTGTTACATAAGTAGTTGTCACATTGAATAGGTAATTATTACATAACTTTTGATCATGATAAAATTCTCCATATGTAATAAAACCAGAAGTTGTACTAAGTTTATTTAACTGTTTAAACTCTTCTTCAATATTTCTTCCTAAATATTTTTTTCTTCCTGCACAAGAATATACATATATACCATCAAATTTTTTACTTTCAATTAATAATTTATTTTCATTTAGATTATCTTCATTAAAAAAAGAAAATTTAACGTCAGTACCGTTTTTAATATTACCTGAAAAAACTACGGATAAATCTTCATTAATATGAATAGCAGCTCTTGCTATTGAACAATTATTATCTTGAAAAATGAGAGGAAATTCCATACCTGAAGTATCAATAAATGTAGAGGAATCTTTTAGGAAAGTTTTTTCATAAACCTCTAAAATTGGTATATTATCTAATTCATAAATAGTATTTTCCTTAGATTTTGTAACTTTCATACTTTTACCAATAGTAGTATAATTTAATAAATAGTTTGTATTTATAATTAATGAATTGGAATCCAAAGATGCAATAACAATATCTACAGATTCAAAGTTATTTGAAAAGACAAAACCCTTTTCAAATATGTAATCATCAGCAGAATAACCTCCTGATACAATAAGTTTTGGATATTTTTTGGAAATTTCGATTAAAAGTGAATTTATATTGACTTTAAATGGATTTGCAAATATTATTAATGCTTTTGAATTTGAAGTGATTAAGTCTTTTTTTAAACTATTCACTATCGATAATGAATCATTGTTTACAAATGTCAAATTTTTTGTAATTGTCTTTTTAAAGAGTGAAAATGATATAGTTATTTCTGTTTCATGAATTACTCCATCCATTATATTACCGGCAGTTGAAGTACCAATAATTGTAGTTTTAGATAATTTTGTATTTAATAGATTCATAATTTCTTTTAATATCTTTTCCTCTTTTATCTTAGAAAAAAACACTTGAATAAGCGTTTTTCTTGAATTAGGTATATTATTTTCACTAATAAAATTTAACAATGATGTTGACGAGGTAAAAGTATAATTAAGTATTTTCATTGTACGTATTATAGACTATTTATATATTAAAGGCAATTCAATTATAAATTTCACCCCATGTTGTGTATTTTTTACATAAATTTTACCTTTTAAAATATTAACTATGATTTTAGGATTATTGAAAGTTGATAAAGTCAGTGTTTAAAGTAGATTTTTGGTGGAGTCGTGGAGGATTGAACTCCAGTCTTAAAACAGATTGAATTAGCGTCTACATGTTTAGATAAAGTTGATCGAATGTCTCTTAAAAATAGCTCAAACTTCCAAGGCTATCAAAAAGATAAGATTTTAAATGTCTCAATTTGTTCAAATCAATTCCAAATCGATAAGCTATCTAGGGGTGAGTCTCCAATAATCTACAATAGATAGCATCATGTAGTGGAAACCTCCAAAGTCTCTACCCTCAAATTAATGAGAGGAGTCTTTTATCTATGCAGCGTGCGCCACAGCAGGAGAATAATTTGTATTATTTGCGGTTAAAAAATTTTGAATCTTATAAGGGTGATTCAGGCCCACATGCAACTAATCCGCACTGCTCCAATCGATACCATGTCGACCCCAAGTGTGAAATAGAACCGCATTATAACTAAATTTTTGTATAATATCAAATGAAAATTTTAGATTTAGATAACCAACATACTTGGCACCCATATAATTCACTTCCATCAAAAAGTGTAATCCTTCCTGTAAAAAGTACAGATAAACAAACTATCACTTTAGAAGATGGTAGAGAGCTTGTAGATGCGATGAGTTCATGGTGGAGTGCCATCCATGGATATAACCACCCTACCCTAGTAAAAGCTCTAGAAACACAAGCAAATATAATGCCTCACGTTATGTTTGGGGGATTAACACACCAACCGGCTACCTCGTTATGTAAAAAAATTGCAGACCTAACTAATCTTCCTAGTGTATTTTTAGCAGATAGTGGAAGTGTTTCTGTTGAAGTTGCACTTAAAACTGCTATTTTATACAAAAAAGCCAAAGGCAAAAATGTCTCTAAATTTATTGCTTTAGAAAATGCATACCATGGTGATACACTTGGTTGTATGGGAGTATGTGATCCCGAAAATAGTATGCACTCTTTATATGGAGACTATTTACCTAAAAATATTTTTACTTCTGTTGAAAACTTAGAAAAAACAATAAAACAATATAAAGATGAAGTTGCTGGAGTAATAGTAGAACCAATTGTTCAAGGAGCTGGTGGAATGAAAATACATTCCCCAAAGTACTTACAAATAGCAAGAGAACTATGTACACAATATGATATACCATTTATTGTAGATGAAATTGCCACTGGATTTGGGCATACTGGACTTATGTGGGGTTGTGACCATGCGAATATCACTCCAGATATAATGTGTATGGGAAAAGGACTTACTGGTGGTATGATGAGTCTAGCTGCGATGGCTACTTCAAAAAACATTAGTGATACTATTTCAAATAGTGATATAGGTGTTATTATGCATGGTCCTACTTTTATGGGAAATCCATTGGCTTGTAGTGTTGCAAATGCTAGTCTTGATTTACTTAAAAGTACAAATTGGCAAGATAAAGTAAAAAATATAGAAGCTATTTTTCAAAAAGAATTAAAGCCATTAAAAGATTTAGATATCGTAAAAGATGTACGAAATATTGGTGCTATTGGAGTAGTAGAATTGAAAGATGATTCAAAAGCTCAAATAGTTCAAGATTATTGTGTAGCAAATGGTGTATGGATACGACCATTTGGAAAACTCGTTTATAGTATAGTTTCCTATAACATTACAGATGAGGAACTATACAAAATCACCTCAACAATGAAAAAAGCAATAAAAAGTTTATAATAAACCTTTATTGTTTTCTTTACTTTAAACTAAAAACTATTACGGACAAGAGATAATTTTTATATTTTCTTTATTTTTTGAGATTGTTTTTTGGCTGATGCCTTTGACACTTGATAGTTGACTTATATTTTTAAAACAACCATTTTGTTTTCTATAATCGACTATTCTTTTTGCTTTAGTTTTTCCAATACCATTTAAAGAAACTAACTCCGAAATAGAAGCATGATTTACATCAACCATAGCAAACAAAAAAACATTACACATTAAAACACCTAATAACTTTTTCATAACAACCCTTTATATTTTGATATAAAGAGTTTAACAAAACATAGTCACATACAGTGTCACAAAATTAAATTTAGTCTAGTTTTAATACTGCCATGAATGCTTCTTGAGGTACATTTACTTTACCAATAGATTTCATTCTTTTTTTACCAGCTTTTTGTTTGTCTAAAAGTTTTCTTTTTCTTGTAATATCTCCACCGTAACATTTAGCAGTTACGTTTTTACCTGTAGATTTTACAGTTTCTCTTGCAATAATATCTTTTCCGATACTTGCTTGAATAGCTACTTCGAAAAGCTGTCTTGGAATAAGTTCTTTTAGTTGTTTAACAAAAACTCTTCCTCTTGATTGTGCTTTTTCTTCGGGTACAATAATACTTAATGCATCCACTGCTTCACCAGCAACTAAAACATCAAGTTTTTTAAGGTTACCAGGTCTGAAACCAGTTACTTCATAATCAAAAGATGCATATCCTTTTGTTGTTGATTTTAATTTATCATAGAAATCCATTACGATTTCATTCATAGGAATATCATATTCTAAAAGAACTCTTTGATTAATATAATCCATCTTTTTTTGAAGACCACGTTTATTATTAAGAAGTGTTATAACATTTCCTAAAAACTCATCAGGTACTAAAATAGTAGCTTTTACATAAGGTTCAGAGATAGTTTCTATTTGATTTACTTTTGGTAATTCATATGGATTTTGAATCATAAGTTCTTCACCAGAAGTTGTCAGTACTTTGTATACAACTGTTGGAGCAGTTGCGATTAAGTCAAGATTAAATTCTCTCTCTAATCTTTCTTTGATAACTTCCATGTGTAACATACCAAGGAAACCTGTTCTAAATCCACTTCCAAGTGCTGCTGAACTTTCAGGTTCAAAACTAATAGAACTATCATTTAATTGAAGTCTTTCTAGTGCATCTCTTAAATCTTCAAATTTATCAGTATCTATAGGATAAAGTCCTGCAAATACAAAAGGTTTTGCAGGTTCAAAACCATCAATTACTTCTGCAGTTGGATTCTTTGCATCTGTCATTGTATCGCCAACAGCAATAGCTTCAGTTGTTTTAAGTCCAAGAATAACGATACCAATTTCACCTGTTTCTAACTCATCTGTCTTTTGTTTTTTAAGAGGATGAGGGTACATTAGGTCAAGTACTTTATGTTCATATCCAGTATTCATCATACGTAACATTTGACCTTTTTTAATAGAACCATCATATACACGTACAAGAGCCAAAGCACCAAGATAGTTATCAAACCAAGAATCATAAATAAGTGCTTTTGTTGGTGCTTTTTCATCACCAGTTGGAGCTGGCATATTATCAACTATACTATCAATAAGATCTTTTACACCAAGACCTGTTTTAGCTGAGATAAGATTATGATCTGTACAATCAAGTCCTATAGCTTCTTCTGTTTCTTCTAAAACTCTCATAGGATCAGCTGATGGTAAATCAATTTTATTTACTACTGGCATAAGTGTAAGATCATTTTCCATTGCAATATAAACATTAGCAATTGTTTGAGCTTCAACACCTTGAGTAGCATCAATAATAAGTAAAGCACCCTCAGATGAAGCTAAAGACCTACTTACTTCATAAGAAAAATCAACATGCCCCGGAGTGTCAATAAGATTTAAAATATAATGCTGACCATCTTTTATATAATCTAGTCTAACAGATTGAGCTTTGATAGTGATACCACGCTCTTTTTCTATATCCATAGTATCCATAACTTGTGCGGACATATCTCTGTCTGCTACTGAACCACACTCTTGTATAATTCTATCTGCTAATGTGCTTTTACCATGATCTATATGTGCGATGATACTGAAGTTTCTTATTTTACTTTGCAATTTATATTTCCTAATTAACTAATAAGTTTTTATATATTATTGCGATTATATCCATATTTCCTTTACATACGAGTTGAGCACTAAAATTTGATTATGAAAACCGCTCCATTATCGTATTTGTATTCAAATTCACCACGTAATTGACGTTTGGAAATAGAGTTAATTAGTTTTAATCCTAGTGTATTTGTTTTATAAATATCAATATCGTCAGGAATCCCCATTCCATTATCTTTAATGCACATTTTATATATCCCATTTTCTTTTTTAATAGTGATATTTAATATTGGATTATCATTATTTACAAAAGCATATTTGAAAGCATTTGTCGTGATTTCATTTATGATTAAAGCACATGGTAAAACAGTCTCAATATCGCAATAGATTTCATCAATATCAAAATCTATTTGAACTCCACTTATATCTGTATATGTTTTTGAAATATCCATTACTAAATTTTCTATATATTCTTTGACTGAAATAAGATTTAAATTTTTTGATTCATATAATTTTCTATGCAATAATTCCATAGTGTAAATACGCTCTTGGATATCTTTAAGAATATTTTTTGTTTTATTATCTTCTACTTTGGATTGCTGTAGTTTAATAAGACTTATAGTTAATGCAAGGTTATTTTTAACACGATGATGTATCTCTTTTAAAAGTATCTCTTTCTCTTCTATTGAAGATTGTAACTCTTTTAGTAAATGTTTAAAAATAAAAAAACCAACAAGTATTGCAATAATTAAAGCAATTATAGAAGCAGGAAGTATTTTCCAAAATACAGAATCTATACGATTATCAAAGTTTTTTTTGTAAGCAGTTGTGATTAGTATAAAATAAGTTTCTTCACTTTCATTCATAATATTCACCCAAGTTAATGCTTCTTTATTATTTAAAATATGTAAGATAGGTTTTTTATCTGAGTTTTCAATGATTACTTTTGGGGATAATGTTGATGTATAAATATTTTTAACATTTGACATATTACTAATTATATATTTTTTCTTTCGTAAACTATCATCTTCTACATATAATGGGTTTATATCATTTTTCAATTTTTTATTAATCCAAATTAAATAGCTAGTTCCTTTATGTATTTTTGAAGTTAACGAAAATGATTTTTGAATATTCTTTTTAATCTCTTTTTCAAAAGCAGAATGATTTTTATTAAAAATTGAAGAGGGACAAGTAGTTTTTAAAAACATATTTTGTGTTGAGGATTTTGTATATATAATATTTTGGTAATATCTTTTACTAAAACTATTGTCATTTATATATCTTTTTTCCCAAACATCTAAAACAATATTCTTAGGAATAGGGACTGAAATTTGTTTACACTCATTAGGTAAAGTATTATTTTTCAAAATATCTAATTTTAATTTATATTTTGTTTCACTCTTTTCTAGTTTACTTTGCATCTCTATAGATTTGCCAGCCATTATGACTTGTTCTTTAGTTTGTTGAATCATCTGCTCTAGTTTATTTTGTGCTGATTGTTGTTGTTCTTCTTCCATTTTAGGAATAATCAGTAAAAATAAAATAGTAAGCAGTAAAAATCCTAAAATCAGAAAAGATAAAAAGACTTTGATATTTAATGAGAAATTTTTTACTTTTAAAATATTAGTCATTTGATGATATTGTTTTTATACGATAACCCTCTTCATAGATATTTTCAAAAGGATCCATTCCTAGTTTTAATCGTAAACGATAAAATAATGTTCTAATTTTTCCCATATCATGTATAGATTCTCTCCAAATATAAGTACTAATTCTATTAAAAGGTATCACTTGGTCTGATTTTTCAGTCATTATTTCACAAAGTTTTCGTTCATTTTTTGTTAAAATAATTTGTTCATTTTTATTATATAAAGTGCCTGTATTTCTATCAAATTGTAA
>Ga0105356_10002833_pt1 | contig 17190 bp, 15 predicted proteins | sample GOMGulsemesocosm_3_FD_83502 | JGI IMG/M metagenome (GOLD analysis project Ga0105356, IMG submission 83502) | Methane-oxidizing microbial communities from mesocosms in the Gulf of Mexico - GOM9D Gulf of Mexico | ecosystem: Environmental > Aquatic > Marine > Cold seeps | place: Gulf of Mexico...
TCACTATTTAAAGATATATTTAAAGTCATCATAAAGTTTAACCATCTTACAACTTTAATATCAGGTAAAAGTGTTTTAAATTTTTGGATATTCTTTTTCTTTGGCAAAGTTTTTTTAGTAAATCGTTCAATTGTAGCAATCAACATTTTATCTTCATGAGTAAAACCATATGTTAATCCATTTAAAATATACCAAAAAGAATGATCTTCATTTCTATCAAAATTTAATGAGATTCCTATTTGCTCTAGTTTTGAAGCTATAACTAAAATAGATCTATATTTTTCATCAAGATTATGAAGTGGTTTTAATGTCTCAAAAATTTTTCTTGCATTATTACCTAAATATGCACTTCGAGATTCATCATCAACAAATCTATCAAGTAAACTTCGCACACTTACATTAAAGTTTACAGGAAACTTATAATTTGATGTTCTTAATATATCACTTAAATATACACCTTCACGAACACCTACTGCACTAGTAATAACTTTTTCAACTTCAAAGTATTTAACAATCATTTGAAAAATAATTGTACCAGAAGAGATAGTGTCATATCTATCTTTTTCAACACCAAGTTTTTTTAATTCATTATTTGATTTTGCTTCTATAATACTTTTAAAAAAAGGTAGTTTCTTTTTAGCATCATATGAAAAACCGTGTAAATTATCTAAAGGATAGTCATCATTCTTTTTAATAATGCGACTTAAAGCCCTAGCACTTCCACCAAGGCCAACAATTGTAGGCATTTTTACATCTATAGATTTAAGCTGAGATATAATATATTTTTCTGCACCTTCAATATCATTGTTTTTTAAAAATAACTCTTCTATACGAACTGTACCAATATCTAAAGAGATAGTATCAACTATACTTCCATTTTTAATAAAAGCAAATTCTGTACTTCCCCCACCTATATCAACAGTTGTAAAATCATTACAATCCAATAAATTTAAAGTTGCTATTCCACCATATTTGGCTTCTGTTTTTCCGTCAATTACTTTAATGTTTAACTTAAGCTCTTTTGATATTCTCGATAGAAACTCTTTTTTATTGGGAGCATCTCGTAGTGCAGAAGTAGCAACACAAAGTATTTTTCTTGATTTAAGATTTTTAGCAATTTCTAAAAATGATTTTAATGCATCGTAAGCTCTTTGCATTGGGATAGGCTGAAGATTACCATTATTTTCATAACAGCCCTCAGATATTTTTACTTTTGATTTTGATTCATTTATTAAATGAAATGCAAATCTGCTTGTTTTTTTAAAAACAACCATCCTCATCGAATTTGAACCGATATCAATAATGGTTGTAATTTTTGCCATGTTACTCTTCTTTTTCTAGTTGGTTAAACTTAAATTGTAACTCTTCCATTGTTTCTTGGTTGTCTGGATCTAGTACAATACAATCAACAGGACAAACTTCAATACATTGAGGTTCATCAAAACTTCCAACACATTCTGTACACATATCCGAATCTATGATATATATTGGATCACCTTCTTCTATGGCCTCATTTGGACATTCTTCTCTACACGCATCACATGCAATACATTCATCTGTTATCATTAATGACATATTTGATATTCCTATTTAATTAAATTTAATGGATTTATAACCTATTTTTCTTTAATAATATCTTTAATTACAAGAAATTGACAATAATAAAGCTAAATTTAACTTGCAAGTGCTGTATGTTCAGAATGTGTAACAATATCTTCTCTAATATTTCTTTTCTTCACATAATTATTTAAACCAATATGGTTATTATATCCAAGCACTTTTGCAATCTTTCTAACACTTAATCCAACTGCTAAAAGTTCCTCAATTTTATCTCTTTGTAAATCAAATTTTGATTTTTGAATAGTACCTTTTGGTTTTCCTAAACTTATACCATCTAGTTTTTTTGCAGTTAAAGCTTCTTTTGTTCTAAGGCTCATTAAATCTTTTTCTAAGTCTATTGTCATTCCAATTACACCTAAAATCATTTTTGTTAACATATCTTCATTACTAACAAAATCTAAATTTTGTTTTACACTAATAATACGAACACCATGATCTAATAAATATTTAATATTTTTTAAAATTAAAGCAGTTGTTCTACCAAACACATTTATATCATTTACAACAACAGTACAACCATTACTACAAGTTTCTAAAATCTTAAAAATATTTTCTTCTTCATTTGGAACATTAACTTCAACTTCAATGTTTTTATCTAATTGAAGATTATTTTCTTTTAAATATTTTGCAATTCCTACTGCTTGGGCATTTGTATATTCTTCGTTGTTTTTATTTACTCTAATAAAACTTGCTACTTTTTTCATTTTAATACCTTATATATTTTGTATAAATTTAATTGTTATAATACTACATTTTTTATAACAGTTAATTTAATTCTTATACAGAATGTTACATTATATTAACTTAATCTAATATTAAGAATTGTCTATCTATTTGTAAAAATACGAACAAAAGTGAATTTTTGATAAAATATATAATATAAATACAAAGGTTATAAATTTGAAAATAATTGTAGGGATAACAGGAGCATCAGGAACACAACTTGGTTTTAAACTCCTAAGCCTCATTCCCAAAGAGATTGAAGTATTTGCAATTGTCTCTAAATCTGCAAAAAAAGCTTTAAAACTTGAGGAAAATAAAAAATACAAAGAGCTATCAAACGTTTCATACTTAAATGACAACAATTTAGCAGCATCTGTTTCTTCTGGATCATTTAAAACGGATGGTTATATTATAGTTCCATGTAGTATGAATACACTTGCTAAATGCGCTATAGGTATATCAGATACACTGATTACTAGGGTATTTAGTGTAATGTTAAAAGAAAAACGAAAAGTTGTTATAGCTCCTCGTGAAATGCCTTTTAATAGTATCCAACTGGAAAACATGACAAAGCTATCTAATCTAAATGTTTCTATAGCCCCACCAGTATTAGGGTACTATAGTGAACAACAAACATTAGAAGAGATGGAAAATTTTATCATAGGTAAGTGGTTCGACCTTTTAAATATAGAACATAATTTATACAAAAGATGGCAAGGAAAATAAAATGGGTTCACATAAAAAAGCTATTTACAGCGGTACATTTGATCCAATAACAAATGGGCATATGGATATACTAAAAAGGGCTTTAAAAGTATACGATGAAGTAATTCTAGGTGTAGCTACATCAACAGCTAAGAAGCCAATGTTTAATATTAAATCGAGATTAAACATTATACAAGAAGCTACAAAAGGTATAGATGGCGTTTCTACTAAAGCATTCGATTCTTTGGTAGTTGATTTTGCAAAAGAAGAAAATGTGTATTCTATTATTAGGGGTTTAAGAACTACCACTGACTTTGAATATGAACTGCAAATGTCTTATGCTAATCATTCACTTGATAAAGATATCGATACAATCTTTTTAATGCCAGCATTAGAGAATGCTTTTGTAAGTTCTTCAATTGTTCGAGAACTTATACATTTTAAGGGAGACTTTAGTCATTTAGTTCCACACAACGTAATAGATTTAATAAAAGAAGGAAATATAGAATAATGTATGTAGTAATAGAAGGTATAGATACAGCTGGTAAATCAACACAATTAGAGATATTAAAACAAAAATATCCCGAAGCAATTTTTACAAAAGAACCAGGTGGTACTGAAATAGGTGTAAAAATAAGAGAGATGGTTTTAAATGGAGAAGCAAAGTCTAAAGTTGCTGAAATGTTTTTATTTTTAGCTGATCGTGCTGAACACAGTTTCCAAATAGTAAAAAAGAATCCAGATAATATAATCATTAGTGATAGAGGCTTTTTAAGCGGTATTGCATATGCTAAAACTGCTCCATTAGAGATTGCTATTAGTCTTAATATAATGGCTTTAAACGGCGCTATGCCAGATAAAATTGTTATTTTGGAACTTACAAAAGAAGAATTAGAATATAGATTGAGTCAAAAAGAGCAAGATAGTATAGAAAAAAGAGGATCAACATACCTTTTAGATATCCAATCAAGAATGATCGAAGCTATAAATATGATTAATACTATGGGAAGTAAACAAATAGAATTATTAATAATAGATGCAAAAAAACCTATAGAAACTATAGAAACAGAGATTCAAAGCTTTTTAGAACAGTAATATCTTATGCATCTTTATCTAAAACTTTTCAATAGAAGGTTTGGATATAGGTGCACTAAAATGATAACCTTGAGAAAAATCAACACCTAATTTTTTTGTTATATTAAGTATCTCTTCATTTTCCACATACTCTGCAATTGTTTTTAGGTTTAAACTATTTGCAAAATCTACAATAGTTTTTACAACTTTATAACTATTTTCATCAGTTGCAACATATTTCACTAATGAAGCATCTATTTTTAAGTAATCGACATCCATTTTTAAAAGATGTTCAAAGTTAGAATATCCACTACCAAAATCATCGATAGCTACTTTACAACCTAAAGCTTTTACTTCTTTGATAAAATCAAATAAAACGTTATAACTTTTAACACTTTCATCTTCAAGTATCTCCCAAACAACTCTTTTTGCTACATCATATTGTTTGAGTTTATATTTTATAAAATTTAAAAAGTTTTTATCTTCAATATCTTCATACGATACATTGATAGAAAATTCAAAAGGTAAGTTTTCAAACTCTTTAAATGATTTATCTATAACTATTTTTGTAATATTCCTATATTGATTCGCTTTTTTAGAAACTTCTAAAAAGAAAAAAGGTGCTATAACTTTTTCTTCATCAATCATTCTAACAAGGCATTCATATTTATCAACTCTCATAGTTTTGTTATTGACTAGTGGCTGAAAATATACAATAATATTATCTTGATCTAAAGCATTTTTTAATTTTTTTGTCCATACCATATTATTTTGATATTCTCTAAAATTATCTAATTCATCATAAAACACAATATAGTCTTTATTATTTTTCTTTGCTACTTGTAGTGCAATATTAGCGGTAATAAGTTTATTATTTTTTGGAGAAAATGTAATTCCTGCTGTTGCTCTAATATCTATTTCATGCTCATCAATTACAAGTATTTCACTTTCAATTGCACCTAGAATATAAACAATTATCTCTTCAAAACCTTTTTCCTCTAAACGTAAATTTGCTAAACAAAATACATCTGCTGAAAATTTATATAGTGCAACTGCCCCATTAATTCGTTCTAAAATATCTTGTATAGATACAACCACTTTCTTTAATATAGTATCACCTATTCTATAACCAAAAAAATCATTCACTTCTTTGAATGAATTTATATCTAATATAGCAAGAGATGAAATGCCAATAGAATCATCTCTAATATCATTAATCAACTTTGATCTATTTGGTAATTTAGTAAGATTATCTATATAAAGTAGTTGTTGCAATTCAGCTTCATGCTGTAATTCTTTTTTATATAGGTTATAACAAAAGTGAATTTTTTTTAAAAGTATTACATTATTTACTGAAACATCAACAAAATCAAATATAAAAACTTTACTTAATCCATTAAAATCTGCTATATCTTCTCCCACAATTAATATAGGAAGCTCACCACAATTTATTGGCAATTCTTCAAATAAAGTATTTAAAGAATTTATACTTATTATACTTGTATTGATTACTATTAAATGAATCTCTTTATACTCTAATAAACTTTTAACTGTATCTATCTTATTTTCCATATGGACATTACTATTAATTAGGAGTTCTAGTGTATCTTGCTCTTGTTTTGAAAAGGGTAACTTATTATCTATATATAGTATATTGTAATTCATAGATTAATTATACTATAAAAATATAAATTTTAATCTATAAGGTAAATATCTAATTTACCTAAAATCGTATTCAGCAAATTTTAGATATAATCGCGTATTAATATAATATAGATTCAAGGAACACAAATGGCAGATTCATGCAAAAAAGTATATATAACAACACCCATCTATTATGTAAATGATGTAGCACATATTGGCCACGCATATACAACTATCATAGCAGATATGTTAGCTAGACACAGTAGATTAGTAGGTTTTGATACATTCTTTTTAACAGGTACTGATGAACATGGTCAAAAAATTGCAGATAGTGCAGCTTTAAGAGATAAGTCTCCAAAAGAGTATGCTGATGAAATCAGTGGTAAATTCAAGAATTTGTGGGATGATTTTGACATCTCTTATGACAAATTTATTAGAACTACAGATGAAGATCACAAAACAGGTGTACAAAAAGCTTTTCAAAAGATGTTTGATAAAGGTGATATCTATAAAGGTAACTATGAAGGTAATTACTGTGTAGGTTGTGAAACATTTTTCACAGATGCTCAACTTCTTGATGATGAAGGATGTCCCGATTGTGGAAGACCAACAACGATAGTAAAAGAAGAGAGTTACTTTTTTAGACTTTCAAATTACGAAGATAAACTTCTTGCTTTATATGAAAATAACCCTGAATTTATTTTACCAAAAGCTAAAGCTAAAGAGATTGTTAACTTCGTAAAAGGTGGATTAAATGATTTATCTATTTCAAGAACATCTTTTGACTGGGGTGTTAAACTACCAGATTCTATGAATGATGACAAACATGTTATGTATGTTTGGATGGATGCACTTATGAACTATATCACTGCTTTAGGATATGGAACAGATGACAAAAACATGGACTTTTGGCCAGGTAAAGTACATTTAGTTGGAAAAGATATTTTAAGATTTCATGCTATTTTCTGGCCAGCATTTTTAATGTCTTTAGAGTTACCATTACCAGATCATATTGCTGCTCATGGTTGGTGGACTAGAGATGGTGAAAAGATGTCAAAATCAAAAGGGAACGTAGTAGATCCTAGAGAAATAGCTGATGCTTATGGGTTAGATGCATTTAGATACTTCATGCTTAGAGAAGTTCCATTTGGACAAGATGGAGATTTTTCTCAACGTGCATTAATGGATAGAATCAATTCTGATCTTGGTAATGACTTAGGAAACTTATTAAATAGAATTCAAGGTATGAGTGGAAAATATTTTGACTTTAAAGTTACGAGTAAAGATGTAGAAAAATATCATCAAAAAGAATTGGATGAATCTCATGCTATTTTAGAAAAAGCAGAACCATTAATTTATAATATGCAAATCAATAGATATTTAGAAGAGTTATGGAAAGTATTAACTATTGCAAACAAAGCTATAGGTGATTATGAACCATGGGCTATGATGAAAAATGATAGAGAAGAAGAAGCTATGGCTTTAGTTGCTCTTATTGTAAATATCATGTCAAAAGTTTCTATTATGTTAAATGCAGTTATGCCAGAAAAAACAACTAAAATTGCACAATCATTAGGAATCACTATTGATAATGATTCATACAAAAAATTAATTATAGAAAAAGGTATTGTTCACGATACAACAATTACTAAAATAGATGCCCTATTCCCTAGAATTGAAGATGTATTAATAGCAACTGCTGATGTGCAAAAAGCAGAAACAGCAGTAGAAAAACCAAGAAAAGAATTAGAAAAGAAAGAATCAACTTCAGAAGAAGACAATATTATTACAATAGATCAATTTTTTGAAACATCATTAAAAATTGGTACTATTGTAGAAGCGGAAGAAGTACCAAAATCTAAGAAGTTATTGAAACTACAAGTTGATGTAGGTGAAGAAAATAACAGACAAATATTAGCAGGTATAAAAGAATTTTATTCTGCAGAATCATTAGTTGGAACACAAGCTTGTGTTGTAGCAAACTTAAAACCTGCAAAACTAATGGGTATGTTAAGTGAAGGTATGCTTTTAGCAGCAAAAGATGAGAATGGTTTATCTCTATTACGACCAGAAGCAGCTAAAGTAGCTGGAACAAAAGTAAGCTAATTTAACTATGCAAATATCAGCACTAACTGATATCGTTGAAGGGAGTCTTCTAAACTCCCCTTCAATATCATTTATCACACAAACTCATACAAATATAAAAAAAGTAAATGAAGGTGATGCCTTTTTTGCAAAAACTCAAGACGAGATTGAACAAGCTATTAAAAAAGGTGCCTTTGCAATCATTTTTGATTTTCATACAGAAATTATAGATACTGAAATTGCATGGATTAAAGTAGAATCTTTTCATAAAGCTGCCTCAAATATTTTACGATATAAACTACTTGAACATAAAAATAAATTTATTAAAACAAATAAAATATTTTTTAATTTACTCAATATTTTTAAGACTAAAGAGTTATCAAATGTTATTTTATTACAAAATGATCTTACAAAGGACTTTGAAGTATTAAATGATCTTGAGAGTGAGAGACTCATATTTGGAACTGACTTAGAACTTTTAAATGCAATAAGCGGTGATGTTATGATTTTGGAAAACAAAAAGTTTGATATTAGAAACCTTACAAGTCATTCTTTATTTGAAACATCATTTTCCCATAAAGATAAGTTTTTTGATAAAATAAAACTACCAACTGTTTATATAAATGATTTACTACAGCAACTAGAATTATTTAATTACACATTAGATTTAAAAAAACTAAATAACTTCAATCTTTTTAAACCAGTTTTTGTTAATAAAAGTAAACAAATCGTTCCTTATGGACAAACAAACAGATTTATATTAGCATCGAAAGATGAAGATATTTCAAATATTGAAATCAGTTATTTAACAGAACACTATGGATATGGTGATATTAAAATACTAGAAACTGCATATTTAAGTGAAGATAAAATTTATCAAACTATCAAAGAGTTAGATTTTAATGCTTTATATTGTAAAGATTCTGATATTGATAAAATCATATCTATTTTAGAAAAAAATCATAAGATAGATACTCTTATAATTTAAAAAGTATCGAGATTAAGATAAGTGTATAAAGTGCTAGTATTAGTGCTTTATATGACTTTAAATGTACTATATTTTTAACTTTTATTCCAATATAAACACCTATTAAAGATGCTATTCCTACAATAAAACCTTCATTATAAAGCATATTTCCACTTGCACTTAAACTTATAAAGCCTGCCACTGAAGAAAATATAACAAAAAACAAGCCCAAAGAAGTAGCATCTTTTAAATTATAGAACATATACCCTACTAGTATAGGAGTCAGCATAACTGAACCACCTACCCCAATACTCATAGCAATCATTCCAATAATAAAACCTACAATTACGAGTGCAACTACATCATGTTTTTTTACTTCTTTAGTATGTTCTGCAGAAGTTAGGTAGACTCTAATAATAGCAAGTAAAATAATAAATAAGAATAGATATTTTAAATATTGTCCATCAACATTTGGTACAATAATACCACTTAATGCACCACCTAAAAAACCACCGATTCCAAGAACCATACCATCTTTTAAGATTTTTTTATTTTTTTTATAATTTAGTAATGTGCCATATATAGAACTAAAAACCATCTGCATAATAGAGATGGCAACAGAACTTTTCATATCAAATCCATACAAAAGCAACATAGGGATAAGAACCATCCCTCCACCTACTCCAAAGAAGCCAGAAACAAAGCCTGTGATAATTCCAAATAAGACTAATGTCATTATATTTTTTTAATCTTTACTATCCATAGCATCAATAATATTTTCATATGTTGATTCTAATTCTTTATCTTCATCAGAAACATCAATACCATCATATTTCTTTAATGCATGCTCTAATACAGCAACTCGTTTTAGAAGGTAAGAAAACATCTCTTTAGATACATCAGGTAATTCATTATGATTAAGTAATGATTTTTCAGTACACTCATCATCTTTTCTTCGAATAACTCGAGCAGGAATTCCTACAGCTGTTGAGTTACAAGGAACATCTTTAACTACAACAGAATTTGCACCTATTTTACAGTTTTCTCCAATAATAATATTTCCTAAAACCTTAGCACCACTTCCTATTACTGTATTACTCTGAATTGTAGGATGACGTTTTCCTTGATCTAAACTAACCCCACCTAATGTAACACCTTGATAAATTAATACATCGTTTTCAATTATTGTAGTTTCTCCAATAACAACACCAAAACCATGGTCAATGAATACTCGTCTACCAATAGTAGCAGCCGGATGAATATCTGTATTTGTAAGAAATTGGCTTAATCCACTAATTAATCTAGAGATTTTTTTGTAGCCTTTTGCATATAAATTGTTTGCAATTCTGTAATTAACGATTGCCCATACACCTGGGTAGTTAAACATTAGTTCTAATTGTGACTGTAATGCTGGGTCATTTTTCTTTGGTAATGAAAAGTCTTCTTTTATTAAACTCCATAAACTCATATAGTAATTTTCCTCTCTATTTGTGTTGTTTTTAGATAAGTGTTATCTTTTATATATTCTTGTAAAATTTCTTTTAACATTTTATTATCTGTTTTATTTAAAAGATTGTGTAATATCTCCGCACTATTATAATCTAAATCATCAAATGTATCTAAAACACTTTGAGATTCTATAAAATTATTAATTTCCATTTCATTATTTTTAAATTCAATATTAACTTGAGAGGGAGAAGTAAATAAATTATGTTTCATCCCTAAAGTATCTTGATATGCACCCACTAAAAAGAAACCTAAAAAGTATTCCTCTTTTGTTAAATCAACATCGTGAAGATATAATGGTTTGTGAGCTTCAAATGGTATTTCCCCATCACTATCACAGGTAATATCCCATATATTAGCACTTCTTGTAGCTTTCTTATCTAAATGTGTTAATGGCATTATAGGAAATTCTTGCTTTATTCCCCAAAAATCTGGTAATGATTGAAAAATAGAAAAGTTTAATAGATATTTCTCTTGAATTTTATCATCTAATATTTTTAATTCTTTATCATTTTGAGTATCTTTTAATTTAATAGCTTTTTTAATAATAAGATTTGTTAAAACTTCGGCATTACTTCTATCTGTTAGATCAACATAACCTAAATCAAATAAAGTCAAAATAGACTCTAAATGCTCTAAACTATCATGCATATATTCTTTTGCATTTTCTTTTGTGATATCTTCATATAAAAAACTTAATTCTGCTATAATAGGAGGATTTTCATCTTTTAATCGGATATTTGACTCATTATATTCACTTGAAAAAAGTTCTAAAGTGGGTGCAATTAATACAGATCCTGCTGCTGCAATAAAACGACCAGATTCAGTAAAAATATTTGGTGGTTTTACACCATTTTTTTCACTAATATCTTTTAATGTAAAAACTACATCATTGGAAAACTCTTTTAAACTATATTGTATATTTCGGTTAAATTGAGAGTATTCTACAGCTAGACCACCACCGATGTTAATAGAGTCTAGTCCATCTGCACCCATCTTTTTTAACTCTACATAAATATGTCCAGATTCTTTTAATGCTTTTTTTAAAGGACTAATACTATTCATATCTGAACCTATATGAAAATGAATCATTTTTAAAACATTTGTTAATCCATGTTTTTTTAACATATCAAAAGCTTGTAAAATCTCCATTGAACTTAGTCCAAACTTAGAGTTAATACCACCACTTTTAGCCCAAGTACCACTCCCTGAACTATGTAGTCTTACTCGCAAGCCAACATTTGGACATGGTAAATTAAGTTCTTTATAAACATCAATTATAGTTTGAAGTTCATTTAGACCTTCTATAGTTAATGTAATATCATGTCCTTGATTTTTAGCAATAAAGCCTAACATTATCATCTGTTTATCTTTAAAACCATTCACAGTAATAGGTGAGTTTTTATTATTGCAAGACATTGCAAGTAAAAGCTCCGCTTTACTTCCCGCTTCTAAACCATAATTTAATGATTTACTTCCTTCTAACATTGGTAAAACATGATTTGGAAACTGATTTACTTTTAATGGAAAAACTGCATAAAATAATGAATCATATTCATATTCTTCTATTGTCATATTGAATGTAGAATATAACTTATCTATTTGATTTTGAGTAATATGGGGAAATCGTAAAATTAAAGGACCTGTATTTCCTTCAGCTCTTACTGATTGTACAATATCTATAAGTGCAGGGTTATTTTTATAGTTTAATTTTACTAAACCATTTTCAATGATAAAATTATCATCACCCCAAATATCGATGCCATAGTTATTCAATTTTATTCCTTAAATTTTAAATAATCTGCATTATACCATTATAAATTTAAGAAAATATTGAAGAATACCCAAGTACAAAACTTGGGTTTGGGGTAATTATAAGAAATTACCTTTAATTTGTTTTTAACTCTTTCATGATTGTATAGCCACATAAAATCCATCCAATGATCATAAATGTCCCACCAATAGGAGTTATAGCACCAAGCCACATGATTTTAGATAATGCTAAAATATACAAAGAAAATGAAAATATTAACGTACCTATTAAAACAAAATAAAATGCTTTTTTTATTTTTGTTGAAATAGGAAGTAAATAAGATACAAAAGAGATGAAAAATAATCCTAAGGTATTGTAAAACTGATATGAAACTGCTTTTTGATAAATATCTGTAGAATATTCGTCTAAATAAGGCTTAAGTCCATGAGCACCAAATGCCCCTATTGCTACTGTTAATGCCATCATAAATGATGCTATTACCATAAATGTTTTCATATTTTTACTAATCATATTTTCCTCTATTTTATATCATATATAAAAAAAGCCTCATCATAATGATGAGGCTTTTTTAAAAGCGTAAGCTCTAGTATCTTAAGAATGAACTAAGTTAGTTAATTGAGCAGAAGAAACTTCGTGGAAGTTTAAGTATTTATAAACACCCTCTTGGTTTTCAGCTGTAATTTTCTTAGGTACAATTTCCATGTACTCTTCTTTAGATGGTAATCTACCAAGAAGTGCAGTAACAGCAGCAACTTCAGCAGATCCAAGATAAACTTGAGAACCTTTTCCAAGTCTGTTGTCAAAGTTTCTTGTAGATGTTGAGAATACATATGAATTCTCAGAAACTTGTGCTTGGTTACCCATACATAATGAACAACCAGGAATTTCTAATCTTGCACCCGCAGCTGCGAATATAGAGTAGTAACCCTCTTCAGTTAATTGTTCTTTATCCATTTTTGTTGGTGGTGCAACCCATAGTTTAGTTGGAACTTCACCTTCACCTTTAAGTACTTCACCAAGTGCTCTAAATAATCCGATATTAGTCATACAAGACCCTACGAATACTTCAGAAATATTAGTTTCTCTTTTTGGATCAGCTAAAATGTTTGTTAATGTATCAACATCATCCGGATCATTAGGACAAGCTAATAACGGTTCAGTGATTTCATTTAAGTTAATTTCAATTGTAGCTGCATATTCTGCATCTGCATCTGGAGTTAATAACTCAGGATTAGCTAACCATTCTTTCATTTTATCAGCTCTTCTTTGAAGAGTTCTAGCATCGTCATAACCTTCTTCAATCATTTTTTCAATTAAAGCGATATTTGAAGATAAGTACTCAATGATTGGTTCTTTATCTAATTGTACAGAACAAGCTGCTGCTGATCTTTCTGCTGCAGAATCTGATAATTCAAATGCTTGCTCAACTTTAAGATCTGGTAAACCAGCAATTTCAATTACTTTTCCAGCAAAAACATTGATTTTACCTTTTTTAGCAACTGTTAAATGACCATCTTGAATAGCTTGGTAAGGGATAGCGTTAACTAAATCTCTTAAAGTAATTCCTGGTTGCATTTCACCTGTAAATTTAACAAGTACAGATTCAGGCATAGTTAAAGGCATCATACCTGTTACACCAGCAAATGCAATAAGACCAGAACCAGCTGGGAATGAAATACCAATAGGGAATCTTGTATGAGAATCTCCACCTGTACCAACAGTATCAGGTAAACATAATCTATTTAACCAAGAGTGAATAACACCATCACCTGGTCTAAGTGTAACACCACCTCTAGAGTTGATGAAATCAGGTAAAGTATGTCTTAATTTAATATCTGCTGGTTTTGGGTAAGCAGCTGTGTGACAAAATGATTGCATAACCATATCCGCACCAAAAGAAAGTGCCGCTAGTTCTTTAATCTCATCTCTAGTCATTGGTCCTGTTGTATCTTGTGATCCAACTGTTGTACAGATTGGCTCAACATACATACCAGGTTTAACACCTTCAATACCACATGCAACACCAACCATTTTTTGTGCTTGAGTATAACCAGTTTTAGTAGCCGCTGGTTGAGAAGCAGTAATAAATGCATCAGTTGCATCTAAACCTAAAGCTTCTCTAGCTTTAGCAGTAAGACCTTTACCAATAATTAAATTAATTCTACCACCAGCTCTCATCTCATCAGTTAATGTATTTGGAGCTAATTCGAATTCAGAAACAACTGAACCATCTTTTTCAATTACACCAGCGTATGGTTTAACTGTAATAACATCACCAGTTTCTAAGTTTGCAACTGGAGCTTGGATTGGTAAACAACCTGAATCTTCTGCAGTATTAAAGAAAATTGGAGCAATAATATCACCAATAACAACACCACCAGTTCTTTTATTTGGAACACCAGGAATATCTCTACCCATGTGCCATTGAACAGAATTGATTCCTGATTTTCTTGAAGAACCAGTACCTACAACATCACCAACGTATGCTAAAGGGTTACCTTTTTCTTTAAGTTCAATCATTTTATTTAATGGATCTTCCATTCTTGATTGTAACATTGCAGTTGCATGTAAAGGAACATCAGCTCTTGTAAATGCAACAGTTGCAGGAGATAAATCATCAGTATTTGTTTCACCAGGAATTTTATATACTGTTAAAGTCATCTCTTCTGCTAATGCAGGTTTATTAGTAAACCATTCTGCGTTTGCCCATGATTCAATAACAGATTTTGCTTGTGCATTTCCAGCATCAGCTAATTCTTTTACGTCATTAAATGAATCATAAACTAAAATAGTGTTTTTTAATTGTGTAGCAGCAACTTCAGCAACTTCATCAATTTTTAATGCTTCAACAAGAGGAGTAACATTAAATCCACCCATCATTTTTCCTAAAATTTCTATTGCTTCAACTTTAGAAATTACAGAACATGTAGCGTTACCTTGAACTACATCATTTAAAAATGCAGCTTTAACGTATGCAGCGTCATCAACACCTGGGTTAATTTTATTTTTAAATAACTCAACAGCATAATCTGCATCAGCAGTATTAGCTTTTAAAACTTCAACTAACTCAGCAGTTTGCTCAGTAGTTAATGCTAATGGTGGTAAACCACCATCTTGTAATCTTTCTTCAGTATGTGCTCTATAATCAGCGATTAAACTCATAAATATCCTTTAAGTAAATTTTATTTGAATCGATTATATCGGATCTTCCCTTATAATATTTACTTATTATTAATTATTGGATTTTATTTCAAAATAGTGCTTACTTTTGTTACACTATTGTTACATAATTGTGTTTGAGGCTTACAGTTGACAGATCTTTTGTTCTATGTTAAATTGTGATTTTAAGGTTAATAAACGGCAACTACTCTCGAGTATTGCAACCTTTTTTATAAGATTACTCATGTCTCTATCAGATACATAAACGCCAACTCCTTTAATAACAATAAGACTATTAGGGGATAGCTTTAATAGCCTAGGAATCTCTTTGACACTTCGTTCAATCCATGTAGAAAAATCACCTGGATCATGAACTACAATTTTATCAAATGTGATTTTTCCAAAGTAATCTTCAAATCTAATCTCATCATGTTGTAATGTATAAGCACAAGTATATGGAGGCATTCCACATGCTATATATTTTGATTCATGTATTTCAGTATAAATTGCCTTATGAACTTCAGATTCCATACTTGCAATATTCCAACCATAATCTTTTTGTGTCATTTTTAGCTGACAAAGTGTAGCTTCATTGATTTCATCAAAAATTGCTTCTTTTGTATTTATAACAAAACTATCGTGATCAACTTTTTTAGATATTGATCCATGATAAATACCAAAAAAATTCTTTCTAAATAATGTTAATGATATATCAGACAAATGTTTAACAATCTTTTTGTCAATCATAGATAAAACCTTTAATTTTAATTGTGCTATTATACCAATTAAAAACACAGTATTAAATTAAATAGGATAAAGCATTGAGCGAAACAAAAATTCCCCATATTCCAGTACTTTTCAATGAAGTAATAGAAACATTTAAAGATTTAGAAGATGGTTATGTAATTGACTGTACATTAGGATACGGAGGACATTCTTTAGGAATTTTAGAATCTAATCCAAATATAAAACTAATTTGTAATGATCAAGATGACGAAGCGTTAAATTTTTCTAAAAATAGACTAAAAGAATATGAAGACAGAATAATATTTTCAAAAGGAAATTTTAAAGACGTTATTAATAGATATAAAGATAAAAATATCGTGGGTATATTAGCTGATATCGGAGTATCTTCATTACAGCTTGATAAAAATGATAGAGGTTTTGGATTTAATGGTGAAACATTAGATATGAGAATGGATCAAAATCAAGAGTTAAGTGCAAATGAAATAGTAAACGAATATTCACAAAATGATTTAGAAAAAATACTAAAAGAATATGGTGAAGTTAAAGAGTACAAAAAAGTAGCTTCTTTAATAGTACAAAACAGACCGTTTAATAGTGCAAAAGAATTAGCAGACTTTTTATCAAAAAATATGTTCAAAGGAAAACTTCATCCAGCAACACTTCCTTTTCAAGGGATACGAATAGCTGTAAACAACGAACTAGGTGTTTTAGAAGAACTATTTGAACAAATAGAAAATGCTGGATTTACAGATACTAAAGTAGCTATCATCTCTTTTCACTCACTAGAAGATAGAATAGTAAAACAAGTTTTTAAAAAATGGACTATGAAATGTATCTGTCCTCCACATATCGAACGATGTGAATGTGGAAACAATCATGCAAAAGGTAAAGTAATAACACGAAAACCAATCATACCTACAAAACAAGAGATAAAAGTAAATGCAAGAAGTAGAAGCTCAAAAATGAGGATATTTAAATTTGAAGACAAGCGATAAAAAAGCTTTATATAGAGTTTTACTTTTATTAGTAGTTGTATTGGTGGTTTTTTTTCCTAAGATATACCTACGAAACAACATCTATTACGTAAGTAAAGATATAAATAAACTCAATACCCAATATATCTCACTAAAAGAGGAAAATAGATTTTTAAAACAACAACACGAAGATGCCTTATTTAAAAATCAAA
>Ga0105356_10002834_pt1 | contig 17190 bp, 7 predicted proteins | sample GOMGulsemesocosm_3_FD_83502 | JGI IMG/M metagenome (GOLD analysis project Ga0105356, IMG submission 83502) | Methane-oxidizing microbial communities from mesocosms in the Gulf of Mexico - GOM9D Gulf of Mexico | ecosystem: Environmental > Aquatic > Marine > Cold seeps | place: Gulf of Mexico...
AAAAGTGATCAAAACCACGCTTATTCGGCGTAAGTTCGGGGTGTGAACCCATATGCCATTTACCAATAATGCTTGAGGTATAACCAACAGGTTTTAATACCTCTGAAATCATTTCTTCATCTAATGGCATACCCGAAGTAATATCTGTTGGATCCATATGGGGGTTACGGTCAAAGCCAAATCGGCCTTGATATCTGCCCGTGAGTAAACCCGCTCGACTAGGACCACAAACGGCATAGCTAACATAACCATTGTTGAACTTAGTTCCTTCATTGGCGATGCGATCAATATGAGGGGTTCTAATGTCTTTACTGCCATTAAAACCGACATCTGCATAGCCTTGGTCATCAGTTAAAATAATGATGAAATTTGGTTTGTCAGCTGCGAATAGCTGGCCACAGGTAACAAGCAAACTTGCTGTTAATAATTGCTTAATAATTTTCATGATTTCTCACATTAATTTTATATTCTATTTTTACTATAAAGTAAAAGTGGCAACGTTCCCAGCTTTTTGGGTGTTAATCATCTAAATAAGAAATAAAGAAAACTGAAAAAAATACAGGTACTTGTTTTTTCAGTGGGCTAGTAAGAATATTTCTTTGTTTTGTCAGCGAATAAATATTGAACGATAGCCACGCCGCATTTATTAGTTAAAATTGAATTATTGGGTAAGGGGTTACCTTTTTTTGTCTTTTTATTTTACATTGATTTCAGGTGGTTATGGGTTCTCATGATAAGATTTAAATTTAACTTGATCTTTATTGGGTAAGCGCTTACCTTTTTGTTGCTGGATTTATGATCGATTTTAATAAAACTGTAAGAAATGACGTTGATTAATACTTACAACCTTATTTTGTGATTTGTCCCGGTCGCTACAATGCAATGAAAAATTATTGAAGTGAAAAATATAGATTAAAACTGAAAATGAACATTACAAAAGAAGCAAAAAGACTCTTATTTAGGGATTGTTGAACTTCGTGGCTGAATTTTTAGAGACGAAAGCGTTTTAATCGCGAAAGAACAATTAGCCCTAGTTATTAAAAATTAAAAGGGAAAATCATGAGTAAAAGAACCAAGATTTCAATGGCAATTCTTACCGCACTATCAACCAGTGTCCTTGTAAGTACAAGCGCTATTGCAAAAGACAAAAAAGATGAAATTGAAGTTATTGAAGTTGTTGGCATATCAAGCAGTATAGCCAAAGCTTTACAACAGAAACGCTACGCTGACAGTATTCAAGACAGTATTGTCGCTGAAGACATGGGTAAAATGCCTGATCAAAATGTTGCTGAATCATTGCAACGAATTACCGGTGTTTCCATCTCTCGTTCAAATGGTGAGGGGTCTAAGCTTACTATTCGTGGTTTTGGCCCGCAGTTTAACGTGGTGAAATTGAATAACCGAACGCTTGCTACTACGGGTACAAGTCGAGATTTTGATTTTCAAGTATTGCCCGCAGAACTAATCTCAGGTGCCGATGTTATTAAATCACCCACTGCAAATTTAGAAGCCGGTAGTATTGGTGGTTTTGTTAATCTGCATTCTGCTCGTCCTTTTGATAACGTTGGTTTTCATGTTGCTGGATCAGTTAAGGCAAAGTATCAAGATTTAGCTGATGAAGTTACTCCGGAATTTTCAGGAATTATCAGTAATACTTTTGCTAATGACACCATTGGTGTATTGGCTGGCTTCTCATATAAAGAAACTGAATCTCGCCTTGATACCTACAAAGGAAATCTGTGGGGTGCATACAGCGAGTACAACAAAACTTTTCCTGATGAAAATGGTTATGGTTTTCCAATGGCAAAAGAACAGGTATTAGGTGAAGATGGTCAACCGACCACCTTGGAAGGCAGCCGTGGTCCTGGGCGATCTCGTTATATAATGAATAACGAAAATCGTGAACGTTTGGGGGCTAACCTGTCTCTTCAATGGGCACATAACGACAACATGATTTCCACTTTTGATGCGCTTTATAGTAAATTAGACCGCGATCAGCTAGGTACTGGTATACAGGTGGCAATGCAAACTAATGAATATACTGCTGCCTCAGTCACTGATAGTGGAACCATAAGAACAGCGACGCTGGCAAACACCGATTTAGAATTTATGTTAACAACAGGCATGAATGAAAGCACAACTGAAGCTTATGGTTACAACTTTGTATATACAGGGGACAGGCTGACGTTAAGCGCTGATTTATCTTATTCTACAGCGAAAGAGAGCTATAAAGGCGATAATAGCTCAGTCTTGCACTGGACAAGGTTTAACGAAGATGGAACTACTCACGCCAGTACCACATCACTTGACTTTAGTCAGGGTGATATTCCTGCTTTGTCTTACACCGGCATGGATCTTAATGATCCTTCAACAGTGCTTGCTTCTTGGCAGTCTTATGATGGCTCTGAAGCTAGAGATACCGTTAGCGAAGTGAGATTAGACGCTAAATATGAAATAGATGCAGGTGTTGTTTCTTCAATAGAAACCGGGGTTAATTACTCTAACCGCGAACTATCTACTACACCATCACACATGGTTAATGACCCTTCGACTGGCGCGGCAGATTGGACTCACCCAGCAATGTGGATGGGCAGTGGTTCTACAGGCAGTGGCTGGCACAGTCCGAATACTTGGGGTGCTGTAGATACTTCTATTTTTCTTCCCGGTGAAGGTAATTACATGGAAGGGATAAGCGGTAACTTCCCGCGTCAATGGTTAGCCGTATCGAGTTATCAAGCTTATGTAGATGCTTCTCAAGACTATCTAGATACTGTGGAAGGCACCGCAGATCATCCTAAAGTTCTTGCAGGTTGGAATACCTTGTATGAAGGGAATGCCGGCGCAGTCAATACTGAAGAAAAATCAACATCGGTTTATCTGCAAGTAAATCTAGAAGGCGAGTTGGGTGATTACTATTGGAGTGGCAATATTGGTGGCCGTTATGTGAAAACTGATACGGATGCATCTGGTACATCAACTACGATAGACAGATTGAGCCTTAAAGGTGGGGATACAATCCCAAGTCAAAATGCTCCTGTATTAACAACAGAGTATACCACTTTTTCTAGCAGCGATGATTACTTTTTACCAAGTCTGAACTTGACGTTAGAGGTGACTGATGAAGACTATCTTCGCTTTGGTTCAGCAAAAACTATAACTCGACCAAACATGAGAGACAAGTCTGCTAATTTTACTGAGAGTAGCTGGGGCGGAAATGTTGTCTATATAGGTGGTGGCGATCCTAATTTGAAGCCCTATGAAGTCACTCAGTTTGACTTGTCTTATGAACATTATGGTGAGCATACATCCTTTTCTGCCGGTTTCTATTATAAAGATATCACTAGTTTTATTTCTGTATTTACCAGCACAGGACCGTTTGATGTCCCTGTTGATCAGGACTTACAAGATGCCTGGGATTCTGAAGGCTTAACAGGTGGTGTTAGTTACTCATCAAGTCGTCCGACTAACCGAATAGGTGGTACTGTTAAAGGTGTCGAGCTAGCATTTATGCATACTTTTGATTATCTGTCAGGCTTTTGGAGTGGTTTTGGCTTACAGGCAAATCTTACTCTTGCAGATAGTGAAGATAAGGATACTGTCTCTGTGGTTCGTCCTGGTATTCCTGAACCTAGTAGTGGTTTAGAAGGTTTTGCAGATACAAGTTATAACATTGTTGGCTTTTACGACAAGGATGGTGTTCAGGTTCGTCTTGCCTACAATTATCGTGATGATTTCTTAGCTAGTCGATATGACGGTGATGGACCTCGATATAATGAAGCCTATGGGCAACTCGACTTGAGTACGTCTTATGACATTAACGAAAATATAAAGATAATGTTTGAGGCTACCAACTTAACCGATGAAACAGTTGTTCAATATCACGGTATTCGTGAACGGGTGGGTTTAGTTGAACTATCAGGAGCTAGATATAATATAGGAGTGCACGCCACTTTCTAAATTATTAAGAGTCTTAAGTTAGATTACTGGGGGATCATTTGAACCTCCAGTATTTTAAAATAGGCACCTTTGTTCTTCTATTTTTAGTGGAGTATTTAATGAACAGTTCAACCTTGCCCATAAATTCTTATGTCATCGTTGGTGGTGGAACTGCTGGTTGGTTAACCGCAGCAATACTGCGACGTGTTTTAGAAAATACCAACGCAACCATAACGCTTATAGAATCACCTGAGGTCAGTACCGTTGGTGTAGGTGAAGCAACAGTTCCATTTTTGATTGATAACCTAAAATTTTTAGGTATTTCAGAAACAGATTTTATACTAAAAACCAATGCCACCTTCAAATTAGGGATTAAATTCACTGATTGGCAAAACCTTGGTGAATCTTATTGGCATCCATTTGGTGATGTAGGTTCAAAAATAAATGGTTGGGAATTTTATCAGCACTGGTTAAAAGCACACTTTAATGGTGACCCCAGTAATTATACTGATTTTTCGCCGTGCGCAGTTATGGCTGACGCCGGAAAGTTTTACATTCCTGATCCCAAAAAACCAAACAATTTATCTAATATGGGTTATGCATTACATTTTGATGCCAGTCTAGTTGCGGCCTATTTAACAAAACATGCACAATCTCAAGGTGTTGTTCTAAAGAAAGACCATGTAGAAACAGTTAGAAAGCATGAAGATGGTCGTGTAAAAAGCCTAGTCATGAAAGACGGTAGTAGCGTGGAAGGTGATTTTTTTATTGACTGTACTGGCCAACGAGCTTTACTCATGGGCGATGCTCTAGGTGTTGATTATGAAGATTGGAGTCATTATTTACCGGTCGATAGGGCCACTGTTGTGCAAAGTGAGAATAATAACAACTTACCACCTTATACTGAATCGTTTGCCCATGAACATGGTTGGCGTTGGCAAATTCCGCTACAAAATCGCGTGGGCAATGGTTATGTTTATGCCAGTGATTATTGTAGTGAGGAAGAGGCCACAGAACTCTTGCTTAAAAATATAAAGGGTAAAGTGTTAACTGAACCACGCACCATAAAATTTACTACCGGCAAACGTAAAAAAATGTGGCATAAAAACTGTGTTGCTATTGGCTTGTCATCAGGCTTTTTAGAGCCCTTAGAATCAACCAGTATTTACCTTGTCAGCCGTGCTGCTATGTTGTTTATAACCATGTTACCCAATATGAATTTAGCAAAAGAGACTGAGAGTGAATTTAATCGTTTAATGGATAGTGAATACGAGAATCTGCGTGATTTTATCGTAACTCATTATTGTACTAGCCAACGAAAAGATACTGCTTTTTGGCAAGACTGGCAGAAAAGAGATATCCCTGCGAGCTTAAAAAATAAATTGGCATTTTATAAAAGCCAAGGGCGTTTAATTCGAAATGATCTTGATTTATTTGGTCCTATTAGCTGGTATTCAGTATTGTCAGGTATGAGGGTTTTTCCAGAGGCATATGATCCATTAGTCGATGCTACAAATACAGAACAAAGCAAACTATATTTCAAAAATGTAAAAGAATCATTAACTCACTCTGTTAATCAGCTATTAACTCATGGAGAGTATATTGAACGCTTAAAGCGATAAAGAGTAAATTATAACTAACCTCATGCAGTTAGGGGGGGGTAAATACAATAGCCTTTAAGTTATTTTGATTGTTAGGTGGAACGTTACTAGTAACACCTGTCTCGAGTGGCTTTGGTGCCCTTTGCCACTTGGGTTGCGTCTGGTAAAACGTTCCCATTGATGATATAAAGTAAAGAATTGTTTATAAAAAACAATAAATTTAATTATTAAGGATTTCTAGTGTTAAAGTCATATTCATACCTAACCAGTGTTACGTTGTTCATTGCGCTAATAATGTCTCTATTAGGTTGTAGCCAGATTACTCAGTTAGAAACTGTTGAAGTATCAAAGATTGTTAATATAAATAAAGGTTGGCAATTCAAGCGCCTTGAATCCGAGCCCATTAATGCTCAATGGCAATTAGTTAATTTGCCTCACACGCCAAAAATTGAACCGTTAGTGGTGAATGAACAATGGCAGGGCACCGCTTGGTATCAAAAAGAATTAGTGCTTGATGCTAAATGGAAAAATAAAAAAATATTTATTAAATTTGAAGGGGCGATGAGTCATGCACAAGTGTGGCTAAATGACAAGAAAGTAGCTGAGCATCTAGGCGGTTACTTACCTTTTACTATTGATTTAACCGATGATATAAATTTTGAAATCGAAAACATTCTCAAAGTAAAGCTAGCGAATATTGATAATCCTACAATCGGGCCAAAGCCGCTAGCAACATTAGATTTTAATACCTATGGCGGTTTGTATCGTGATGTTAATTTAATCATCAAAAACCCATTACATATCACCGATGAAATTCACGCCGATAAAGTTGCCAGCGGTGGGGTGTTTGTTACTTTTCCACAAATAGATGTAGTCAAGTCTGTTGTTGACGTTAAAACCCATATCGCTAATGAGTATGCCGATAATAAAGACTTTATGTTAAAACAGAAATTACTCTTCGAAGGTGTTTTAGTTGCTCAAACCACCAATGAAATTATCACGTTAGCTGCCGGGTCTGATAAACAATACAGTCAACAATTAACAGTTAATGACGCGCAGTTATGGAGCCCTAAAAGCCCTAACTTATACCAGCTGGTTAGTGAAGTTTACTTAGATAATGAACTCATTGAACAAAAGAAAACACGTATTGGTTTACGACAGTTTGCGTTCAATGAGCAGCATCAGTTATTGATAAACGGCGAAGTTACTTTATTACGTGGTGTTAATCGTCATCAAGAATATCCTCATGTTGGTTATGCAACATCGCATCAAGCGGATTATCGTGATGCAGTAAAAATAAAGTCAGCGGGCTTTGATTATGTCAGGTTATCTCACTATCCCCATTCAAAAGCATTTATGGACGCGGCTGATGAGTTAGGTCTAGTACTGTTAGATGCAATATTAGGCTGGCAATATTATGCAGACACGCCTGAGTTTAAAGCACAAATACAACAGACTTGTCGCGACCTTATTCGACGTGATCGAAATCACGCCAGTGTGCTTGCATGGGAGTGCTCATTAAATGAATCTGCAATGCCTGAACCTTTTGTTGAGCAGTTAAAGACGGTGGTTCATCAAGAAGACCCAACACGTTTAGCGGCAGGTTGGTTACCAGAGTTTGATATATATCTGCAAGCGCGTCAGCATAGACAAAAACACTATGAAACCCCGACTAAACCTTATAGCGTTTCAGAATATGGTGATTGGGAATATTACGCGCAAAATGCCGGTTTAAATCAAGATGCATGGGCTGATTTAAAAGAAGAAGAGCGCACCAGTCGTCAATTGTTGAACTCAGGTGAAGCTCGTTTATTACAGCAAGCGCGCAACTTGCAAGAAGCTCACAATGACAATTTTAAAACCCCTGCATTTTCTGATAGTTATTGGGTTATGTTTGATTATAATCGAGGTTATTCACCCGACCTTGAAGCCTCAGGTATCATGAGTATTCATCGTTTACCTAAGTACAGTTATTATTTTTATCAGAGCCAGCGTGATGCCAGTGAATATTCTCTTCAGTTTGATTCAGGACCTATGGTCTTTATAGCCAGCGAATGGCAAAAAAAGTCATCTGCTTTAGTGCGGGTATTTAGTAATGCTGATGAAGTTGAGCTTTGGTTAAACGAAAAGTTAATTTCAAGAAACACACCAAGCCAAGATAAATATTCTAGCCATTTAGCTCATGCACCGTTTGAATTTGATGTGAAATCGTTTAAATCAGGTCAGCTAACCGCTAAAGCATTTATTAATGGTGAATTGGTTGCTACGCACCAAGTGACAACACCTCAAAGTGCTACCAGCATAAAGTTAACACTTGATGAAAGTGGAAAAGCACCAACCGTAGGTGTTAATGATGTGGTCTTTGTGTATGCTGAACTACTAGATAAACAGGGTAATAGTGTGCCTGTTAATGGCGAAAATATTACTTTTGAGGTACAAGGTGATATTGAGGTTATCCAAACAAGCTCGGCACTAACAGAACAAGGTAAGGCGGCAATACTTATTCGTATAGGCAAGTCAATAACGGGTGCCGCAATTAAAGCAAAAGCACCGGGGTTAAATATTCACAGTGAAATAGTGCTGTAGAAGTCATATGTATATTAATGGTGCTCATAAGTTGATTGTCAGATATACTAACAATCAACTTATAAAAAATATCCAATAATTCAATATGGTAACTATAAACGACGTTGCAAAAGTTGCCGGAGTTTCTATCGCAACCGTTTCAAGAGTGATACATAACAAAGGCAAAGTAGGGGATGTTTGTCGATCACGTGTAAAAAAAATAATTGAAGAGTTGGGATATCGTCCAAATAGCAATGCAAGCTCTCTTGCGAGCAGAACATCAAATACCATTGGTGTGGTTACCCCAACTGTCTCAATGTCATTTTTCGGCTCTTTAGCCAGTGGCGTCGAAAAAGGTGCCAGAGAAAATAACTTAAAGCTATTGATGTCCAATTCATTATATGAAACCGAATCTGAACTTAAAGCCATTGAATCACTTCGAGATAATAACTGCAAAGCAATTATTTTACATAGCGAATACTCTGATAATAAAACATTGATTAAGTTGGCTAGTGAAATTCCCGGCTTAGTGATAATTAATCGTTATATTCCCGAAATTGCTAACCGTTGTGTTTGGCTAGACAATGCTTCAGGCTCAGAGGTTGCGACAAAACATTTAATTGACACTGGGCATACCAATTTTGCTGTAGTGACGAGTATTTATCAAAATAGAGATCCAATTTGTCGGGTTGAAGGCATTAAAAAAACCTTAGAGAATAATGGTATTAAGCTACTTGCAACAAATGTTGAAGAAGGCAGCTCCAATATGCAAGGTGGCGAACAAGCTGTTAAAGCATTACTCGCTAAAGGTTGTAAGTTTGATGCCTTATTAGCCTACAACGACCTTATGGCAATAGGTGCTATACATGCGCTTTTTGATGCTGGCTTGCGTGTTCCAGAAGATGTTTCAGTAATAGGTTTTGATGATTTATCTGTGGGTCTTGCGTGTCGACCTCGTTTAACCACTATGCATTACCCCGTAGCCGAAATGGCTTTATATGCGACTAATTTAGCTATTAAACTTAGTGAGGCTAATACAAAACCTAGTAAACAAACGCATTTGTTTATTGCTGATTTAGTTATACGTGATTCAGTAAAAACTAAAACACTGTAAAGTCACTGCCTGCTATTACTCCTTTATAAAGTTTATAACAACCATTTTGCGTTCACACCAGCCTTTTAAATAATAAGAGGGAAAACGTTGTCCTTTTGTTGGTAATTTAAGTACTCTATATAAATATTAATGAGTAAGTTGAATTAGCAATTAAAGGGTAAACATAATGATAGCTTTAAAACTTAGGCGCCTAATGACTGTTTTAGTAGCGCTAAGCACCACAGCAATCTGTAACGTGTCAGCAAAAACGATGTCAGTTCCAGATTGGGAAAACCCACAAATTATTAGTCGCAACAAAGTGGAAGGCCATGCTTTTATTCGTCCTTTTGCCAATAAAGCAAATGCCTCTAGTAAAAATTCATCTAGTCGAATTCAATCACTAAATGGTAAATGGCAGTTTAATTGGGTGGGGCACCCAGATAAGCGTCCAACTGATTTTTACAAAACTAATTATGATGTTAGTGAATGGGTGCAAATCGATGTGCCAGGTAATTGGCAAACTCAAGGATATGGTCGTCCTATATACACTAATCATCCATACCCATTTGCTAAAGATCAACCAAGGGTAATGACCGAGCCACCAGCTAATTATACTAATTTTTATGATCGCAACCCTGTCGGCAGTTACAAACGTAAGTTTACCGTTGAAAACGAATTAGTAGATAAACAAGTTTTTATAGAGTTTCAAGGGGTGAAATCTGCATTTTATCTGTGGGTTAACGGTAAAAAAGTAGGCTACAGTCAGGGAAGTATGACACCTGCAGAATTTGATATTACAAAATACTTAGTCAATGGTGAAAACGATTTAGCAGTAGAAGTATATCGATGGTCTGATGGTAGTTACCTTGAAGGGCAAGATATGTGGCGCTTTAGTGGCATATTTAGAAGTGTAAATTTAATTGCTCGTTCTGAAGTATTCTTACAAGATTTTCTTATTACCACAGATCTGAAAAATAACTATCAAGACTCAACACTCAATGTAAATTTTGAATTAGCAAGTCTCATCTCTTCAAAAGCGATTAACTCAAGTCAAATAAAGGTGGATGTATTTTCACCTAAAGGTAAGTTAATTGCTTCTAAACAAGCGAAACCATCAATAAACAGCAATAAATTTAAAGGCAAGGTCGAGTTTGATTTCGAAGACGTTAGTCTTTGGAGTGCAGAGTCTCCTACGCTTTATTCTTTAATGCTTACCGTGATTAATCAAAAAGGAAAGGCTGTTGAATATATCCCTTGGTCATTTGGTTTTAAAGAAAGTAAAGTTGCAGACAATCAATTTTGGGTTAATGGAAAATCGATAAAAATTAAAGGCGTTAATCGCCACGAACATCACCCAAGAATGGGACGTACGGTTGATTTAAAAACCATGGAGCTTGATATAAAGCTGATGAAGCAAGGTAACTTTAACCTTGTTAGAACCAGTCATTATCCGAATGATCATCGTTGGTATCAATTAGCTAATCAGTATGGACTATATGTCCTAGATGATGCTAACCAAGAAAGTCATGGTTATAAAACAAGAAATAAAATTCTTGGTGATAACCCTGATTGGATTATTGCCCATGTTGATAGGGCCACCTCGATGGTGCACACCAATAAAAACTACTCAGCTATTGTTATTTGGTCTCTGGGTAATGAAGGTGGTGCAGGGCGCAACTTTATGGCAATGCGAGAGTCCATTCTAGCTATTGATACATCCCGTCCAATCTTGTCGGATACAGACAGAGAGGCCTCTGACTTTATTGAACGTAGTTATCGTACGCTTGAAGGTAAGAATAGCGTTGATGAATTCATAAAAATCTCTGATGAAACCCAAAAACCTTTCATTCAACGTGAATATGCCCATGCAATGGGCAATTCATTAGGTAATTTTCAGGAGCATTGGGATAAAATTTATGCTGTTGATAATTATGTTGGTGGCGCAATTTGGGATTGGGTCGATCAAGGTTTAGCTAGGGTAAAAAATACCGCCATGGTGAGCTATGGCAAAGACCCAACAAAACTTAGCTTAAATCCTAAACGTGAAGTCTGGTCATATGGCGGAGATTTTGGCGATAGCCCAACTGATGCAGAGTTTTTGCTAAATGGCATTGTCTCTTCCGACAGAAAGCCTTTTCCAAGTTATTTTGAAGCTAAAAAGGTTCATCAAAATGTTTGGTTCGAACGAACGGATGATCCGTTAACGATTAAAGTATCTAACCGTTTTGATTTTACTGATCTCGATGCATATGACTATGTATGGCAGATTAAAAGTCAAGAAAAAGGCCAATCGAAAGTCATAGCAAAAGGCAAGTTAACTTTCTCGTTAGCGCCAGGGGAGTCAACACTGGTTAAGGTACCATTTATTTATAATGGCAACAATTCAGCCAAAGAATTGTTATTAGAATTATCAGCTCATACTAAAGTTGATAGCGTGTGGTCTAACAAAGGTTTTGATATCGCTTTTGAGCAATTTGTACTTGCTCCCTATCAATACCCTATGTCTGTCGCGTCAACAGGAAAAAAGGTTAAGGTAAAGCAAACTGATGATGCTATAGCCATAACAACAAACAATACCACTTTAAGTATTGATAGCATTACGGGTGAGTTAAGCAGCTATATAGTTGCCGGGCAGGAGTTGTTGGTTGAGCCACTTGCGCCTTATTTCTGGAAACCTGTCAACAATAACCAAGCACGTAATAAATTTATTGAGCGCATGGCTCCTTGGCTAAATGCCGCTGCTTATCGCCAAGTTAGCTCAGTAAATGTAAAGCAGATAAGTTCAAGCTTAGTTGAAGTTAACGTGGTTGCTCATTTGGTGGCAAATAATGCCCTTTATCAATTAACTTACCGCATTAATGGTGAAGGAGAAGTGCAAGTTACGGGTAATTACACACCTGATCCCAAACGTACTCAGCATAACTTTATGCCAAAATTTGGTATGCGGTTAGCGCTTGATAAATCGCTCTCAAATATTAATTGGTACGGTAGAGGACCATTTGAGAATTACCCTGACAGAAAAACAGCCGCAAAAGTGGGCAATTATCAAAAAACCTTGAAAACATTTCAAGTTCCTTATGTATCTGCAACAGACAGTAGCAATCGCAGTGATGTGAGAAACGCCAGCTTTTCAAATGATAAAATTAGATTAAATATTCAAGGCCTACAACCGTTTAACTTTAGAGCATGGTCTTACAATGAGTCAGATTTATATTCTACGAGCCAATCAACAGTGAAAAATGATGAAACAGATAGAATACGTCGAAAACATTACTACGACTTACCAGATCGTGGCTATATCAACGTTAATCTAGACTTAAAAATTCATGGCGTTGGGGGAGATAATAGTTGGGGAGGTAAGACAATGAGTAAATACTTTGTTCGTGCTGATATACCTCATCATTTCAGTTTTGTTTTGAAAGTTGAAAATATCAATTAATTAGTCATTTTGTCACACTAAGATAACTTCTCCCTCAATAAAGGGAGAGCGTTGCCTTTATTTTTTGTTTTTCTTACATGTTGGTGGCGTAGCCTGTTATTGTTTTTATATTATTGTTTTTTATTGTCTTTTTGTTTGTTTGTTGCTGTTTTATTTGTCTTGATAAGAATATATTTTAAATTAATATGGCATTTGGTATTTACAAATAGCGAGAAGAGTGTAAATTGGGGTAAAACGTTATCCCTAATCCTTATTGTTACAATAATTAGTTAAGAGAAACATATGAGCATATTATTAAAAAACAAAGTTGCTTTATCCGTTGCGGCTACATTACTACTGGCAAGTGCATCGTCATTTGCTGCTGATGAACTAGTTGAATATTTTCCTGATGGCGATTTAGAAGGGCTGACTGGGTTTGATAATTCAGGTGGTTGGGGGCAGGGGAATTTAGTTTATGATGCCCCTGGTAGTATTTTCTTATTTAGAACTGCTTTAGATGCTGAAGGTAATAAAGTTGCCGTTCCAGCGTATGGTCAAATAGGGAAAGGGTGGTCAAGATATATTGATAACACCAGGACTCAGCAAGCGGGTAAGCCTAAACAAAGCGAGCACGCACCAGCTGGAAATGACACTAATGTTCAGTTTCAAAATCATGTACGTGCAACACACGCAGATGGCCTTGCTCGTGAAGTAGAAGGTATTCAGGCAGGAGTCACTTATAACTTAAAAGGCGATGGTGCAACCAAAGGTTCTTTACAATGGGCACTTGCATATTCGAAAGTAGGCGCTGTTGTTTCTGATAGTGGCGTAGCTGAAGTAACTTTAGTTCCTTTAACAAATACTGTGCTTTCGGACAATGCTTGGGTCACTATTGAAGACAGCTTTACGGCACCTGCCGATACAGATATTACTCAACCATTTAAAGTATATTTACGTACCGCTGATCAAGAACCAATGGCTATTGCGAAGACAGAATACGCAAGAATGTGGGTAGATAACTTTTCATTAATGGGGCCTGAAATTCCTGATGAAGATGAAGATGGCGTTAGTGATTTGTATGATAAGTTCCCTCAAAACGCTGCGGCAGCAGCTGATTATGATAGTGATGGGATGCCTGACGTATTCTTAGACAGTTGTGAACAAGCTTGTATTGATGGCTCAGGTTTAACCTTAGATGAAGATGATGACAATGATACGGTTCTAGATGTTAACGATGCTTATCCTTTAGACGAAACACAAAGTGTAATGGTAAAAGTTGGACCGGGCTTCGCTATGTTTGTTGCCAATACGACTGTAACACTTGATGCAAGTGAATCAGTGCCTAATAGTGCTGTTTCAACTTATTCATGGTTACAGTTATTAGGTACTACTGTTGAACTTGCACCCGACGGGCAAACGGTTTCATTTACTGCCCCAGAAGTAGCAGAAAGAGAAGAATCTGAATTTGAACTAAGCATAGAAGGTGCTATTCATACACAATCAGTCACCTATCCGTTAAGTATTATACCAGCTCCTGCATTTGTGACAGCAAGTGCTACGATGACAGGCATGGCAGATACTGCAGGTAATGGTTTTGCTCCAGGTGAAGTCATTGTACTTGATGCTAGTGCTTCAGCAGACAGCGAAGGCGGTGATTTAACCTACCTATGGGAACAAGTTGGCGGTAGTTGGCATCAAGTTGTATCTATTGAAAATGCCGATACAGCTGTTGCTAGTTTTACCGTGCCAGAGTGGAATGATGACTTCCCTATCGTTCTTCAGGTAACGGTCTCAAATGGTTTGAAATGGCCAAATATTGACCCAGCTAATGATGAGCCAGGAGAGTTGTTTGATACGTCTGTTGATACAGTGACATTTGAGGGAACTATTGTTAAAAAGCAATCGCCTAAACCTGATGCTGGTTCATTTGGCTTCATTAGTATGATGTTACTTGGTGGTTTATCTTTAGTTCGACGTTTAGTAAAAACTAAAAAATAGTCTTAAATATTAAAAACTAATATAAGCTGTTCAATTTTGGATGGCTTTTTTTTTATCCGCTAAACAGGCTCATTAAAAATGAATGTGAAAAAAATTATATTAACCTTGTTAGTGTTTGTCCATTTTTCAGGCGTTGCGGCTAGCCTTAAACAAGCTGATAGTTATTTTGAAAGTCATCAATATGACTTGGCCCTTAATGAATATCTCAGTATTGCTGATACTAAAGCACCTAAAGTCTACTATCAATTAGGAGTTATGCACTATAAAGGCTTTGGTACTGAAGCTGATAGTTTTAAGGCGTTGGTTTGGTTTTCTATGGCCGCTGAGCATAATTATGATAATTCAGTTGAAATCGTAGAGAACTTAATTGCCAATGTTCAACCAGAAGAAAAGTCTCAAATAACTGAGTTAATAAACACATCTAAAACATCCTTTACAAAACAAGTGATTTATCGAAAATTTCAACCAGATTTAAATAGGAAAAACTTAAAGCAAAAAATTGAATTTGGTGAGTTTACTAATATTAGTGACGTCGAAATTCATACTAACGATGGGATCGATGATGCGCTATTGTTTTCTGCGGGAGGCGCTCCCGCGGGAGGAGGAGACCCTTTTGATGAAACCGGTATGGTTATGGTTGATTCAACCTCAGATCAGGGAGAATTTTATGTTCCTGAACCGTATTTTCTTATTGCAGATTACGATATTGCCTCCGATGGCTCTATTAGAAATATTACCCAGGTAAAAACAAGCGGTATTGTTGACTCGGCAGTCTTTGATTTAACGATGAATATTTTACCCAGGCCAACATTTAACGATAAAAATGTTCATTTTATTAACCGCACTTATTTAGGTATTGCTCAATATAACCGCTTTAGAATGAGACGAGATTATTATTCTTTTTACAAAAATATTAAGCGTTTAGCAAAAACGTTAAGTGAAAGTGATTTAGCCAAAGATCAATATAGTTATGGCATGGCGTTAATGAATTTTCCTTGGCTAACTCAAGAAGATGGTGATGTTGAAAAGTTACTAAAAAGGGCAGCTGAAAATGGCTATATGCAGGCAAAATATGAATATGGCTTAAAGCTTTATCGAGATCAAAAAGAAATTGAACAAGCTATTTATTGGCTTTATGAAGCAGCGCAAGGCGATTTGAGCCAAGCTCAATACCGATTAGCTCGAGTTTTGCTTGATAGCCCTTGGGTTATCAAAGATGAGAAAAAAGCGTTGTTTTGGTTAGGGGAAGCTGGCAACCAAGGTCATGTTTTTGCCAAACAAAAATCAGCTGAAATTAAAACCTTGTCAGCCGATAAGGAAATACAAGATATTCAAGGTGCTATTAGCATTCTATCTGAAATAGCAGAGCAGCAAGAAGAAGATCCCACCTATCAGTACTTGCAAGCTATGGTTCATGCCAAAAAAGAAAATAGGGAGCTTGCGACAGCAGTAAAGTATATTCGCTCAGCAATTAAATCAGGAAATGGCTTAAATTGGGATGTGACACCATGGCAAGCACAATTAAAAAAATGGACTTCGGGTGGCAATGTGACTATCCAGGAATTTTAACCCGTGAATAATAGTTTAATTTGGCTGGTGCCTAGCCTCTTATTGTTTTCATTGTTTGCTGAAACAAGTGATGAATTGATTGAAGAGCAGGTACCGAAAAAAAAATACAACATATTGTTTATTGGCGCTGATGACTTAAGAATGAATATCGGTGTTTACGGTGATAATAAAGCTGTTACGCCAAATATCGATGCACTTGCTGGCGAAGGTGTTACTTTCACTAAGGCTTATGTGCAGTTTGCTAGTTGTAATGCTTCTCGTGCATCTATGTTAACGGGTATGTACCCAGACTCCATAAAAGTTTGGCGGCTCAATACCCATTTTAGAAAAATGGCTCCTGATGTGGTGACTTTACCGCAACATTTCAAAAATAATGGTTACCATACAGAGTCTATTGGTAAGGTGTATCATAATTATGCCAATATCCGAGATAGTAAATCTTGGTCAGTGCCCGCTCGTTTAGATCAAGAGTCACACTTTGATGACTATGTACTTGAAACGAGTATAAAGAAAGGGGATAAAAAAGGCATCGCCGTTGAATCACCCCAATACTCTGGTGATGAATATGTTGATGATAAAATTACCAGCGATACCATTGCAACACTTAAAAAATTAAAAAATAGTAATAAGCCTTTTTTTCTTGGCGTTGGTTTTATGAAACCACATTCGCCGTATAACGCACCAAAAAAGTTTTGGGATCTTTATAAGCGTGAAGATATGCAAGCACTTGGCCTAGAAAGTAGACCGAGTAAAATCTCTGATTTAAATTGGTTTAATTTCAAAGAAATAAGAAGCCTTACTGATTTACCTAAAAAAGGTCAATTCACTAAAGAAACAACACAAAAACTGCGCCACGGCTATTATGCTGCAACCAGCTATGTTGATGACAACGTAGGGCGGATAATTAAGGCACTCAAAGATAATGAACTATATGATAACACCATTATTGTTTTCTGGTCTGATCATGGTTATCACTTAGGAGAAAATAGCCACTGGACCAAAGCAACAGT